>Ga0268280_1000168_pt1 | contig 61436 bp, 82 predicted proteins | sample saktaG_9_FD_190139 | JGI IMG/M metagenome (GOLD analysis project Ga0268280, IMG submission 190139) | Saline water microbial communities from Sakinaw Lake, British Columbia, Canada - sak_2011_5_24_40m | ecosystem: Environmental > Aquatic > Non-marine Saline and Alkaline > Saline ...
GAAGAGTGGGATCCGTATGCCGACATTCATAATAAGACGCCTCTTCAAAAATCGCTTTACTACCGGCAGATGCAGCTGCGCGAGCTGACCGCAAAGTGGGATCACGCCACCACGGCCGTCCTCGACCATGGCGCCAATCCGGGTCTCATATCGCATTTCACAAAGAAGGGCATCGTCGATATAGCCGAAAAGATGCTTAAGGACAAAGCGGTGGCGAAAAAACAGAAGAAAACCATCGAAAAATATCTTCATGAAAGAAAATATAACTACCTCGCTATGGAAGAAGGTATAAAAGTCATCCACTGCAGCGAGCGCGACACCCAGATCACCGACAGGCCTAAGGCGGTCGACGAATTCGTCGGGACATGGTCGATCGAGGGGCTTCGCGAGGAGGGAGTATCGCCGGCCGAGATGGGCTGGGGCACTCACGAAAATAAGCTTCCGGCCAACGCCCACAAACCGGGGTATGGCCCGAAGAATCAGATATTCATCGCTCAGATGGGCATCAACACCTGGGTCCGGAGCTGGATACCGGATCAGGAGATAGTCGGCATGGTGATACGCCACGGTGAGGCCTTCGGAATATCGGACCGGCTTACCGTATGGAAGAACGGCAAGGCCGCATGGCGTCCGACGGTTCATTACGCTTATATGCCGTGCCACGAGACGCTTTCATCACTTCATGAACTGCGCTGCAGAAGTTACGAACTTCAGCCGAAACTTAGAATAATGAACGACGAGATAACCACGGGTGATGACATCCTCGGGGCCCTCATAATGGGGCACAGATATAATTCCTGGTGGACCGGATCTGTGCTTTCGGTGGAAGAATCCAGAAAACTTGTGCCTCATCAGAACGCCACGACGATGCAGGTCGCGATAGGTATAGTCTCGGCGCTAGTATGGATGCTGGAGAATCCGAAGAAGGGCGTGTGCCTTCCCGACGATCTGCCCCATGACCGCATCCTCGACGTAGCCAAGCCTTATCTCGGAGAACTGGTATCGAAACCCAGCAGCTGGACTCCGGCGACAAATTACCAGATCTTCTTTAAAGAGAATAAGGACGCCTTTCTGGATATGAAAAACCTTTGGGGCTTCAATAACTTCCTTTTCAAGGACTAAAGAACATGCTGACTAAAAAAGATCTGCTCGAAATAGCCGAAAAAAACGGCACTCCGGTATTTATACTCGACCATGAGCGCATACGCGAAAACTACCGCGAGTTTAAAGAGGCCCTCCCCCGCGTCCAGGCTTATTACGCCGTAAAGGCGAATTCGGATCCGGAGATAGTGAAGACCCTTTATAAGATAGGAGCGAGTTTCGATGTCGCGTCGTTCCCTGAATTCATGATCGTATATGAGAATATAAAAAATCTGGGACAAAAGGAGCGACAGGACTTCATCTGGGACAAGATTATATACGCCAATACCATAAAGCGCGAAGATACCCTTCAGGAGCTCGATAAATATAAGCCGCTCGTCACCTACGATAATGCCGAGGAGTTGAAGAAGATAAAGAAGCACGCCCCTCAAGCCGGGCTCGTATTAAGGATACGCGTCCCGAATACAGGCTCCATGGTCGAGCTTTCGTCAAAATTCGGAGCTCACCCCGGAGAAGCTGTGGACCTCATATTGGCCGCGTTCGATATCGGGCTTGTGGTGGAAGGAATAAGCTTCCATGTCGGAAGCCAGTGCAATAACTTCGAGAATTATGTGCAAGCGCTTCAACTTTCATCTTCAATATTAAAAGAATCGGAGTCGCGCGGACATAAAATAAACATATTAGATATCGGTGGAGGGTTTCCCGTCAAATATAATTCAAAATCCAAGTCATTCAAGACTCTGGCACGTAAACTGAATACGGAGATAGACAGATTATTCCCGAAGAATATAGAGATACTGGCCGAGCCCGGACGCTTCATGGTAGCCAACGCCGCGACGCTGGTAGCTAAGGTCATCGGAAAAGCCACGAGGGAAGAAAAACCGTGCTATTACATTGACGACGGCGTCTATCACACGTTCTCCGGAATCATCTTCGATCACTGCACCTATCCGGTAAAAGCCTTTAAGGAAGGGGAATTAAAAGTTTCCGCGGTATTCGGTCCCACTTGCGATGCCCTCGATACGATCTCGGTATCCGAGGAGCTCCCGGATCTCAATATAGGGGATCTGGTCTACGCCGAAAACATCGGGGCCTACTCCCACGCCTCATCCACTTACTTTAACGGATTCCCTCCGGCTAAAGTCGTCCATATCAATAGATAGCCGATTATTTGGAAGGTTTTGAAATTAAAAACCCCTCGATGCCGTAGTTTAGACATCGAGGGGTTCTAATTTGGTAGCGGGGGTCCGATTCGAACGGACGACCTTTGGGTTATGCGTGCTACTACAGCTTTCGCTGCTCTGCCGAAATTTTGACAGATTCGTAGTCTGGACTATACCTTCATCCTTCGCGTGACGCGCGTTAGGATGCCTGCCGTCTAGTCTCTACACCTTCCAGGAACCTAATTCGTTCAAGGCTTGGCTCGGTATTACCATTTCAGGTTTCACCGAATTTGACAGGTTATCATTTAGCCATTTCTGGCTAAACAGCCCCTTTTGGATAACAAATCCCACCGCTCTTTATACTGCGCTGACTTCGGTTTACGTTGCCGTCTTTCAGTCTCCACCAGACTTATACCACTTTTATAAGCCGAAAAAGCTGAGACCGGCATTACGTAAAACGTGTCCAAGCGGTCAATGTACAGTATTGCGAAGTCAAAATCCGAATCATCGTAATGCTTTCGTAGCATTACTCTTCGATTCGTTTTTGTTCTACGGCTGTCAACCGTGAAACTGCCGTTATAATACCAGGCACTCTTTACCTGAATCCTAAGAAGCTTTCCTTTTACATCGAGCGCTAAATCGTAAGGCAATCTATCGCCTACCGGTTGTAGCACTCTAAAGCCTCTTTTCAGGAGCTCTGCTATAACAGCGGCTTCCGCAATATCTGCTTTGAGCTTTGTATCCATACTGAGCCCAACGAGCTACCAGGCTGCTCCACCCCGCAGTGTAGCTTTACTATATCAGAACAAAAATCCCTTTGCAACCACTTTGTTTACCGCGTTGAAGAGCCACGGTTAGACGCCGAGTCTTTCATGACGATCTCGCCCTTGCGCACCATCCCGACTTTCTCCCTGGCCCGCTTCTCAATATAAGTGATGTCGGTCTCGAGCTTCACCTTCTCCTCTTCGTACCTCTTATTCTCCAACTTAAGCTCTGCTATCCTCTTATCGAGCATCCTGCTCTTGTGGCGCAGTTCCTGATACTTGGCGAACGGCGGTATGAAGAGCGCACCGATGACCGCTATTATCAGATATAACTTAAGCGATCCTATTTTTTTCGCCATATGGTGCTTCCGTATACGGCTTTTTTCCCGAGGCTCTCCTCTATCCTGAGAAGCTCGTTATACTTGCATATACGGTCGGTTCTGCAGGCCGAGCCGGTCTTTATCTGGCCGGTGTTCATCGCTACGACCAGGTGAGAGATCGTCGTGTCTTCCGTCTCGCCCGAGCGGTGGGACACTACTGCGGTATATCCGTGTTTTTTAGCCAGATCTATCGTATCGAGCGTTTCACTAAGCGTCCCTATCTGATTTACCTTTATCAAAATAGAGTTAGCGACTCCCTTCGCGATACCCATCCTCAGGCGTTTGACGTTCGTAACAAAAAGATCATCCCCGACTATCTGTATCTTCTTGCCCAATTTTTCGGTCATGCCCTTCCATCCGTCCCAATCGTCTTCCGCCAGGCCGTCCTCTATGGACACTATCGGATATTTGGAGACCCATTTACTATAAAACTCTATCATGTCCTTGCTCGAATTTTCCTTCTTCGGCTCTGCCTCGAGGATATATTTGCCGTTCTCAAAGAATGAACTCGAAGCCGGATCGAGGGCTATTGCTATATCTTTGCCGGATTTATACCCTGCTTTGTCTATCGCGGCGAGTATGACTTCCACCGCCTCCTCGTTCGATCTTAAGTTCGGAGCGAAACCGCCCTCGTCGCCTACGGCCGTAGAGAGCTTCTTATCGTGTAATATCTTCTTTAGGTTATGGAATACTTCCGCGCCCCATCTCAAAGCCTCTTTGAATGAACTCGCTCCTATAGGCATAGCCATGAATTCCTGAAGATCCACATTATTGTCGGCATGCGATCCGCCGTTCAATATATTCATCATAGGTATCGGCAATATCTTCGCTTTATCTCCGCCGATATACCTATATAGCGGCATATCCTTCGAAACGGCCGCGGCTTTGGCGTTCGCCAGGGATACGCCGAGTATCGCGTTGGCCCCAAGCCTCGCCTTATTCTCGGTGCCGTCCAGCTCTATCATGAGCTGGTCGAGCTCGCCCTGCATGAGAGCGTCTCTTCCTTTAACGGCCTTCCGGATCTCTCCGTTTACATTCGATACGGCCTTCGAAACGCCCTTGCCCATGTATCTGGACTTGTCACCGTCGCGAAGTTCGACAGCTTCGTGTTCGCCTGTCGAGGCGCCGCTCGGAACCGACGCCCTTCCGAACGATCCGTCATTCAATAAAACATCCACCTCTACCGTAGGGTTGCCCCTGGAATCCAATATCTCTCTGGCCTTTACGTCTTTTATTCCTGTCTTCATTTTATTATTACCTTTCTTCCGTTTATTTTTAACCTACCTTCGACAAACAGCTTTATCGCCTCCGGATATATTTTGTGCTCCTCGGCATGCACGCGCTCCAAAAGCGACTCTTCGGTGTCCTCCGGCTTTATCTCTATCGCGCGCTGCAGTATTATCGGCCCGCTATCGAGCTCCTCTTCCACAAAATGGACCGTTGGACCGGTGACCCTGGCGCCGTATTCCAGCGCGTCTTTTATTCCGCGCGTCCCCTTAAATGCCGGCAGGAGGGCCGGGTGGATATTGATTATCTTGTTCCTGTATTTCTTTATGAAGTACGGGCTCAGGAGCCTCATGAACCCGGCCAATACGACTAAGTCTATCTTCTTATTGCTTAAATTCGCCGCGAGAGCCCTATCGAAATCTTCACGCGAAGCGAAATCCTTCTTATCCAGGACAAGCGTGTCTATGCCGGCTTCGCTGGCGCGCTCCAGCGCAAGCGCGTTTTTATTGTCGCTTACGACTATAGCGATATTCGCCGGTATATAACCGCTTCGGATCTTATCTATTATGGCTCTGAGATTCGTTCCGCTGCCGGAACAAAGTACAGCAATATTCACGTACGCACGCCCCTCTTTATCTCTATCCAAGCACCGCTTTTATTTTGGCCTCTATGGCCTCCTTAGAATTCACGCCGACTATCCTGGAGATCTCTTTTCCTCCCTTAAAAATTACGAGCGTCGGAATGTTCATTATCGAAAGATCCGTGGCCATCTCCGGATTTTCATCGACGTTCGCCTTAAAAACATTTACTATACCCTTCATCTCCTCCGCCAGCTTCTCCACCGCGGGAGCTATGAGCTTACATGGCATGCACCACGGAGCCCAAAAATCGATAAGGACTGGGCGGGTCGAATTTGTAACTTCTTTTTCAAAATTGCCGCTGTTCAATTCTAACATCTTATTGCCCTTTCTTTATTATTACTTTGGTCGGACATTCCGCGACGCACTTTCCGGTATTGTCGCACTTTTTATAATCTATGGCCGAGAGATTGGACTCCACTTTTATCGCCTGCTTCGGGCAGACCTTTTCGCATTTCTTGCAACCGATGCACCCGAAGCCGCACACTTTCATGACCACGGCGCCGGTGTCTTTGGAACTGCACTTAACGTAATGCCTCTTTTCGGCTTCCACCAATACAAAGAGGTTCTTCGGACAAGCCTTAAGGCATTTCCCGCAAGAGGTGCATTTAGCCTCATCGACCTCCGGCAGCCCCTCTCTATCCATCTTTATCGCGTCGAACGGGCAAGCCTCGACGCAGTCCGCGAACCCGAGACATCCGAACGCGCACGCCTTCTGCCCCCCGAAAATAAGCGCCGCGGCTTTACAGCTCTTTATGCCGCGGTAGGCATACTTGTTCTTCGCCCTGTTGCCCCCGTTACAAAGAAGAGTGGCTACGGTCTTTACCTTAACGCTGTGATCGACGCCCATGATCTCGGCTATCGCCATGCGCGCATCTTCGCTCGAAACGGCGCATCCCGAAGGAATGGCTTCGCCTTTACTTAATGCTTCCGCGAATCCCGAGCATCCGGCCCGCCCGCAAGCGCCGCAATTGGATCCCGGAAGTTTGGAAAGTATCGCGAATATCTTAGGGTCAACATCTATTCCGAAAAGTTTAAGCGCGTAAGCCAACCCCACTCCGAATATAATGCCCAACACGGCCATCGCCGCTACCGGTATCAATATGTTAGCGATCATATCTTAAACCCGCTGAAGCCCAGAAACGCCAACGACATCAGGCTTGCTATTATGAATGTTATGGGGACATCTTTCAACGCCCTCGGTATCTCCGCGAATTCGAGTCTCTCCCTTATTCCGGACATCACGACCATCGCGAGCGTAAAACCCAGGCCCGCTCCAAAACCTTGAAGTGTGCTCTTTAAAAAACTTCCGGCTATGGCCTTGCCGCCGAAAAAGAATACGTCGGTATTCAATACTGCCACGCCGAATACGGCGCAGTTCACCGTTATGAGCGGGAGGTATATCCCGAATATCTTATAGAGCGCCGGGGCTTTCTTCTGTATCACTATCTCGGCAAACTGCACGAAGGACGCTATGACAAGAATGAAACTTATGGTACGCAGATATTCCAGATGATACGGAACGAGTATGAAATAATAGATAAGCCATGTTATTATCGAAGCCATTGTTGTGACGAACGTCACCGCCACACCCATCGAAAACGCCGGAACGGTGTTCTTTGAAACGCCTATAAAGGAGCACAGACCCAGAAAACGGGACAGAATAAAATTATTTATGAATACCGTGCTTATGAGTATCGTTATATATGCCGATAGATCCATATTTAAGCCTTGTTCGCCTTATGAGTAAAGTAATTTATCAAACCTACAAGAAGGCCTATTGTCAATAACGCCCCGGGAGCCAGTATCATGAATAGCGGCGGCTCGAAACTCCTGGATATATAAAATCCCATTATAGTGCCATTTCCAAGAACTTCCCTTATCGCCGATATCAATATTAGCGCCCAGGTGAATCCTATGCCCATGCCAAGCGCGTCCAACACCGAACGGAGAGGCCCTTCCTTAGAGGAGAATGCTTCCGCCCGTCCGAGCACTATGCAATTCACGACTATAAGAGGCACGAACATCCCCAGCGATCTCGAGAGGGCCGGCGAATACGCCTTCATAAAGAGATCGGCTATAGTGACGAATGTCGCGATTATGACGATGTAACAGGGTATCCTGACCTTCTCCGGAACAATATTGCGAACCAGCGATACAAATATGTTGGAGCCTATAAGAACAAATGTGGCCGCCACGCCCATACCTATGCCGTTGACCACGCTAGTTGATACGGCAAGTGTCGGGCAGAGCCCGAGAACGATACGAAACGTCGGGTTCTCGCGCCACAGTCCTTTTACGAATTCACCCATCATCTTCATTTTTTACCGACCTTGGAAAGAAATTCTGTAACGGTATCGCGAACCGCGTTTGTGACCGCGCGGCTCGAGATCGTGGCGCCGGTTATCGCATCCACATCTTTCTTTAATGTGACTGTAGCGGCGGACTTTCCCTTGAACTGCCTTAAAAACCAAGCGTCCTTCTCTCCTGGCCTCACCTCGGTTATCTTTGACCCGAGGCCGGGCGTCTCGTATTGCTCCAGGACCTGCACGCCTTTTATTACACCCGAGCGGTCTATGCCTACGACTATCCTTATATATCCATTATAACCGTTCGCCACCACCCTGACACAGTAGCCGACGAGATCGCCGCCTTTCATGGCGTCGAAATATTCTATGCCGTCGACCGACTTCTCTTTAAAAGCATCCGCTCCGGGCAGTATCTCTTTCAAGGCCGCGTTCTCCTCGCTCTTAAGCTGAGCCTCTATCTTCGGCTTTGTGACCTCGTAAGTAACGGCCAATACGAGCGTAGCGGCAAGACATATAATTCCGAGTATCATCCCAAATTTCGCTAATTGGCTCATGCTTTCCTCCATCCAAACCATTTCGGGAATGTGTATCTGTCAATAGTGGGCGTCAAAGCATTCATTATCAGTATCGCGTACGAAACGCCTTCCGGATATCCGGAAAATCTTCTAATAACAAACGTGAGGATGCCGCATCCTGCGCCGAATATTATCTTGCCGCGCGCGCTTAACGGACCCGTGACATAATCGGTCGCCATGAAGAACGCCCCCAGTATAAGGCCGCCGGATAATACGAAGAACAGCGCATCTCCGGTAAACAGGCCTTTTTGCCCGTTAAACATCCAGCTCGTAAATGCGACCGTAAGTATATAAACAAAAGGAACGTGCCAGGTTATGTACTTTTTTATAAGCAAGAAAGCCGCGCCTAATAGCAGGGCTACCGCGCAGACCTCACCTATGCATCCGGCATGATTGCCCAAAAACAGGTCCATATAAGGTATACGCCTTAATACTTCGAAATCTCCATGCTTGTAAAGCGCCAGTGGCGTCGCCTGAGTTATGGCGTCAACCTTCCACCTGGGAGCTTGCCAGGTGGTCATATATACCGGCCAGGAGATCATGAGAAACGCCCTGCCGGCAAGCGCCGGATTGAATATATTGTGCCCAAGTCCGCCGAACACCTGTTTTCCTATCGCTATGGCGAAGCATGACCCGGCTATAGGCATCCATATTGGCGAACCGGGCGGTATATTGTACGCCAGGAGGATACCGGTCAGTATCGCGCTCCCGTCGTATACGGCCTTCGTATCTTTTTTTCTGACAGCCAGAATCAGGGATTCCGTGACCATTGCGGCGGCGACAGATGCGGCTATCACGACCAGCGAATTGAGGCCGAATATGAATACTCCGGCCGCGCCTGCTGGCGCGAGCGCCAGTATGACGGCCCACATTATCTTCTTTGTCGATATTGGATCCTTAATATGGGGCGCTATCGATACATTTAATGGGTTATTCATATATTCCTACACCGATAATAGTTTTGACTTGCCAAATTTCATGTAATCGAGAAGAGGGATCTTGGCCGGACAGGAATAAGCGCAGGCCCCGCATTCGAAGCAATTCATTATCCCCAGCTCCTTGGCATCCGCGAAGCTGTCTTTCTTTACGCGCTGCATCAGTGCCGTCGGCGCAAGGCCCATCGCGCACACTTCCAGGCACTTACCGCATCTTATGCAGACGCTCTCCTCGGACCTGTCGAGCTCTTCTTCAGAAAGAAATAACACGCCGCTGGCGCCTTTGGTTATCGGGACATCCATCGTATATTGCGAGACGCCCATCATCGGGCCGCCTATTATTATTTTCTTAGCCTCTTTTTTGAATCCGCCGAAAGACGGCTCCAGGTCGCTAAGAAGAGTCCCGATCCTCACCCACATATTTACGGGCTCCTTCACGCACGATCCGGTGATCGTGATAACCCTTTCTATCATGGGCTTGGCCGTATACACGGCTTCGTATATCGCGAAGACCGTCCCGACATTCTGGACTACGCAGCCCACATCCATAGGAAGACCGCCGGAAGGTATGACGCGGTTTGTAACCGCCTTAACTATCTGTTTTTCGGCTCCCTGAGGATATTTAGTGGAAAGAGGTACGACTTTTATTGAGTGGTCCGTCTTCTTCCTCGGAAAGATCCCGGATTTTTCGTTTATCTTCCTGATCTCTCTCTCCATAGCGTATATCGCGGAGAGTTTATTGTCCTCTATGGCAATATAGGCGTTCTTAGCTCCCAGTATCTTCAGTATTATATCCAGACCTTTAAATATCTGGGGCGCCTTCTCCACCATCAGCCTGTGATCACAGGTAAGATACGGTTCGCATTCGGCTCCGTTTAATATCACGGTATCTATGGGTTTTGTTTTGGGAGGGGATAATTTTACGTATGTCGGGAATGCCGCGCCGCCGGCGCCCACTATCCCGGTGTCCTTTATGATGCCGAGGAGCGTTTCGGCCGTCATGGCGTTTACGTCACGGGCATCCGGGATCTTAATATCCTGGTCCTCATTGCCCTCGGCCTCTATAGTTATCGAAAGCACGCGCGAAGACGTCGGCGTAGGCGAGTATCCTATCTTTGTGACCTTCCCTGCTATCGATGCGTGGACAGGACTCGATATGAAACCAGTCGACTTCGCTATCAATTGCCCAACCTTTACCGCATCACCGACAGAAACGACGGCTTCGGCTATCGAACCGGTATGCTGTAAAAGGGGTAGAACCACTTTTTTTGGTACAAAAGCTTTTTTTATGGGCCTGTCCGAAGTCAGGGTCTTAGATGAGGAAGGGTGTATCCCTCCGTAAAATCCATGCGACATTTTATTCCTTTATTTAAGTTAATATTATATACTTCGAGCGTGAAAAGTCAATCGTTATAGAACCTAAACTTAACCCAACCGCCCCGGTTGGTCGACGCAGGTTAACCTATACGACCAACCGGGGCGGTTGGGTTTGCTAAATCTGTTGACATTGTTGGCGCAATGATGTATTTTATCAATTGAAAGGAACACCGATGAACAAATCTAAGATAAATTGCTGCGAGACATGTCAGGTATATTGGACTTGCGAGACTAAATGGTACCGCGGGGAAAAGGGCGACGAGAACGTCTGCTGCCCGGTCTGCAATTACTATAAACTTTGCCTGGATAAGCTCGTGGGCTGCAAAAATCCCAAGACTAAGTAGCCTCTTTCGTAGTCTCGTAGACCGATCCCAGGACTCCCGAGACGCAGAATACTCCTCCTGTCAATAAAAGCACCCATGAACGGTCAACATACTTCGCGGCATATGCCGCCGCGAACATAAATACCAGAAATGCCAGGTGTATGACGGCTTCAAGCGAACTGAATACGCGCCCTCGAAGAGCCTGAGGAATGGATTCGTGAGTAAGCGTATTGGCCGATATCATTATCGGGCTGGCCGACATACCCAGGATCGCGGCTATGGCCCCGGCCAGGAACAGGCTCGGGAATCTGCTCACCGAAACGGTGAATAATATTACCGATATCCCGCTGGCTATAAAACTCAGGAATATTACCTTCCTCTTATTTATCTTCTGCCCGAACCTTCCGTAAAAAATAGTTCCGGCAAATAGCCCTCCGGCAAGAAACATCCCCAATAATCCAAGGTCCTTCGTTGAATTACCGAAAGCGTTCTGTATGAATACGATTATCACGCACGATATGGCGCCGAGGCCGGCCATGAGGAGAAAAAATACGCCGACTATGAATCGCATATCGGCATGAGCCGATATTGTCTTCATGCCATCTACGATATCGGAAAATATCGACTTTCTTATTGAATTCCCTAAAGCCTCCGTAGTCTTTACAAGGCTCTCCTTAGCTTCTTTTATAGACCGCACATGTGCGATCATAGCTATAAGAAGGGCGGAGACGAAGAAAGTTATCCCGTCAATGTAGAACCCGCCTATCGCGCCTATTGACTTTATATTGACTATCATGCCGGCGACCACCAATCCTATGACATTACCCAGCATGTGCGTAGTATCGGATAGAGTATTTGCTATCAGGAGTTTATCCCTTGAGACTATATCCGGTATAATTGCCATCTTTGAAGGAATGAAAAACCGCGATATGGAGAATGCGAGAAATACCGCCAGATACACGGGTAGTATATGATTTATACCTATGAAGAAAGGTATCGAAAGGACCAGACACCCCCGCAATATGTCGGACATAACCATCACATTTTTGCGGTTAAGTCTGTCGACCCAGACTCCGGCTATAGGGCCTATGACGAAGACCGGAATGATGGTAAATGATATGAGCTTGGCGAGCGCTATCTCCGAGCCCGGATTGCGCTGGTAGACGAGGGCGACGAGAGCCATCTGCGTGAGGCGGTCGCCGAAGTTCGATATTAGCTGTCCCAGCCACAGAAACAGAAAATTTCTGTCCGCCAGGACTTCCCGGAATTTGATCATAATATATTTACGGCTATATCCGGATTCGTCTTAAGCGTATTATGGACGGGGCAGTTTTTTACGAACTCAAGAAGCGACGCCTTTCTGCGCTCATCGAGCGTTACGCCGCCTAGATCCACCGATATTCGTATCTGCCTGAAGCAAACGGGTCTTTCTTTCGCGAAATCCGCGTCGACCGCTATCGAAAAACCGCTTAGCGGTATCTTCGCGCCTTCGCAATATTTACGCACATAAACCCCGAAACATGTCCCGAGTCCGGCTAAGAGCGTATCGGGCGGAGTCATGCCTTTTCCGTCGGTATCAACGGTAAATTGTCCGTCCCTCGACTTTACTTCAAACGTCGAACTCCCGCTATTCACTACATCGACATGATATGACGCTCCCATTGCTAGTCTCCTTTTATGACCGCCACGCACTTTATTTTCAGCGATTCATTCTCATCGAAATTAAACGGGTCTTTTTTAGCCATTTCGATGGCGCCGTAATAAAACTCATCCAGTTTCTTTATAATATCTTCGCTATTGTACGCGCTTTTTTTCTCTCCGGTAGCCATATGCAGGATCCCGGCGAATACGCGCTTTTCCTCAGGCGAATAACCGAGCCATTCAAACCCCGTAGCGTTGAGAGATACCGCCTCCGTCTTCGCGAATAACGCCGAAGCGGTAAAAATAATGATGATGGCTGCTATAATTATCTTTACAGAAATTCTCATCCAGGGCCCTTATGATATTTGCTTATCGACCGCGGAAAAAATCAAAATACACCGCGGCCAATATCGCGACTATCGAACTCGCGAAAATAACGAAGTAATTGATCCGGTCTTTATTTGATGTAATGCCGCACAAAAGAGAACTGATAACGCCGAGATCCTCGGGAGAGAGTTTATCATTCTTTTTCACCCGCTCGATAAGCATCTTCTCCCTGACCGCCTTTGCCCTGCTGTGGTCAACCTTGAATTTATATATGAAGAATATGAGGAACCCTACCACGCCCAGATACCAGGCTATCTTACCGAATATCGGGTTTAGATCGGCAAGCACCGTGACCACCCTTACCGATATTGTGGAGATTATGCCTATCAGCAGAAATATCCATGACGCGAAAGAATCGCCGCAGTTTTTACGCTCGGAGCAGTTAAGACACCTGTTATTTTTCAAATCTATTCGCCTATTATCTTTACGAGGACGCGTTTTTTACGGCAGCCGTCGAACTCCCCGTAGAAGATCGTCTCCCACGGACCGAAGTCGAGTTCTCCCTTAGTTATCGCGACGACTACCTCGCGCCCCATGATCGTGCGCTTCAGATGCGCGTCGCCGTTATCCTCGCCGGTGAGGTTATGCCTGTATTTATCTTTGCCGTACGGGGCCAGACGCTCGACCCATTTCAGAAAATCCTCGTGCAATCCGCCCTCATTGTCGTTTATGAATACGGATGAGGTGATATGCATGGTGTTCACCAGGCACAGCCCCTCCTTAACACCGCTCTTTGAGACAGCGCTCTCCACCTGAGGCGTGATATTCACGATCTCGTAGCGGTCCTTCGTATTCATCCAGATGTATTCGGTGTGTGATTTCATAGGAAGAAGTTTAAAAGTTTTGTGTCCTGCTTCGCCATTCAATCTGTAAAACTCGGGTATGGCTCCGTAGAACCTGCGGCAGTTCTACAGTCTCAAATCTCTGCGAAGCCTTCAGGAGAAACTCTGCTGAAGGCGAAGCAGGATGGAGCTGGCGAAAGGAGTTGAACCTTCGACCTACGGTTTACGAAACCGCTGCTCTACCAACTGAGCTACGCCAGCATTAATGCACTAACTCTAATTCTTTCAACGAGTTAGGTGATTCGCCTATCTCGCTTGTATTTGCCGTTTTAGGCGTTTGTGCTATATTTGTGATAATTCTATTTCCTAAGATCTCCACGGCCCTCTTTTTGTGATCCGGCGATAGATGCGAATAGCGGAGCGTCATCTCAATAGACTTATGGCCCATCAGCTCCTGCACCGTCTTAATGTCTATACCGGACATAACTAAGTGCGAGGCGAATGTGTGCCTCAGGTCGTGGAATTTGAAGTCAATTATATCACATTTTTTTAAAACTGCGTCAAAAGATTTTCGGACGTTCAAGTAGGGCTTGCCGTCCTCGTGACAGAATATATAAGGGCTCTTCGGATTTTTTGGAACGGCGATAAGGGTCTTTTTGACGATATCATTCATCAGCACTTCTCTACGCTCGCCATTCTTAGTATGTAGTAAATATATTATGCCCTGCCCAAAGTTGATATTCTTCCATTGAAGAGTTAGGATCTCCGATTTACGCATACCGGTAAATAATGCGACTATAAGGATCGGCTTTAGATGCGGGGCCGCGCTGTCTAAGAACTTTGGTATCTCTTCTCTTTCGAGAAACCTCAAGCGCTTGTTGTTCTCTTTGAATAACTTCACCTTACGGACAGGGTTATCATCCGCCTTACCCCATTCGATCGCTTTATTGAACATGCACTTTAAGCATGCCAACTCTCTGTTTACGGTCGCCGCGGCAATAAACCTATCCTTGAGCTTAGTCTCTTTCCGGACTTTTTTATATTCTTCTATCTGCTTAGACGTTATCTCATATAGATACTTGCCCGCAAAATGCCCGGATAGGCGTTTTATAAGCTGCTCGTCTCTTTTGGCGACCCGGGGCCTTTTGTTGACCTTTGAATGGAGCTCCACAAATGTCTTAGCGAAATCCTCAAACTTGATCTTCGCGTGTTTCTTGACATCGAGAAACCGGCCCTCTCTGACCTCGGCCCTTTTCTTGCCAAGGACAAGCTCGGCGAATTTCCGCGATTCACCGACCGCTTCCCGCATCAAGCGCCCGTTAGCGGAATAACCTATGTACCATGTCTTGCCCCGTTTATATATCATAGTGTCAGTATATAGCCATATCTTCTGCCGGTTGGCAAGGAAAAATAGGGACTGTCCCAAAAGCGCCTATTAAGCGTTGATTGGGACTGTCCCATTTTTCCAATCTCAATCCCCGCACTCCTGCGCCTCCACCCTCTGCCTTTCGAGCCACTTATTCACCTCATCCATATTAAACCGAACAAGCCTGCCCATCTTGATATACGGAATCCTCTTCTGCGACGTCCACGCATAGACGGTCTCGATGCTTATATTCAAAACATCCGACAATTCTTGAGGTGAAAGTAATTTTGTCATAGTTTATTACACAATAGGACACTCGGACATCGCAAATGTCCGATTTCGTCGTGTTCTTGAGCACAAAAACGGCCTATGCGACCACGACATGACATTTTGAGAAGTAAACATCACTGACAGACTGCGCCTCGCCTGACCCGTGGCCGACACCCCCTGGAGGGACCCGAAGCCGATGCGCTCCACTTACTCGCCAACCTTTTAAGCTTCTTGTCCCATCGCCTGCCGTGTGCCTTAACCTCTCGGTTACCCTGCTCCACCATCCTTTTACAAGCCTTGTTCCATGCCTTATCCATGACTGCTTCTCCTTTCGTTGTGAGCATTGTGAGGCAAAAATCCCTATCCTTATACCTACGTACTTTGTGTGAGCAATACGCCTATTTCTATTAAATATTTCATCTTATACACTTTAGAAAAATAGCCTCACAAACCTCACAAAATCTCCTAACCCCTTGATAATCCGTAGGTTCTCCCTGTGAGCAGGGCTGTGAGCAAGCGTGAGGTTCGTGAGCAGGCCGACAGTCTCAGAACGGCCGGTCACTGTCCACCCCCGCGCGATCCTCACAAAACAAGCCGCTGCTCACACCATCCTCACACCGATCCTCACAGCTCTTTGGCTCTGTTCTTTTAAGTATAAAGATACGCCTGCCGGTGCCGGGCTCGCGCCTTTCCCGCTTCACAATATCGATGCCGACATTACGCATGACCGGAGCGATACGCATTAGCTCCGTTGAAAGCCATTTGGCTGTTTTGGGCATGCCCTTTTCTTCGCCGTTATCCGGCGTTATCTCATGCAAAAGCTCCGCCGCCGAACCCTCCCAATAGCCGCTATGTCTATCCATAAGATCCATTATCTTTTTAGCGAATACGCTGTCCTCGGCTGTGTCCTGCCACTTACCTTTGACAGACTCCTGATATTTCTTAAAGAATTCGTCTCTCGAATAGCCAAGCGCCTCAGCCAGGGCGCCGCCCCACTGCGCAAAATCGGCCATGCGGAACTTCTCATGGCCGGTAACTTGCGAAACTGTTCTCATTGCCTTTGAAATAGCGGTAAAGAAGCCTCCGAGAATCCCGGGCAAGGCTTTTTGCCACTCGTCATCCATGGCGCGCTCCGGGTTGGCATCCTTAAGGATCGGTATGTCGAAGATAATCGCTCGGTCGAGCAGATCCCCGCGCCACAGTGAAACGCCGATGCCATTCAAGACAAAGCACCGGCGATATGATCGGATAAACTCATCGTCGTTGGTATAAAGACTGCGCTTCATGTCGCCTTCACCGGTAACGCCCCGGCACAGGAAGTCGCTGAACCATTCATGAATTTTGGAGATATTGTCAAAGGCGCTGATCCATTGCTTTTCTGCCGTCATCTGCGCTTGTTCCAAGTCCTTTGGAGGCGAGATAAGCATGACGCGCGATGGATCGCCTAAACCTTTGATCTTACGGGAATTGTTGGACTTGCCAGAACCATGCTCGCCGGTCTGGCTTATGATTATATGGGGGATGTTCGGAATGAAGAAAGACGCTATCGCGACCATAAAAAGGCAGTGATCGTCCGGGCCCACATTACAAAAGGGCAGGATCTCTTTCGGATCCCCGCCATCAACCGGGATAACCTGCTCGGTCTGGTGCTTGTAACGCCTGAATATGGGCGGTAAGAAGACGACATTCCAACCGTTTTCATCGATAGCCACACCGCGATAATCAGGCGTAGTAAGATCATAATAGATCTTGCCGTCATGCAAGCCTATACGATTAAATAATTCTACCTGCTTGCCGCATCCACAGCGCGCTTCGACTTGAATCCGCGCTTGAATGATGGCCTCGTTTTTTGGCGGAACGCCGAACCTCTCACGAAAACGTGTTGCCTTCCAATTCCTGAAGCGGCCGCTCGATGTCGGACATACCTCAAGGTGGCCCTCAATCGGCAGCACTACGAAGGTATTGCCATGCTGATCCCGGAAAAAATCCGTGATCTTCTCTTCGCAATCACGAGTGATAATCTCGCCCTGCGTAAGCTTGTGCTTGATAGTTGGCTCTTGCGAGCCGCTATAAACATCCCGGCAACCGCTGATCGCCATCTCTATCACTGACTGACCGTATGTCCTGCCGTCACCGAAATGCTTCTCATCCCATTTGGCCCGCATAAGACCTGACTTACGGAAGAGCGAATCCATAAGCGCCTGATCCTTGCCGGTCCAGAAGGCCAGCTTATTGCAAAATGCCAGATCCGCTTCGCTTTGAGATGGATAATCACTTTGCCACTGGCCCGAGTAAAGCCGCTGGAATTTCTCCGCGTCTTGGCTCTTGGCGATTATGGTGAGGATGTCGTCCGCAGGTGTTTTGTCTACATACCGGCTAAATACTGTTTTAAGCGCATCCGTACAATCCGCGATCTCAACCGAATATTCCTCAAGTCTATTGCCGGTAACAGTGAAAAATCGGCCCTTCGTATAAATCTCAAGGCCCAGCTTTGAAATCTTGCTGGCGCGCGGGATACTGCCTTTACAGATAGCGTGTATGCCGGTACCGCTTGGCGAAACTTCCGAATACGTATTGAGTAACTTCAAAATTTCTAGCGCATGCGGCGCGATCACGCCTTCTTTAATACAGTGGTCGAAATCGATCCCAACATAAGGCGGTTGAAACATAAAGCCAATACCGGCGTAATTGCGCTCAATTGCCAAACCAACGGCATTATCAAAGTCTGTCCATGTAGCGGGATCATTACTCTTGGCAGGGCGTCCGATCAGGACGTTCATAGGGATTTTGTCAATCCTGTCGCCGTTAGGCTTTGTGATATACCCGACCCACGACTTTTGAGCTTTAAGCTCGGCAGGAATGTTCTCAATAACTTTTTGCCGGTACTCTTGATTCATTATGATCATTTCCTTCCGTTGTCCTTACATCATCAATCAATTTTTCAAATTCAATCAAGACTGCTCTCTCGATAGCCTCCCCAGCGCACTTCTTGATGGGCTTGAAACAGTTAATTCTTAATCCGTTGAATAATGCCTTGGTTGGATAGACGAGCCTGTAGCCTTCGGTCTCGATCTTGGTGTAGATAGCGACATCGCCGACATAAAATAGGCCGTTCAAGACGAACGAAACGAACGCGACAAGGCCGTTCTTGGGCTTTGTGGGAATGATTTGAATTTCTGTAAGGCTTATTTCCATGACTTTTTCTGTCCTTCTTCCAAAAAAATATCCTGTGTGGCTTTCATCACACAGGATACACTATGGACAGAATATTTTAAAATACAACCAAGCTGGTATGCTTAACTGTTACCTTATTTTATGGAAAGAAAGTCTCCGTTTATGAGCTCCTCGGCCCGCTTATATTCCCTTTTGACTTGCTGGATCGCCGAATCCAAATTCCTGGCCGAGGGTCCGGGATAGAATTTCTGGGCAAGATCAGTAAAAGTGGGCTTGGATTTGCCATTCTTTATATCGTGAACGCGGAGATATCTTTCGATGTTCGTGTAATCGAGCGCTCTTTTATTATTTCGCTCGCCTGTTGCCCCGCGTAAGCGATACCACATATCGATTTGTTTCTCAAATTCAGCCATGATCTCTTTCTTGCTATATCCAAAATCGACAATAAAATCCACTTTCGCAGGTATATCGGATATGAATTTTTCAACTAACCCATGATCAAGTTTTTCAGCGTCTTTCTTACTTACCGCTTCGTATAATATAGCGTGAAATTGCTTACAATGGACGGCGAAGGTATTCAGAAATGGAGAGCGCCCGAGATCACTCATAAAACAATAATACGCGGTATACTTATGTGAGGTTTTTCTATCTAAAAAAGTTACACTATTGTCTCTATTGACCCGCGTTTTTGTCTTTGAGATTTCTCTCAATATCTCATCTTTTGCCGTTTCGGGGGTTAGCCATATATCCTCACCGAGACATAACACACTGTTGTCTTTTTTATACAGGCGCCTTAGCTGCGCATTTCTGCGGACACATTCCCATCTCATCAGTCCGCGCGCAATAATCTTCTCATTCTCCAAGTGCTCTTTTTTCTTTATCACCAGGGGGCGGATTTTATTCTTCGATTTGAGGCCCCTGTCGTATGCACCGCGAATTTTCCTGATCTTGCGAATCAAGTCTTCCCAATCGTATTGCACGCCCTTCTTTGTTCCTGCCTCTTGCGTCACGTCTTCCTCAAGTTTTTTAAATGAAGTCGTTAATAATTTACTTCTTCAATTCCGCGTCAATCCAGCCCTGCGCTTCTTTTTCGCTTTTTTCAATTGCCATTTCAATGCCGTGTTTGGCGATGTCAAGAAGACGCCGGGATTGCTCTCTGTTGCAAAACGATTGATTGACCTTCTCGGAAATTTTCTTCTGAGCTGAAACAGGTAAAATGGGAATAAGGGTATTCTTTACTTGATCCACAAGCCAGTGATTGATTATTGACCCCCCTGCATCACGTTCAATTTGTTTTTGAACAATAGATGAATTTAAAACAAGTGTGAGGTATTCGGGATAGATCTGATCGGAGTCTTTTACTGTTACCCGGAGTATCCCGCTAGATGGAATCGTCTTACCCGGCGCATCTTTTAAGTAGTATGCAATCCCCGGCGTAGCATCTTTGGATAAAAGAATTTCACCTTTCTTTGGCTGGTGCGCTTTAAGACTATCGAATAATGCTTCGGATATGAATTGCTGATTATCGTTATTGATTCCAAATTTCGAGAGATTACTAACTCTTAAAAAAGGAATCCCGTTATCTTGATACGCTCCGCTCCCGGGCTCAATGCATTTTTTAATCGAAACGATATCGCCTAATCTGGTGTGATTCTTTGAAGATTTAATCGCTTTGACTATTTCCTCATACATCGGCTGGAAGTATTCGGCATCAATGCGCTCGCTGGCCCGCGTATCCGAAAAATTCTTAGTGAAAGAGAGCCAATGTTTTGGTTTCCAATTCAACAGGCCAAGCTCGGAGAGAAGTATTTGTTCGGCTTTACAATAAGTATTATCAGACGTTAAAAGTAACTCATGCCCTTGATACACAATTTTATGGATGAGTTTTTCAAAGACGTTATCAAGACGAACAATGGATAGTTTTTTCATATCAGGAAGTATTAACCCAGTCTGGCCTCCGCCTCGGACTGACCGTAAAATTTGGTTTTGTCCATACTGTGATGTGAGAAAAGCGTAAAGATAACCGGAGAGAATATCTTTCTTGGGTCGAACAATTCCTAGCTTACAACTGGCGACTAGTTGATCCGGAGGAGAGTAAACGAGACCGACAAGACCTGTATTTGCACCAACGATAGTGATTAAGATATCGTCTTTAACTATATGCGAGCGCTTGAGTTGATGGAAAATAGTCTCATCAATATAAACTATGTTCCTGTCAGACAATATCATGTCGGTTGATAAATCTTGTCCTCGAAGGTATCTCACGCCCGGCTTGTCTAGGAAATTTTCAGCGATAGAGAGGTGGTTGCCATCAGATATATGAGCAATATTCTCCAAGTCTTCACATGGTTTAGTGGTTAATATACGTCGGCTTTGAATATATTCCGGTTTAAAGAACTCGGCATCTGCCCGGTTGTCCTCTAAGGTTTCTAAAAAATTTCTGATGGATATCTGCATATATTATTTCCAAAAACTCAATTTTTCTTTTTTCGCCCAGTCAATAAATGCCTCGGCAATGCCATTAGGAAGCTCGCCACTGTGACTGTGCAGGTCATGATCAACGATTAAATGGCCGTATTTGTCGAGCTTGGGCTTGCCGGCGCCGTTCTTGACATAAACATAGTCCCCGGAATTGTCCTTTCCCGATTTCTCCGACACGCCGAAGAAGATAGAATAATCGTCTTTTTTCGGACAGAGTTTTTCATCCCACTTTTGTAAGAATAGAACGCTGGTTTTTGTGCCGGTGTGAGGCTTAAACGTGTTACCGTTTAGACCCACGACCGCTAAGATACGGGCTTTATCAGCGATAAATTCCCGAATATCTTTGTCCGATGTGTTATTGAACCTGCCTTGAGGCAAAACTATCGCTAATCTGCCGCCCGGCTTTAGAAAATCTAGATTGCGTTCAATAAATAGGATGTCTCTGCCTACCTTTGGTTTTGGCTTGTTTTTTTCATTATAGCCAAGCTCGAATTTATGAATGATACGAGATTCTTTGATGTCTCCCGCAAAAGGTGGATTTGCCATAAGGATATCGAATGAAAACTCTTTAAAAGAATTGGCATCTTTTTTCAGCGATTGGAGCCGTTTAAAACCGTTGCCATAGGCAGAGATCCAAGGGTAACTTTGGGTAGATTCATTCCAACGATCATAATCGAGAGTATTCAGATGCAGAACATTAGTCTCGCCGTCACCGGCGATCAAGTTCAGCGTACGGGCCACACGAACAACCTTTTCATCGAAATCTATGCCAAATACTTTTAAGACATCTTCTTTCTCTTCCTGCGAAATCTCGGTATTTTCGAAAAGATGGCCCGTCAAATGAAAGATCGTATGTACGGTAAACCCGCAGGAACCGGCCGCGGTATCAATCATATACTCACCCTTGTGAGGATTTAGCATCTTGACGCACATGTCGATGACATGCCGGGGCGTGAAATATTGGCCCTTTTCGCCCTTGGATGACTTATTAACCAGGTATTCGAAGGCCTCATCAATAACCTGTAGATTTGAGTTAAAAAGTTTTACGTCCTGAAGGCTTGAGACGCATATAGACAAATGCGATGCCGACAGATCGATCTTGCTTTCATCGGAGAATACTCCGGGCCACTTCTGTTTGGCCTCATCAAATAGCCGTTGGATTTTCTTCTTGAGATCGCCTTCTGACTGGCCCGTATTCCTAAACTCAAGCACTCTAAAATCGCTGTCATCAATGTCTTTTAATACAGCTTTCAGTTTTTCAAAATCGCCAACCTCGTCCGCCTTTAGCTTCTTTTTGACCGTCCAATCAACCTTGACTTTATCGTCTTTGCTTTTTGTCTCATCATAAAGTTTCGTAAAAATTAGCTTGAAGACTTCTTCGAAAACATCGACCCCTGCATTGGCAAGGACTTCATCCTCCATATCCTCAATCTTTGCTTTCAAGGTAATTCTATCGTTCAAGAGGGCGTCTTTGACGATTAAATCCCTCCACGTAAAACGTTCCTTGACTATATCTCCAAGCGTCTGATCTTCTTTCGGGATATCGGTAATATCCTCAAAGAAGTTGGGGTCTTTACGATTATAATGTGAAATCTGCCCGCCGTTCGACCATACGCCGATAGGGGCCCCCGTAGCGTTACAATATGATTTGAGCTGTTCCTTGCCGTCTTTGAGCTTCGGTTTTTTAACCTCGACGATGATGTATTCAACCGTCGGCCTATCTTTGTCAAAGACGACAATATCGGCTAACTTCGTCTCCCTACCAAACTGGACGGGATGCTCAAAGCGTATGCGTTTTTTAGGATAACCGTATTCGCCCATGAGCCGCACCGCGTAAAGCTGTCGCACGACTTCCTCGGGTTTTAGCTGAACTTCTTTTTCCCTGATCAAGCAACTAACATAAGGCTTATTCTTCTGGATTTTGATTTTAGATTCGAGGGCCCTGATGTCCTTTTCGGAAAAAAGCGATAGGTTATAGTTTGAGTCTTTAAGAATTGAGGCGAGCGTTATTTTGTCTTTACTGTTTACCATATCTGGCCCTTTCTGTAAGCATCTAATATTTTCTGTATTTTCTCTTATTGCCTTGCTTCGGCTTTTTTGGAGCCGGGGCCAGATCATCGATGACCCGAGCTACCTTATGGCCGCAGGTGCCACAGAATCCCTGCAGGACCACTACACCCTTTAACTCCGCATGATAATCGACAATGGTCACTGCCTTCCGGCACTCCCCGCACCAGACATTGCTCAAAAGCATACGTCTCGTATCCGCCGGTAGCCCCTGCCATAACTTTAGTGCTTCTTCTCCCATTGCTTTCTTCTTTGTTCTTCACTTATTAAATCGCGCACTAATTGCGCATTATCTACGTAAATAAGCATCATTTATGTCGATTTCATTCGAACGGCAATATTTATTTAACCTTTCCCGCTTATCCGTGTCTTTCCACAATGGATTGTCTTCATAAGATCCGACACGAAGTAGATCGCATTTCTTATGCCCTGCATAATCCGCTTCATCGCTTATAAAGCGAAAAATGTTTTTAGGAATATGCTTCTCTAAAAATTTATTAAATTCTTTTTTATTCCCCGCGAGAACGAGAATCATTTATCCTTTCGCTCCTTTAGCGCGTTTGGCGAGCTTATGCCTTGTTTATTCCCTTTGCGTCCCCTTTGGTGCAAGTTTTATTTTTCCGTAGCGACTTCTTAAATTCCTTATCGAGCCTCTGTATTTCCGCTAACATGTATTTTTTTAATACAGTCCATTCATACTCGTTAACTTGTTTACCGTGATGTTTGCTGTAATATTTTTTATTTAGAATCTTAGGCGCATCCTCGATTTTTATTAACCTGCCTTTCCAAAACACCAGAACATACACATTGCCGTTATGAAGTTCAAAAGGAACGCTCCATCCGGCATGATGTTGCGTTTCGCCGTAGGGCGAAAGAGTGTCGAGCTTCTCCAGCTCTTTCTTGTCCATCTTGGTGAATGGTTTGCCCAAATCATTATGTCGAAGAAAAAATGTTGTTGTTCCCATAGATCATACTTCCTTATGCGTCATGCTGAAATAATGTCCGAAATACGTCCGTAATGTCCGATATCTTTAAAAAGCAAGTAAAAATATCATAACTCTATGTAAATCAACTTGTTAAGTTTTACTTGCCTTGAATAAGAACAAGTACCGCCCATTATTTCTTGCCTTGCGTCCATTTGGCCAACAAGTTGTTGGCCAAATCTATCTTCTCGCTAAATCCGATGCTTCTAATTGGGCAACAACCTGTTGCCCAATTGCCCATCGGGCTATCCTTTTCAAAAAACCTTGAATACGGCCCTGTTATCGTGTATAGTTGCATCTGTGAGCGATAAGACCGCTACGGGTTGTTCCGGGTGCTCCTCTCCGTATGGTGAGTATGAACCCGGACACCACAAACTCGTAGGGCGCGTTCACTGTATACTTCTCCCGACTTACCCTTTTCGGCTTTCTTTGCCCTCTTCGATTTTGATTTAAATATTGATTTAAAATAGATTTAATTCAATTTAATTAAAACCACGACTCTCCGACGGGTGTTTAAAACTACCTCTCGATTTAAAGACAAAATAGATTTATTTCGAAACCCAATATCCGCCGGTTTTCGCGCTACCTTTAAAGATTATCCTTCCGTCGTTCTTCAGTTTTTTCAACCATCTCTCAAGGGTCTTGGGCGCAATACTAATGGCCTTCGAAATGCTTGGGACTCTCTGCCCGGGATTCATTCTAATATATTCGACCAATAATTTTACTCCCTCACTTACTCCCTCACTTACTCCCTCACCTTTCCCTACCTTTTGGGGGGCAATCTTTGCCTCCGGCCGATAAAACGTTACCTGAAACCCGGTAGATACTTTCTCAAACGCCACCTTCACGCCAGCGGCATCGCATTCCTCTTTAATGCGACGCAAACCTGACCCCCACCGCTCAATATCCTTAGCCAGATAAAAAGCTTCCGCAATCAGTGGATTTCTGGGATAGCTTTTACCATGACCTGCGATGAACTCGTCCGGATCATGGTCAAAAGGAAACTGGCCGGGGTTATAAATTTCGATCCTGTCTCGATAAATAGCGATCTCGTTCGTTTTAGGATTATAAAAATCTCTGTGGCAAAGGGAATTGATAATAGCTTCCTTCATAGCACGGACGGGAACCTCCGGGATTTCTACCCTTGTGCTACCGGAAAGATCGGCGCGCCAGTTAATGTGTTCTTTGGCATAAACTTCGCACCGTTCGATCAAACTAAAAAGAGGCCCGCGAAAACTCTGAATATCGACGAATGTCATTTTATCTTTACCGGCAAAGACAGCCGCTTGAACTTCAACACCACTGTCTTCACAAAATAGCGCCCGACCCGCGTTAAGCAATCTTTTACCCTTGAGTAGGTGAATTTTATTAAGGACGTTATGCGCCGAATCATAAGCGTATTCAATACGTCCGGCCTTGCGACCTTTCTCAACAAACTTCTTAACCGTCGCAACGCTAACCTTTGATAGTGAAAAATTAGAAAGCTCAGCACCCCATGAATAGGCATAGTTATTTTTCTTTTCAACCAGATGCCTTAGTTCATCAACCGAAAGTTTCTTATCTTCCTCTCCCATCCGTAAATAGTATCGTCCGCGAGCCGAATACACGACATCATGTCCGCTGGCTTTAACAACAATACAGTCCTTGCCTTGTATTTTCTTGGCCTGAATATCCGGATAAACCTTGGGCTCGATCCAATCACTGATGGCTTTTGAAACATCTTTTATGGTGGATTTGCCGATCTGTTGTCCTAAAACGGCACCATTATCACCGATGCCGAAATAAACTGTGCCCTTGCCATGCTTGTTCAACATGGCCCCCAATGAAATGATCGCCTCTTTGAGCTCTGATGTCGATGTTTTGAGCTCTACGATTTCGCTTTCTGTGAATTTCATACTCCCACCTTCTTCCTCAGATACTTTTCTACATGATACTGCTGAATTTTACTGGGCACGGTCTTGCCGTTAAACCACCTACTGACAGTAGAAAAGGCTACGTCAAGCTCTTTAGCTAATGCCTGCTGGGTAATCTTATTCTCCAGACGATACAGCTCTAATTTTTTTACGATATCCATGTGTGAGGCTCCTATCTTTGACATTTTATCCTCCATTGCTGTTATTGCACTTTATAGCACGAATCACAGGATAAGTCAACGAAAATCTCCTGTCGTTTTTATTACATTATATGTAACATTTATGCAGAAATAGCATTAGCGGGACATGGCCTCAATTTATGTCGCAAAAAGTATATAGTTTTTGCGACAAGACGCCCACACCACAATGTTCACTGTTTAGTGAACATTAGGGGATGAGTGAACATTAATCTATTTTTAGCGGAGATGGCTGCTTATATCGAGTGACGAGAACGCCGGAAGAGGTTTGGTGCTCATAGAATAGGATGTTGCCCATCGTTCGATGTCGAGCTTATGGAATCTCCACTGGCCGCCGAAACGGAATGCGGGGATCTTCTTCCTCCTTGCCAGTCTTCGGACGGTATAGGGATGGACTTTAAATTGTTTAGCGATCTCCCGCACTGTATACGTCTCGTAGTAACTGTTTTCCACAAATCACCTATACGTTTTGTAACAAAAGATAACAAGTTTGTTATAAAAATTATCCGTGAAAATCGTCAAAATGTCCCTAAAAACAGGCTTTTTGGCCCTCCCGACAACGGCATTTTTCAGTGAGAAATATTGCCATTCTCCGACGGAAAGAACGCCTCAAATCACCTCTGCGAACAGGTGCTCCTCAGATGAATTGACATGGACACGGTTTTTCAAACCTACAATCACTGACAGACCGCGCCTCGCCCGACCCGCACCCCGACCCCCCTTCCAAGGACCCGTAAAACTAAAAAATACTTAGCTGTCTATGTGGTGATCTAAATGCACATGGGGATGGATGTGAGATTTGTCCTTATGCCGGTGGCTGTGTACATGAACGAGGTTATTTGCCTGTAGTAGCTCGATATCTTTCAAGATGACATCCGCCTTGCCGGACCTGACTATCTTCTTCTCATGGCCGAATACATATACGATATCTGCGACCTCCTCCACGATATGCATATCATGCGTTGCCGTGATAATCGTCTTTCCGTCTTTGTGATACTCCTCCAAAAGATCGATGAGGTTTCGTGAGGTTTGCGGATCCAAACCGGCTGTCGGCTCATCAAGTAGAAGTATGTCAGGCCCGGATATTAAAACAGACGCCATAGCGACTTTACGCTTCTCCCCGATACTTAGCTGATGCGGCATCCTGTCAATCAGGCCCTCTATGCCAAAAACCTTTGTAATAGAGGCAAATATAGGCATTATCGCTTTTGGATCAAAACCTAAATGCAGAGGGCCAAACATTATCTCCTCTTTGACTGTGGGGCAAAATAACTGAATATCGGGATTTTGGAATACCAATCCTACAGAACGCCTGAAGCTCTTCGAAAAATTCTCATCGTTAAAAAGGCCTTCTTTTAATTCTTTCCCTAAGAATTTCGCGCACCCCTTATCGGCGAAGATAAGCGCGTTCAAAAGGTGTAAAAGCGTCGATTTGCCGGAGCCATTGGCGCCGATGACGGCAATGTTCTGCCCTTCTTCGATGGTAATATCTATTCCGCCGAGCGCCGGAAACTTCCCAAGATACGCGAAACAAACGTCTTTTAACTCAAATATCGTCTTATTCATGATTTTTTGCCACCTATATAGAGAAGTGTTATAAATAATAGCGCCGATAGGAACAGCCACGCCCAGTCCTTTAATTTTGCTTTTAAATCATCTGCTACTATTGGCTCGCCGTTATATCCGCGCGAAAGCATAGCATTGTAAACCGCTTGATTTAAATAATACGACCTGTGCCATAGAGAAGATATATTCCATGCCACAATATGCTGCCCTCTTTTATAATGCAGACGCATACCCACACGGCTCTTAATGGCAAGATATGTATTTTCGATAACTTCCAAAAAAAGATAGATATACCGATAACACATGCCAAGAGTCATGACAAACACCTGCGGTATGCCAAAAATACGCAAGACCCTTAATAGCGTGAAATGTCTGGTCGTGATGCTCAATAAAACAGCAAATGACACTGACGTTATAACGCGCGCGACGAATAACGACGCTCCGGACAGGCCCTGACGCGTAATAATAAGCTTTAAACCAATCACATTAAAGATAAATATCGCCTCTCCCGGCGTAAAGACGCTGAATATCGCGGGGATAGCGATAAAAAGCGAGAATATCGGTATAAATATCCACGTCCTCTTCAAAAAGAAACCCATATGAACATTAGAAAAATGCGCGAAGATCAAGCACATAGCATAGAGCGCGAAACAAATGGCGATACTCTTTGTAAAAAGCACCGCCATTATGAAAAAAAGGAATGATATGGCCTTGATCCTCGGATCCAAGGATTGCAAGAACCCCCTTTTTGCCGCGTATTCATCGGCAAATATAGATTCCTTTAAGAAGGATATGGCGCCCGTAAGCGAGCGCTCTATGAAATTGTTATTTTTTGACAATTAGTCTAATCGCCTTTCTTGGCCAGCAATTTTCCTATACCAATAACCATCAGAATGGTGATACCAACGCCTACTATAGCGGATATTATATAGGCAAAACTCAAACGTGGCAATCCCTTCTCTTCCCACCCTTTAAAAGCATAATCAGGGATGGGCGCGTTCCAAATGCTCGCGAGCTTTTCAAGGCCTTGTGGGATATAACCTACGAGCTTCTGCATCTCGTCAGCTCCCCATTCGCCCCATGCTGACCCTGCCTTAAAATGCTCAGGTAATATAAGCCCTATCGGAGAAAGAACGAGTAGCATAGCGAGCCCTATCCAAAGTTTTGTCGTAACCTTCATGGCTATGTCCTCCCTTCTTCAATTAGCTCTGGTGCCTGCTTCTGTAAATACTTTATTACAAGCGCGGTAACAATGGCTTCCACCCATCCGAAGACCAACATATGCTCACCCAGCATTGCTGATAAGGCAACATTTAGTCCATAAGGGCAGTATAATGCCTGTCCGTTTGCGGTATGATGCAGTAGAGGCTGCATACCAAACTCTAGCCCAGCTAAAGCAGCGGCAATATTAATCCCTACATAGCCAGCGATGCCTGCAGCGACAACTCTTCTATTTGAATCGATAGGCGCATTATAACTGATCGCCTTGTAAATATAGTACCCGGTAAAAGGAAGCACAAAAGCCATATTGAAACAATTCGCGCCAATGGCTGTAATCCCTCCGTCTCCGAATAGAAGAGCTTGAACTACGAGCGCCACAGTAATCGCTATAGATGCCGCGCACGGCCCGAGAAGTATCGCGACAAGGACGCCGCCTACTGCGTGCCCGGTCGTGCCGCCAGGGATCGGCACGTTGAACATCATTATAACAAAGCTAAGTGCCGCTCCTATGGCCAAAAGCGGCACCTGTCTCGCACTAAGCGTCTTTTTAACAACTTTAGAAGCTATCGCCCATATCGGTGCCATTACGACATAGAAGAATCCGCATGTCGTCGGCCCTAAATATCCGTCCGGTATATGCATATCTACTCCTTTCTAAAACGTATAGACAAAAGTAAAAATAACGGAATCATTAGCGTCTGCGTTTGCGCCGGTCATTACTCTTTGATATGTTAAAAGCGTTTGAATCTTATCATTTGACCAGCCAATACCCGGTGCAAACATAAAATATTTTATATCCGAGCAAGGAACTCTATCGCCATCCTGCCACTTATCGCCTTGCGAAAGAAAGTTTGTTTCTATCATTAAGTTAAAGCCTTTTGGCAAGAAGTATTCCACCCCAAAATCATAGTTAACATATTGTCCATATATTGTTTTAGCTCCATCTACCCGCACTAGTTGAGGGTAACTAAAGGAAACATCGGCGTGCAATATAAATGGCTTGATATGCTTTGTTAAATTTATGCCAAATCCAGGATCCCAAGAGCCACCGCCTGTGGTGGCTCCCATTAAATCGGTCCCTAACTTGGCCGGATTGGCTTTTTGATATTTTCCTGTAGGCATTTTCAGCTGAAACAATGCTGTTACATGAGGCAGCCAGCCTTTTTCTTCTAATGCGCAGCCACGCAAGAAAAGATAACTATCTCCAAAACCGGTTGAGTACGCTCTTTCACCGTCTAGCTTAACGCAATTCTGCTGATAAACTGCTTGACCATCAATTTCAATCTTATCAGTAAGACCAAATTGCGCGAATATCTGCTCCTGAAACTGATTTTTCCAATCACCATCAGGCAATGACTCATAGTGTCCATCCGAGTCAAAGAACCCTCTTGTTCTGTTATAGAAAAAGAATGGCTGAATTACAAATTTACTTTTCCCGCAAAGAGGAGCGGTCCAAGCAGTGATTGGCCCAGCGGAAGGCGGATTCCACTCTTCGTTCACTTCTGCCGCAAGGCATATATCATTTGGTAAAACTAAAACTGCAGCTACAAATAATCCAAGCAATATTCGTCGTAACATTTTCTCTCCTGCTCGTGCTACTAATGTTATATTCGTGTTACTATTGGGCAAAAAAATAATACTGTTACTTAAGCCCCTTACCGGTGCTTGACATGCTAAGAGTGCCGTGCTTTACCCCATTTACTGACTTCAAAGTGTCCGCGAGCTTGGTAATATTAGTCGCCGGTCCTTTCACCGCGATCAATTCCAGACAATTATTGTGATCTAAATGAATATGCTGAGTAGAAATGATCGTCCCCTGAAAATCGTGCTGGATATCGGTAAGTTTATTAACAAGCTCTCTCTTATGGTGATCGTAGACCAGGGTAACGGCTCCTACGACTTCCGTGCCCGCCTTCCATTCTTCTTTCACCAGCTCCTGGCGTATTAAATCACGAAAAGCTTCAGAACGATTAGAATAATTCTTCGCTTTTATAAGCTTATCAAACTTTTCCAATAAATCCTTCGGCAGCGAAATACCAAATCTGAGTAATCCTGACATCTCTTTATCCTCGTGTTACGTTTCTTAAAATTGTAGCATAAATATATATTGCGTCAACAATTATTTTATCTAACAGTACTATTATTTGGATCTCTTCGCTAAGCACAACGATAGTCCTGCGGACATAATTAGCGCTAAGCCAAAACAAGTCACTACCGATGCGCCCGTAGGTAGATCCCACTTCGCCGAAAAGAATAGCCCTAACACGCTGACTAAAAATCCTATAATCCAGCCGATGATGAGCCGTGGTAATATACCTCTCGCCAGAAGCATGGCGCATGTTGCCGGTACAATAAGGTAACTGAATACCAGAAGCACTCCGGCGATTTTTACTGAGCTGGTAACCACAAGGCCAAAAGTAATGTAAAAAAGAAAGTCCCAGAACATAACGGGGATCCCTCTTCTTCTCGCCTTATCAACATTTTGCGAAATAAGAAAAAACCTTTTGCGAAAAATATAGTGAAAAACTCCCACGGCCAGGTAGATCAAGAACATCTTTAAAACAGCGGACCAATTTACGTAAAGAATGCTGCCCACGAGCATCGTCTGCAACGCCTCATGGCCGTGGGGCGCGCGATCTAGAACAAGGATTGCCGCCGCGGTAAAAACCGCGTAGACTATTCCAATGATCGCCTCCTGAGGAATTACCTTTTCCCGTAATCGGCTTAAGGCAAAAATTCCCGCTCCCAGAAAAGTAAAAAGAAGCGAAACTACATAAGCCTGCGAGCTGGATAGCTCATACCCGAATAAAAGCATTAAAACAGCGCCAAAGGCGGCTATCTGGGCCAAGGCCAAATCGACAAATATGACACCCCTCGTTACAACATGAAGGCCAAGATAACAATGTATTCCTGTAAGGACTAAACAGGCGGCAAATGGAGCTGCCATTAATGTAAGAATATCCATATCGCTTACTCCTTTCCTGATGAACGTAATCCTGAGACAAGTTTATCCACGATGGTGTCAATAAGACCGATGTAATCCTTGGCCTCTTTTGTACCGCCAACAGAATTGGGCACTATGATCACTTTGGCACCGGTTTGGGCGGCAACAAACTGAGCAGGTTTTTCATCATAGAATACTTCCATGAGTATTATCTTTACGTTATCCCGTTTCATGATATCTATTACATTTTTTAAATGACCCGGCGAGGGCGGAATGCCCGGTTTGGGCTCTAATTCACATGCCACAAGAAGGCCGAATCTATCGGCGAAATACGGCCAGCTGCGATGATAAACAGCTATTTTCTCACCCTTAAACGGCGCTATTTTTTCTTTCCATTCGATCATTTTACTAGCTATCTTTTTATCGAAGGAGGCTAGGTTTTCTTGAAAATACGGGGCGTTGTCCGGGGAAAGCTCCGATAGCCGCTTGGCTATATTATACGCTACCATCTTGACGTTTTCCGGATCGAGCCAGTAATGAGGATTACCCATGGGGTGGACATCCCCCATCGAACGGTCAATCTTTGTAGTGGTTGGAACCTCCAAGAGATTTACCCCTTCGGAGACGTCGAGATACCCCTGCTGTCCAATCCTTATCCTTTGATTCCTCGATCCATTTATGATAAGTTCTTCATAGCCTATTTCCAGCTCCAGGCCTATCACCATAAACAGATCAGCGTTCTTCGCCTTCATCATGAAAGACGGTTTTGCGGCCACAAAATGCGGATCCTGATACCCTCTGGCGAGAGAGTCGACCTTGACTTTAGCTCCCCCGATAATTTCGGTGATCGATTTAAGGTCTTCGGTCGTGGTAAGGACATTTATCACGTCTTTACCGTAAGCAATACCACTTAGGCCTAATAACAATGTTAACAGGATTATTACTTTCCTCATATACACTCCTTCAGTTATGTTTCAATCTTTCGACTCATCGAATTCGCTTTAGGATCAATAATCATGCTTTCTGTGAGGCCCCAGCCCGAAATCACACTGCAGCCAAACTGCATTGTCATCCTTATCAAAGTTTCTGTCCGTATGTTTGAACTGTACCCTCCAGAAACAATATTCGCTCTGCGCAAACGTGATGCCGGTCGAATAGGCATTTTCCCACGATGACGAAGTTAACGGGAATTCCGAGAAGTCATATCTGCCAAAGACCGACCACCTCTTCGCGAACTGATACTCAAGCGATGAATACCCCGCCCATGAGTTGATGTTCTTTGCGTCTATTATGTCGGTGCCATCATCAAAGGCCGGCCGATTGTGCTGGCTAAAAAGGAGTTCATTCTGAAATGTCACCGATTTATACAAACCCTGCTGAAGCGGGCGCCATTTATAGGTAAGATCAACGCCTTCAAGCGTTGTCATGTCCGAGCCGAACCTGCCGAGGCCGCCGTCGTTTGGACCTGTCGCGAGGCTCGTACCGAGCTCTATGGTCGATGCCTCGTTAATATCGTGGAAGCACTTAAGATGCCCAAGATAGACGAGGCTCGTGCCTTCCGCACCGGCGAAGCTGACGCCGTTACGGTTATTGACCACCTGGCCGGTCAGTTCTATGTACTTATTCCAGGGATTTGGTATTAGATAACTTGCCGAAACACCTGGCTCGCTCATCCCTTCCTCGCCGAAGTAGTCAGTGATCATGTTCGGGTAATCGACCCACGGCAGGTTGTGCAGATGGAGCTTGTTCGCCTTACCGAACTCCACCTTGAACTTACCAACTTTTGCTTGTAGACCATCTATCGGCAGGGTGAGGAGCGTCATATACCCTTCACATAACCCTATATGCCAATTACCATCCTCCTGTTCGACATGAAAGAAGAAATCCCCTCTCGCGTACGGGTCAACTGATGCCGAGAATGCAAGCTCGGTCTGACGCATCTGGAACTGATTGCGAAATTCGGTATTCTTCGTATCCGTAGCATGATAGGTAAAATCTCCAATTACGCTCACATCCGGGTTAAAACTTTGGAAATATCGCCCAAGCGATGTAGATTGAGGCGGGGCTGGAGGCGCGATCTGAGGCTTTTCCGCGCGTATCGAATAGGTTTTCTGTAAATCTTCTATCTTCGTTTCAAGTTGAGTTATTCTCGTCTCATAACTCATTTTCATTTCACTGAATTGAGACCTTAGCGCTGTCATCTCTTGCTGCAATTGCGCGACTTCATTTCCCTTTGCGTCAGTGACAGCCAGGGGGATGAATAAAATAGCTATAATTAAAAACATTATTGTTTTCTTCATTTGTATTTCTCCCTAGGCAAAAATTAAAATATTAAACATTTTAAGGAATCGAAAAACTACAGGGAGAATAAAACTGGGGGTGACCGAAGATAATTCTCTGGCTTGAAAGTGGTATTGGGAATTTTAATGCGGGTGACAAAAACAAAACTTGGTCTTACATACAATAGACCTAAACAAGCGCTGATTACTACAAAAATAAATGTGAATATTATCAGCCAAAGACAGCCAGGGCAATCATTATGAAATTCGCCGTCTTCGTGATTATGGCATACATCCGCTCCCAGCGCAAAGAAAAGGAAGGCAAATACCAAAAGAAGCGGAACTATTTTGAATCTATGTGTCTGCATAAAATAATTGTATTATAAAAACTGTGTTTTTCAGGAACCAAACCAATATTCACGATCATTAAGTCCTTGGACTTTCGGCTCTAATATTTTTGTATTTCTGCCGAAAATATACCCGGAGCCATACCAATTACGCGCCCAATAAATCGTCTCCTTCGCAAGATAATACGATATGTGAAGCCATAATGGCGGTGATATTTTTCTTACTTCATATGTCACATAGCCGTGATTAACCATTACCCGGATGTAATGTAAATAACCGCCTTCGGCTTCCGGTATCTCTATAAGCATTCCACCGCCACCGGTAGTTATATAATCAACGCCATCAAATCTCTGGTGTTTAAACATATGCTTATGCCCGGCAAATACCATATCTACGCGGTATTTAGCTAAAAGATTTCTAAGCTCGTATGCCCACGGGGCATTATCAATATTGTACCATTCCTGTTGGTATGGATCGCAGGGCGGTTTGTGCATTATAACGAATGTATGGCCGTATTTTTGCCCCGTTTTTAATTCGTCCTCAAGCCATACAAGGTCAGGACCGTCATCTGCGTTATCGATAACTATAAAATAAGAATTTCTATTTGAAAAAGAGAATTGCCTGTCACCGCAATATTTCTCAAAAAGTTTACCATCATCATGATTTCCTATTGCCGCGATAACCGGATACTTGATAAGGGCTTGTATTTTCTTCCACGACCGGAAATCCCATTCCGAACCGTTCAAACTGACATCTCCCGTATGCAATACAAAATCTATCGGAACCTTCTTGAACCGATCTTCCCTATTCATATGCCATATCAGTTTAAGGCTGGATGCGTCATTGGTAAAGAGCCCGTTGTGGCTATCGCCAAGAACTATAAAGGAAAAGTAGTCGCCTTTATTGTCCTTGAGCCTCTTTATGCTTGCCTGATTATTGTCACTATTTGAAGCGGGCGTTGTAAACCAAAAAGAGATAAGCGGCAGAAATGAATACACCAAGGCGATTACTATAAGAGAGAATAAAATTTTCTTTAATTTCATATAAATTTTATCTTTTTCGGATTAACTTGTTTTGGTATTCGGCCTTTCTTAAAATGTTTCTCAATCCAGCCATTTTTTACATTATGACGACTATCAAAGTGCTTAACGTAAGGCTTTATATCTAAAATGGGCGTGTTATTCAAGATGTCAACTTCCGAGAATACAATAGTATTGCCTTTGACCTTTTCCAGCTTTACGATAGAAAATCCGATATGATTCGGCCTGTTAGGGCCTCTTATCGCAAATATCCCATGCTCTTTATCCTCAAGGAACGGCTTTCCGATAAGCCGCTCTTCTTTTGAGCGGTTAAAATGGTAAATCAGAATGAGATGCGAAAAACCTTCGATATCTTTAAGCCCTGTCTGATATTCCGGAAATAGCCGGATCGTCCCCCTGTTGCCTTTTTCAAATTTCCCCTGTATAGGCACATCCCCTAGTTCTTTATAGGGGGTATGAATTATGCCTATGGGTTCTATCTTGATTTCTTTTCTCATACCATAAGACATTTATTTTTTCTCCAGTAAGTCAAATCAGCGCAATACCACAAAATTAAGCGCCGTGCCAACGATAATACTGATTGTTATCATGATGAGGGTCGATTTGATCAGATCTTTCACGCCCAGTTCTTTCCATAAAACTATAAACGTGGCGACGCACGGGAACGATATAGCCAACAATGTCACCGCTATGAATAGCTGTTTGGCTGAAAGCCCGAGCGGTGCCAGCATGCCCACCGCGACATCTTTTCTCAAAAAACCGATGGCCAGGGCAACTATCGCTTCTTTCGGCAGGCCGAAGAGGCCGTGGATAACCGGAGCAAATATCCCTGTTATGATATCGAACAGCTTAAAGTACAAAAGGATATTAATGATCAGGACGCCTATCAAAACGATCGGCACCGCTTCGAACAAAAAACCTTGAACGCGAAAATACAATTTTTTTGCCAATATCGTTAAAGGCGGGAATCTGTAAGGAGGAATCTCTAATAGGAACTCCGGGCTATATCCGGGTAATACCCGGTTCAAAATCAACCCTAATACCAGAGCTATGATGAATAACACCAGATATACCCCTCCTAAATAAAACCCGCCGAATACACCCAATAGCCCGACGATCATAGCCTGTAAGGGGACACACGGCACACCGATAGAAATGATAGTCGACGCGATAAATCTTTCGCGCTTTGACTCCAGGACGCGCGTCGATAGGATGCCGGGGACGTTACAACCAAAACCTAAAAGTACCGGTATTATGGCATAGCCATGCAAGCCCAGTCGGTGCAATAGATTATCCAGTAATATTGCCAGGCGCGGTAAGTACCCTACATCTTCTAAAAGGCTTAGGACAAAATAGAATGATACGACGTACGGCAGGACCATACCAAATTCGATATAAGGAGCCGTGGTTAATACGCCGAGCGATTGCTTAAAGTCAATTTTCCCATTAACCAAATCACCGATTAATAGATGAAACAAAAAACTCTTTTCCTGCCAATGGAGCGTCAATTTTTCCAGCAAAGGCTGAATTGTCCCATAAAAGACGGGGTCCGTTATTTTATTGATTATAAACTCGCCTATAAACCTAACGATTTTAAACGATACGTAAATGACTCCCGATGCCATCAATAAACCCGTCAATGGCCGCACGGACGCATCCTCTAACATCTCCCTTAATCTATGATGACGGTGTTCGAGACGCTGTACCTGTTCAATAATACGTCCTATCTCTTTCCATCGCTCTTCATGAGGAAGTTTATCTCTTTGAACAGATAATACCTCTTTTATTCTTTCTATCAATAATTTTATACCTACCCCGGTTACGGCACAGGTTGGAATCACCGGAATATGCAGAATTTCCTCCAGCTTCTTAATATCAATATGAACCCCCCTGTGAACGGCATCGTCACACATATTTAGGCAGGCAACCGTTGGGAATCCTTCTTCGATCAACTGCAGGGTCAAAAGTAAATTTCTTTCTAAATTAGTTGAATCAATGATATTGATAACCGCGATTTCATTTTTAGAGTGCTCTTTAAGTAAAGAGACTGCTACTTCTTCGGCGCTTGAACTGGGCTCTAACGAGTACGTGCCCGGCAAGTCTACAACTTCAATCTTTTCATCTCCCAAAGCTAAATAACCCTTGATGAACTCTACGGTTGTGCCGGGATAATTGGATGAGATTACGTGGACACCGGTAAGGCGGGAAAATACCACGCTTTTGCCAACGTTGGGATTGCCTATCAAATAGATCTTTTTGATCATTCCGTCTCTACGATGATTTTTGCTGCCATGCCATGCCCCAGGGCCAGGACACTTCGGCCTACTCTTATTACCACCGGGCCCCTTAAGCCAATATAGCTGAGTTTTGTAATCTCCTTACCCACATAGATACCCATACTCATTAGTCTATTTTGCAGGCCTGCGCCTCCCACGATCTCTGAGATTTTGCCTTTATGATCCGGCTTAAGATGTACTAAAGATACTTTCTTCATAGTTTGTCATTTTAACATAAATATGTAAAATATCAGAACAGAAACACTGCCGCGGCTATTACCGTGGAATACAGTCCTTCCGGACTTATAACCGCGGTTTGGGTCATATTAGTGGTACGGATAATCTTATCGCTCAATTGATATATACTCTTATTCTGGTCCCACGACTTCTCCTCATCAAATTCCAGCCCAAGCGTTGAGGCCAACATTTCCACCGCGAGATCCTCGGCGAAGTCGCCGGATGTCTTCTCGTTCTGACCAAAACCATGATGCTCGCTTAAGTAGCCATACGCGTTAGGATTAGCGGGAACCGCGCATCCTATACTCGCGGCGATAAGACGATGCGGCTCGCATGACACGCATCTTGCTATAACGGTATAGGTAATCATCCCGTGATATATTTCTTTGATACCTTCATTCTTAGGTATGATCTGACATTCGGGAGGCAGAATACTGGAAACCGGCACAAGGTTGCATCTCTCTATTCCCGCGTCACGTAACGCTAGCTCAAAACTTCTAAGCTCCGCTTTGTGTGTTCCTACACCTTTGGTAAAAAACATCTTCTTAGGAACGGCCAAATTTTTTCGTGGCGTAAGAATCATAAAATTACTTTATAAATCCAGATTTCCAAGCCATTCGTCATAAAACCTTTTCAGGTGCTCGGCAGTTATACTATAGCCCTACCTTTATCTCAGGATAAACGGTAATTTTAGCCGTTATAAAATCTGATACAAAACAATCCTTCTCGGCAAGCCCTATAAGCTCTTTCGCTTTTTTGATCTGGCTGTTCAACTTAACCGCAATTTTTGGATTGATTTTAATTTCAGAAAACACTAACTTGTCTCCAATTTTTTCTATAGTGCCTTCGGCTTTAGTCTCATAACTTAAAAAGTTGAAACTGTTTCTTTTGGCATGATTCACAAAGGAATCCTTTAAAAAACCTTCTACTGAAGCAATAAACAACTCCTCCGGCGTCCATATGCCTTCATGTTTTTTGGATTCAGGAGACGCGGCTATTTCAATCGTTTTTTTACCAAGAGAGCATAGAAACGCTTCCTTTTTATCATCCCAGGTTACAACTGCTTTATGAGTAACAATTTTATTTTCCTTCCGCATGTCTTCCATTTATTGCCTCCTTTTGAATTCTCCCCAGGGCTAAAAACTTATATCAGATATGGGGCTTAATCGCGGCTTCAAGTTCTGCCTTGGGAAGCGCGCCTACGATCTTATCTACCACTTTCCCCTTTTTAAAAATCGCCAATGTCGGTATGCTCATAATGCCGTAGGTGGCTGCTGTTTCAGGAGCTTCGTCCACGTTTAATTTACATACCTTTAATTTACCTTTATATTCCTTTGCTATCGCTTCAACTATCGGGCCGACCATGCGGCAAGGGCCGCACCATTGGGCCCAAAAGTCCACAAGAACCGGCAAATCCGCGTCCAATACCTCGTCTTTAAAATTATTATCATTTATATTAGCCGCCATTTTGCCTCCTTCTTTTTACGTTCGTTCAATTTCTATGGATTCAACAAAAAACTCTTTATCCATTTGAATATCGATATCCGCGCTGCCGCAAAAGGGACACTCAAATACTTTTTTAGTAATACGAATACTACGTTTACAATTTTTACATTCCAGCGGAAGCTCCAATGGAAGAATATTAAGCGATACGTCTTTGAAACTTTCCGTCTTAATTAACACATTAAAAGACTCACGCAAGCTTTCGGCGGCGACATGGCTAAAAGGGCTTAGGCGAACATTAACGGAAATCCGTCCTGAAGCCATATCTTTAGCCAGCTCCTGCTTCAAAACGGCAAATATTTCATTAACAAACCTTGTCTCGTGCATAAAATTACCTCAATTTATTTTTCACAAATAATAGCGGGAAAACTATATCGCTTACACAACAAGGAATCCAAACCGCTAAAAATAGGAATATAAAAATAGCGGCATATGAAAACCAGCTTAAAATCTCTATCTTTGCCATAATCATATGAAACAAAGACGCCCAGGTGCTTAATAATACATGGCCGGCATGAGGAAATTTTGTTCTTGGTTTAAAGTAAGCAATAACTATCCCTAAAATAGCCAAAGGATTAACCAGCCACCATTTCTCAATGAAACCGAGGTGTATTCCTCTGTTGGGCATACCGAGCAGGGATTCAGCCGCGTAAGGTATAAGGGAATCACTAATAGTCGCGATACCTATGGAACCGACATAGCCTATTATGGTTAAAGCCCAGAAATTACATTTTCCTTTGATACAATTAACGCCTATGCTAGGACACGTATGAAGTTTATACATTGCCGCGGTAACTAACGCGCTTAAGAAAACGTGCAAAGGATGAAGCACATAAAAAACATTATACGAAACCTTATAGGGCAATTTTAGAGAAAATGCCATAATAGCTATCCCCGTAATTGTCCCAAATATCGTAAAAGGCGCATGCACCTTTAATTCTTTTAAAATCCGGCCTGCCATTTTATTAAACCTCAATCTCCTATCAATTTAATCGCGTAATGGATATTTTTAGTACCTAATTTAATACTATTTGTAAACTTTTAACGCGCAAAATTCATCTCCACACATAGAGCAGCCGCTATTTTTTAATCTTGGAGTTTCACTAAGAAATTCTTCAAACACCTTACTATCAATGGCATATTCACGCATTTTTACCCAATCTAAATCTCCCCTTGCTTTTGACATTAATTTATTCTGTAAAATCGCTTTCTTATTACCTCGGGCAATATCAGCGATGGAAGCGGCGATCTTTGTGATCACGACTCCCTGGCGGACATCCTCAATCTCTGGTAGTCCAATATGCTCTTTAGGGGTTACATAACATAAGAAATCCGCTCCACAATAACCGGCTAAGGCGCCCCCTACACTACAGGCTATATGGTCATAGCCTACAGCTGTATCGATAGGAAGGGGCCCTAAAACATAAAAAGGCGCGCCACGGCAGATTTTCTTCTCTAATTCCACATTCTTTTTTATTTCATTTAAAGGAATATGCCCCGGGCCTTCTATTATTATTTGGACTCCTTTATGCCTTGCCCTTAAGGCAAGTTCCCCTAAAATCTCTAACTCATAAACTTGAGCCCTATCTGTCGAATCAGCAATGCAGCCCGGCCTCAGCCCATCTCCTAAGCTTATGGTTACATTATATTCTTTAGCGATATCCAAAATTTCATCGAAATATTCATAGAGAAAATTTTCTTTCTTATTTTTTACCATCCAATTAAGCAAAAATGAACCACCTCTCGACACCACGGGTATTAACCTTTTTCTAATCATGCCTAAAGAAATCTTTGTAACACCGGCGTGAATCGTAGCAAAATCAACGCCTTCTCTTGCGTGTTGTTCAAAGACTTTAAGGAAAGTTTTTATTGTCATCTCTTGAGGATTGCCGGATGCAATAACCGTCTGATAAATAGGTACTGTTCCTACGGGTTGCGGACAATTCTCAATAATAGTGTTTCGCGCTTTATCGATATCAGCAGAATTGCCGCACACAGTCAAGTCCATCACCGCGTCAGCTCCCGCCTCAATAGCGGCCTTTAGCTTTTTTAATTCTTTTGATAAATTAAACTCTATTGGAGAAGCGCCGATATTAGCGTTGACCTTAACCGTTAGATCCTTACCCACAGCTATGGGTTTTATATTTTTGTGATTTTTATTCGCCAGAACAACCGTTAAACCTGAAGCAATGTTCCTTTTTAATCGATTTATATCTATATCTTCTTTTTTGGCTATATACTCTAGCGTATTATTTGTCATTTATTTTAAAAACGCTTTCTATTATTTTTCTGTGAGATGAAAACGGTATAACTGGCAAATCCTGTTTGCTGAAAAATGCCGCTTCTTTTAATTCGCTATTCAATGATAATACATTTTCAGAAACACTAACTTCATAACCGATGACAAGGATCGAACCGTAATATCTGGTTTTTTGAATATAGATACCTATCAATCTTCTGATTGTACCTTTTAAGCCTGTTTCTTCTTCAAGCTCTCTCAAACAGGCAGTTTCGGGAGCCTCTCCTGATTCGACAAAACCTCCGGGTAATGCCCATTTATTCTTACCCGGTGCGAGACTTCTTCTGGCTATAAGTATCTTATTTTCTTTGTTTTTTACCGCACAAACTGCTACGGGTAAAGGATTTTTATAATTTACCCAACCGCACTTTTGACAGACCAGCCTCTTCCGGCCATCTACTTGCCTCCTACGCAAGTAATATCTACATAAAGGACAAAATTTAAGCCCCTGCCGAAATAATTCTTTCATTTTAGCTGTATCACTTTATCTTTTCGCCTGAGTCGGAACCACTGGCTGTGCGCACTAACAAAGATATTGAGATCGACTTCAACCAATGCCCTATATCTTTTTCTATTTTCCCACCCTTATCTTTAATCAAGCAATGCCTGATATTCGAACAGGCGCCACCCTTAAATATGCAATTAACTGATTCAATATCGCTCTGAAATATTTTAGCTACGTCCATTATGGAGATTCGATCCGGCGTTCTATTGAGTAAAAAACCTCCGTTTTTTCCTTTCAGAGATTTTAAGATATTGCGTCTACTTAATATCTGCATGATTCTTCTCAGCAAAGCATTCGGTATATGTAAAGATCGAACCAATTCCGATACAGTAACTACTTTCTTGGTTTCGGCGATATAAATTAAAGATCGAATAGCGTAATTCGTATTTCTATTTATCAGCTTCACGCGCCACTTTTTAACTTAAACTTTAATCGTTTCAATGCGCTCATATAATCTAATATTAATCTGCCATTGAGGTGGTCTATTTCATGCTGCAGGACCCTGGCTAATAACCCGCCTGTTTTCAGTTCTATAACCTCGTTTTTCTCATTCAGCCCTTTTACTGTAATCGTGGCAGGCCTTTTTATATCAATTACAGTATTAACAACGCTTAAACAACCTTCTGACATAGTATCGGATCCGTTCGTATCTAAAATTTCAGGGTTAGCCAATTTTATAACCACATCTTCTACGCTGGCAACGATCAATCTTCTGGATATGCCGATCTGCGGCGCGGCTAACCCTATGCCGCAAAAATGCCTCATGGTAAAAAGCATCTCATCGAAAATCTTTCTTTCTTTTTCTGTAACGTTTTTTATCGGGTCACAAACTTTGCGCAATATTTTATTCGGATGCTTTTTTATTTCCAGCGGCGACATGTTTCTATACCTTTCCTTTGACTCGTTTATTCTTATATAGCAAAATCACATCGCCAAGCCCGCATTTTACATCCTTAGCTATGACCGGACATTTTGCCATAAAAAGAAAGAATATCGGTTTTTTGCAATCTGATAATGCCTCAAAGTTACCTTGTCCTTTACTGATTATCATATCGGCGCGCTTGAATATTTTTAAGAATTCTTTTGAGCATAAGGAAAGTACGGTCCCTGGCGTATTTACACCGCTTGAAATGATGATTGCCTTTCCCCCGACACCGGCAAACACCGCGTCTTCCCGCAGGGCATCATTAATAACGGGTTTTTCTTTTACCGCGTAAATAATATTTTTATCCTTATACGTTTCTTTTATCTCTTCAATAAGAATCCTGTCAAAAACAACTTCTCCGGCATTATCAGCCAGATAAAGAATAGTTTTCGACCTTTTTAAAACGCTGCGAAAACTTTTGTAGTTAAATATCGACCTATTCTCTTTTCGAATAGCTTTATCCTCTTTATCCAGGATCCTTTTAAGCTCCTCTCCTACATTTAAGGTATTTTTAACGCCATAATCGATGATATTACCGGCGATAGCCAGTTCAACTGCCGTCAACAACCTGTCGCGCGAATGAACCACTTTCTTCTTCAATCTGGCATAGACACCCAGGGCAAGCCTATTGCTTTCTTCCTTTATTTTCATGTAAGGATCACTTTTACCAGTAATTCTTCTGATAGTGCCATTGATAATCCTGGCCATTTGAGGCGGGCTATAGGTCAAAGGAAATTTTGGTATAGCGAGCGCGATCTCATCCAGTATCTTTTTCTGCATTTTCCTATTGGCGCCGGACAACCTCGACGCCTCGAGCGCTTGCTTAAAAAAACATGGTATACATTCCAAATATGTTTTCATTAATTATAAGCCCGATACTTTTGTTTATGCATCAGATCTTACCTCTTCTTTTCAAGGTATCTCTCGAGCTAATAGGGTTAACGTCCTTTTTTTCAGCTTTGTAGATGGAAACGGTACTTAAAGAGCTGAAATATGTTTCTATTGCGGCCATTTCATCTTTTGTCAATGGTTTTACTCCGCATGGCCGTAAAGGTGTATTGAGCTGGACTTCATCAGGATTAATCTTTTTCGCTATCTGCGCAATCTCCTTCGCATAGATTTTATTCTCTTCCATAAACATGATTTGAAGTGCCAGCTTCCCCTTATAACAACTCCTAAAATCCTTTATGGCGCGAATCACGACGTCTATCCCGATATTCTTGGCTGGTTGGTTAACCAGCTCAAAAATGTCCTGTGAAGGAGCGTCTAACTTGGCAACTACAAGATCCGCCAAGAACAGGTCTTTTATGACATTATCTCTATGCATAAGGGAAGAATTTGTCAAAACGGCTATCTTTTCTCGCCTGATCTGCCTTACGCTTTTTATCATCTCTCCCAGGTTTTCAGCCAATGTAGGCTCGCCAGTTCCGGAAAAGGTTATATAATCTATTTTCAAAGACGGTAAAGAATCCAGTTCTTTTATTACTTCTTCAGCAGGCACAAACGTTTTTCTCTCATTGGTTAGGCACTTTGTTTTACCAAGCTGGCAGTAAATGCAATCAAACGTGCAAACCTTCTCATTTTGCGATATAGGATCAATGCCTAAAGAGCTGCCTAGTCTCCATGAAGGCACCGGCCCATAAATATATTTATAATTCTGTTTATCCATGCATCTTTCCTATAGCATCCTGCGCGGCCGTAACGATCGGATACATTGTAGGCGCGCTCGTCAAATATGGCTGAGTCGCTATCTGCAGCGTCTCAAGCTCTGTGGCCGACATCCTCTTTTGAATAGCGACACCGATAAGATTTATCAGCTCCCCGCAGCTAAAACCACCAGCAACCTGACCGCCTAATAAAATCCCCGACTGTCGCGAGAAAACCAACTTTACTTTAATATCGCTCGCCAGAGGCAAGGTAACGGGATGTTTGTCTTTAACGTTGGCTTGGCCGGTTACGATTTCAAATCCCTCTTTTATCGCGCTATTTTCGGTAAGGCCGGCTGAACCTAGCACCAGACCATCAATATAGGTTGAGTAGATAGCGATAGTGCCCTTATTTTCCCGTATAACTTTTAATTGATATAGGTTCGCGCCCGCGATTCTCGCTTCCGCAGTTGCCGTTGAGGCCAGCATCACCGGAATATCTTTACGAGTATAAAAATCTCTCTTCCCCGCGCAATCGCCTACGGCAAAAACATCGGGATCTATCGTGCGCATATATTCATCGACCCATATCCCTTTACCCCTACCCAAATCTAAGAGCGCTTGACGGGCAAGCGCCGTATCCGGGCATGCCCCTATGCCTAAAATAACCGCGTCGATTATAATATACTCACCCGTCGATAATCTCACTTTTTCTACTCTATTCGTACCACAAAATTCGAGCACCTTGGCACCCATTAATATTTTTACGCCTTTTGATTTTAGTTTATCATCAACGAGCGTTGAAAATTCCAAATCAAAAGAATTTGCCAGAATGTTGGGAAGAAGCTCGACCAGATACGTATTTAAACCGTTTATTTTTGAAAGCTCATCTGCGAATTCTATGCCGATAAATCCGCCACCCACTATCAGGACGTTTTTACATTTCTTAATCTCTTCTATGGCCTTGGTAAGATATCCCAATTCTTTATATATAGGATAAATCCCTTTCTTTTCTATGCCTGGGATGGGGGGTAAAACCGGCGTAGACCCGACAGCAAGAACCAGTTTTTCATAATGATATAGTCTGCCGCTTTTACATTCGACAGTCTTATCCTTACGATCTATCGCTATCGCCTCATCCACAACCGTTTCGATACCGTTTTTCTCCAGCGACGCCATTCCTAATACGTTTTCATCGGGAGATTTCAAGCTCTTTATCATATAAGGAATCCCGCAAGGGATAACCCCTTTCTCTACATTTCTCATTACCACTATTCTTTTATCGGGATAATACTTCTTTGCGGTTAACGCGCATACTACCCCCGCCGGACCGGCGCCTATTATCAATATATTCGTTTTATCTTGCATTGTAACTCCTTATAATATTCCTATTTTACGAAAAGGCTCAAGATCTTTCCTGAGATCATGTTCAGCGAATCAGTTATTATCAGTATGCCTACCAAAATCAGGAATACACCCGCTATTTTGCTGACATTGGCCATGACGCCCTTAAATCGGTTGAAGTACTTAAGGAACGAGTGTGCCGTAAGGGCCATCAGGATAAACGGCACGCCCATCCCCGCTGAATAGAGAGCTAGCAGTTTTGCCCCTTCAGCAACATTGCCTTTTGTACTGGCGATGACGAGTATGGAGCCGAATATGGGGCCGGCGCACGGTGTCCACGCGGCCGCGAACGTTACGCCAACCAAGAACGAACCGAGGTACGTAGCCTTCTTGGCATGGATATTGAGACGGTGATCCTTTGCCATGAAGCCTATCTTTAGGATGCCTGCTAGTGTAAAGCCGAAGAGTATGATCAGCAGCCCACCGCCGATACGGATAAACTTCTGATATTGGAAGAGTACCTTGCCGACCACCGTGGCCGTAAGGCCCATCAGTATGAAGACAACCGAGAAACCCAGGATGAAGAGAAGCGTATGAGAAAGCGTCTTCTTGGTAATATGTTTGTGCTCATCTTTGAGGTCGCTGTAGGATACACCGGCGATATACGCGATGAATGACGGGACAAGCGGCAGGATGCACGGCGAAAGGAACGTGAGGATCCCTGCCGTAAACGCTACTATGGAAGATACCTGTTCGCCTACCATAGAAATTTCTCCTGTTTAAAATTTATATTGCTTTTATCATGACACAGACTTGATATATGACTTCCATATTATTATCTTTGCAAAATTGTATAGCGTTCTCATTTTCAGCGCCGGGCTGAAGCCAGATTTTCCTTATGCCTTTATCTTTGCACTCAACCAGAATTCTTTCTGTCACCAACGGTGGAGTGACCAAATTAACGACATCTATCGTGAATGGGACATCTTTAACATTGGGATAACAACGCTGCCCCTCAACCTCTTTGATAGTAGGATGCACGGGATAAACCTCATATCCCTTATTTTTTAATATCTTCAAGATCTTGTAGGCGTATTTTGATTCGTTTCGGAATGATCCCGCCACAATAAATCTCTTTTGAGCCAAAAAATCGCTAATTAGCTTTTCCATGATATTTTTACATTCCTATCTTGGAATCGATATCGCGCCGCTCGGGCATTCGCCCACGCATGCGCCGCACTCAACACAATCACTGCCTACAACCGCTTTTTCTTTTTCGACTTTGATTGCGGCGACAGGGCATACCTCAACACACTTTCCGCAACCAGTACAATTCTTTTTATCTATTTTTGCTGCCATATCATCCTCTGCTCCCTTTCCGTTTATTGACTTTCTTCTGTTCTCCCAAACAAACCTTATAGTAGTTACATACAGAACAGCATAAGTTCTCCTGTCCTTTTTCGCCCCTATACCACTTTGTTTCACAAGTCCAATACACCTGACATTTCTCGCAACAATGCATTTTCGTCTGAGACATATCTATCCTCCTCGACTTCAAATTTCTATTACTTGGCCTTCGCTTGGTATAGTGCAATCACGCTTAAACTCTTTGATAAATAATTCCTGCGCAATTCGACCCGTACAATGAAAAGGAATGACCCGGCTGACTCCAAGCGCTTTTAACTTTAAGACAATATCATGAGCTTCTTCTATCGTATGATCTTTGAGATGAAAACCGCCCACTAAAAGGCGAATGTTAGCATTAAAAATGGCTTTCGCGTGCTGCGTTATCTCGACTATCCCAGGATGAGCGCAACCAGTAATAACAACGACGCCCTTAGGCGTCTTTATTGCCAAATACTGTTCCGGAAGCGCCACGCCGCCTCTTGATCCGCCTTGAAGCTCGCCACTCAGATAAATATTACTCCTGATCTCTGTAAGCTTATCTACTTCTACAAAACGCGCACCATACCGTTTTATCTTTGCTTTAATATTCGAATTGAAATGGGGACATATATATACAGTAACGTCATTATTGCGTTCCAATATCTTCCATAAACCTGTGACATGATCCCAGTCATCATGAGAAATGACGATATGTTTTATTTTGTCAATATCGATGCCAAATCTTTTTAACTGTTTTAGAACGTAATCTGGTTTACCGAATGTATCAAAAAGAATGTCTTCATCTATAAGGATGGACAGCCCCCAGTGCTTTATGAAACGCTGCCACTTTGTCGAACCTTCGGCGAGAATTTCTAACCGCATATTTTCCTTATGGTTTAAGGAGATAATCAGCTATAGCCTTATATAATGTGCTTACAGCGAGGATTGCGCAATGAATATGGCTTTTAGGTAAAACCTTTAATTCCGTAATCACCTGTCCGGCTGATATACCAAGCGCTTCCTGTAGAGACTTTTCTATCGCAAGCTTACACGCCATAGCCCCGCAGGCCGTTGTGTAAACGCACCCGTCGGTGTGAAACTTTATATCGGTTATTTTGTTATTTTCAACCACTATATAAAATTCCATCTGATCACCGCATATACCCTTAATATAGGCCGCTCCGCTGGGATCATTCATTTGTCCGAAATATTTATTGTCTTTCACTAAATCGATAATATTCCCCGGTATGACCGATACGTCTTCCGGATTACCAATCATGATATAACGCCCCTTTCAACCTCTTTTCTCATCCCAAATATATTAGGTGAGTATTCCGAAATAAGTCTTTTACCTTTCTCGGTAAGAATATAGACGGGCAAAACATTAGATAAAGTCTCTATCGCATTTTTGCCTAAACGAGTTCTGATATCTTTAGAATTGCATGACCAAACAATATCGGCATATTTTTCAATCTCAGCTAACCGTTTTTCTCCTATTCCTGTCGTACATACAACAAGAATGATGAGTGATATGCCGCAGCGATCTTCGATGGCTCTAATGCTCCCCAGTTTTTCTTCCCCGAAAGCACTGACTGTAACGGCTATCTTTTTATGGCCTTTTTTAGCGGCTTCAATAACACCGGCCATCTGGTCGATTGAACCTTTTTCATTTAAGACATAGCAACCATACCGGCGCAATTTAATTGCAACCTCAGGGATATGCGAAGTTTTAAGCATGGTGTGCATCCGGGCACCGATACCCTGAACAACCTGGGGGATAGTCGTTATGACCGTTCCCGCTCCATCACAGACTACCACGGCACTGTCTATAACCTTATTCTTCAACCCGTGCGATAGAAGCTCCGAAGCTCCATACGGTATGACCGCGTCATCTTTCCAAAGCATTCTGTCTTTAGCGCAGAAACCAAACCGTGTTATTTTGTCTTCTATGGTTCTTTTGATCTCATCTTTTAACCGCGCCGTATAAAGTCCAACGGACTTCGTAATTCCTCCGTAAAGAAAACCCGCAAGAGGACAATACGAAATGGTCGGATTTGTTACCTTGATTACCTTGCCATTCGATATAGTAATCAATGATGAAAAATATCTAACAACATGGATGTCTTTCATAAATTTTTCTTTGTAATCATCTTACTTATCGCCAACTTACCGGTCCTAACTACATCCTGTATACCCAATTTATTCAATTCATCCAAAAGACTCTTTATCTGAATCCGGTCTCCAACTGCCTCAATAATCGCAGCACCATCCTTATGATAAACAATCTTACCTATATATTTGTTAAATACAGCCGCCAATTTGGCCTTGTCTTTTATTGAATACCTTACCTTAGCCAAAATTAACTCGCGTTCAATATGTTCCTCTTTGGTAAAATCGGTAACGGTAATTACATTGATCAACTTATTTAACTGCTTTTTAATCTGCTCCAATATTTTTTCATCCTGCGATTCAATCACTATGGTCATATAGGAGATCTTAGGGTCGAGCGTCGCGGATACCGCTAAAGACGCGATATTATAACCGCGTGCGCTGAATAACCCGACGATACGCGCTAAAACTCCAAATTTGTTTTCCACTAAGACCGATATAATATGCTTCATCAAGCTAACCCGCCTATAATCTTATTTATCGCCTCACCTGCCGGGACCATAGGATACACGTTCTCTTCGGGCTCGATATGAAAATCGACAAACACAGTGTTGTCTATTTTCAGAGCCTTATCAATCGCGGGTCTTACGTCCTCTTTTTTAGTTACCAAAATACCCACCGCGCCGTAACTGTCCGCGAGTTTTACAAAATCAGGGCTTGAAAGAGAGACCTGTGAATAACGCTTCTTATAGAAAAGCTCCTGCCATTGCCGCACCATACCTAAATATCCGTTATTAAGTATAAAAACTTTGACGTTTATTTTATTAGCGACGCAGGTGGCTAATTCCTGGATATTCATCTGGATCGAACCATCGCCTGCGATATCAATCACCTGTTTATCGGGGCGGCCCATTTTTGCTCCCATCGCCGCGGGAAAACCAAAACCCATAGTCCCAAGGCCGCCGGATGAAATAAATGTACGCGGCCGATCATATTTATACCACTGCGCGGCCCACATCTGATTTTGCCCTACTTCAGTGGTAATAATAGCGCCGCCTTTAGTGGATTCGTAAACCTGCTCCATCACATATTGCGGCTTGATTTTCCCGACATCTTTATATTTTAAGGAGTATTTTTTCTTCCAATTCTTAACCGTCTTAAGCCATTCTGTTGTATTTGGGGATTTTTTAATCTGCCCCAGTAGTTCGCTTAAGATATTTTTAGCATCGCCTACTATCGGAATATCTACTTTTACGTTCTTACTAATTGACGTCGGGTCAATATCGATATGAATTATCTTGGCATCGGGGGCAAAGGCATCGAGCCTTCCTGTAACGCGGTCATCAAAACGGGCGCCCACCGCGATAATTAAATCGGATCCCATAATCGCGTGGTTCGCGTAAGCAGTGCCATGCATGCCCAACATTCCGAGCGAAAGTTCATGCGTCGCCGGAAAACATCCTACGCCCATCAATGTCCAGGTTAAAGGCGCTTTTATCCTTTCGGCCAATTTCCCTAATTCTGAACACGCCGCGGAGGTAACCACGCCTCCTCCGGCATAAATAACAGGCCTTCTGGCTTTAGCGATAAGATTAGCCGCTTTATTAATCTGGCCGAGATCTCCAAAATATACGGGTTTATAACTAAGCATATCCATAATCTCAGGCCAGATGAATTCGGCATCAGCCATCTGAACATCCGATGGTATGTCGATTAATACCGGACCGGGCCTGCCGGTAGAGGCAACATAAAATGCCTCGGCTACAGTCCTGCTTAGATCTTTTACGTCTTTGACTAAATAGTTATGTTTGGTTATCGGACGGGTAATCCCGATGGTATCTACTTCCTGAAACGCGTCATTGCCTATCAGAAAACTCTTCACCTGTCCGGTAATAGCAACCATAGGTATAGAATCCATATAAGCATTGGCAATGCCGGTAGTGAGATTCGTGGCTCCGGGGCCGCTTGTAGCAATACAAACCCCCACTTTCCCCGTTGCCCTGGCATATCCGTCAGCAGCGTGCGCCGCGCCCTGCTCATGCCGAGTCAAAATAAACTTTATATCCATATCATAAATCTCGTCAAATATAGGCAAAAGCGCGCCGCCGGGATAGCCAAACATCACCTCCACCCCTGCCCTGTTAAGACTTTCTATTAATATCTTAGCCCCTTTCATCTATTATTATCCCCTTATGAGAGACATCGCCTCGGCCCTAGTCTTCTCGTTCTTCCTGAATACTCCGCGCACAGCGCTCGTGATCGTCATGACACCCGGCTTCTTGACTCCGCGCATACTTATGCACATATGCTCCGCCTCTATAATGACCAGGACGCCTTTGGGCTTTAACTTCTTCATGATTATATCAGCTATGTCGGTCGTGATGCGCTCCTGGACCTGCAGCCTCTTGGCATATATATCCACGACCCTGACGAGCTTACTTAAGCCCGTCACCCTGTTGTTGCTCGGTATATAAGCTACATGAGCCTTGCCGACAAAGGGGAGCATGTGATGCTCGCATATCGAATAGAAAGGGATATTTTTTAATAACACTATCTCATCGTGCTCTTTCTCAAATATCACTTCCAGCTCTTTCTCGGGATCGGACTTCGTCCCTGACAGCATCTCTTTATACATCTCAGCTATGCGCCGCGGCGTATCTTTTATATCTTTTCTCTTCGGATCCTCGCCGACGGCTATGAGAATATCACGCACCGCTTTTTCTATTTTTTTAGCATCCACCGTCTCTCCTTTTAACTCGTATAATAAACAATATCTACTAACAGAATATTCTTTATGCGTTTTTCTTTATTACTTTATTTATGATGTCGTTTATAGCCACGGCCGCCTTAGTTTCTTTACCGCAAGATATATACGGCTTACCCTCGTCACCCGAAATAACCATTTCCGGCTCTATAGGTATTCTTCCTAAAAATGGGACCTTAAGTTCGCGAGCCGCCTTTTCTCCGCCCCCTGTTTTAAAAATATCTATCTCTTTTTTGCAATGGGGGCAGATAAGGCCGCTCATATTTTCGATAACGCCCAATACCGGAATATGTAGCTGCTGGGCAAACAGGATGGTTTTGCGCGCGTCCAGAACAGCCACATCCTGAGGTGTCGTAACAATAACCGCGCCCGTTACATCCGATATAAGCTGGCACACGCTTAAAGGCTCATCTCCTGTGCCCGGAGGTGAGTCGATTATAAGGTAATCCAGGTCTCCCCATATCACATCACTTAAGAATTGCTTTATAACGCCCATCTTTAAAGGACCGCGCCATATGACGGGCTGATCCGGATCATATCCTATCAAAGCGATGCTTACAGCGCTTAAATTCGGCATAACTTCGACCGGGGCTATCCCGGCATCGATCCCGAATATAACCTTTTTCTCTATCCCCAGCATCTTGGCTATATTCGGCCCGTGAAGATCAGTATCCAAAATGCCTACTTTTAATCCCGATACCGCGAGAGCATGCGCAATATTGACAGCGACGGTTGTCTTCCCTACACCGCCTTTACCGCTCATGACAATAATCTTATTTTTTATGCGCGACATCTTCGTCTTAAGCCGCGAGTCCTGTTCGGCAGGATCTATTTTGGCACTTTCCATATTATTCCTTTAGTGTTTATTGACTAGTAACCAATCGATCGCTTTTCTATGATCTCTTACCCCGCTCATTAATCGCATATTTTCAAGCTGTCCTAACTCTTTAAGCTTTTTGTATATGAGAATCCATACGCAATCTCTGTCAGGATCAACCTCGCATTTCCCTTTATTCTGTCCGCCGCAGGGGCCATTTCGCAAGCCTTTAGGGCAGCGCGTAACAGGACAAATACCGCCAGTCATACCTACAATGCACTCCCCGCACATCAGGCATTTCTTCTCAAACCGGTCTTCATTAAGAGAAAGTCGTACAATCTCTCCTTGAAATAATGTGTCATTAGCTGGATATACCGGTTTCTGTAAGACTTCCGCTATGGCTTGTGTGCCACCACCGCAAGCAAGACTGATTATCGAGCCTGAGGCGGTTATCTCTGCCCCTTTTCTACGAAGCAGCTTTTTCGATTCTAATATATAACACGCAGGATTAAGGATGTCCCATCCCGAAACAGACTTACCTCTCTTTTCAAGATCTACTATAAGTTGTTTTACCTCAGCCTCGCCTCCTGTCTTACAGGTAGTCGCGCATACAGCACACCCTATCAGAAAGATAGTAGAATTCTTTTCAATGTATTTCAATATTTCATCTATTGGCTTTTGTTTAGTTATTATCATTTTAACTCTTCCCAGATCTTCACGATCTCTCCCCTGATTCTGCCGCCGCAATGTTCAACGATCGTCTTGCCCGCGACCATCGACTCGACAATAGCTCTGTCAAAACCTATCTTCCCAATTACAGCAATCTCCTTACTGTTGCAGAAATTTTCGATAGTGAGTGTCATTTCGTTATTAAGATCATATTTATTCACTACTAGTTTAACCGGTACCTTGAAGTGCTCCGCGACTTCCATAACCCTTTTGGCGTCATGGAGACCTGAAAGCGTTGGTTCTGTCACAACAAGCGCGCAGTCTACGCCGGACAAAGAAGCGATTACAGGACAGCCAATGCCGGGAGGGCCGTCAATGATAACATAATCTAATCCTTCCTTTTCGGCTATCTCTTTAGCCACCTGTCTGACCTTCGCGACAAGTTTTCCTGAATTTTCTTCGGCTATGCCTAACTTCGCATGGACAAAAGGGCCGTATTTTGTATCTGAAATAAACCACTCACCGGCTATGTTCTCTTCCATAGTTATAGCGTTAGCAGGGCATATATGGCTACATAGGGCGCATCCTTCACACGAGATGGGGTCAATAGTCAGATCGTCTTTTATGGCACTGAATCTGCATAGAGCGATACATTTGCCGCATTGATTACATATTCTCTTATTAAGTTTCGCGGTCTTCCCGCTTCTGAACTCATGGCGCTCTTTTACGGCCGGATGCAGTAAAAGGTGCAGATCCGCGGCATCGACATCGCAATCGACCATTACCTTGTTTTTCGCAAGCGCGGCAAATGAGGCCGTTAAGACGCTCTTCCCTGTGCCGCCTTTTCCGCTGATTACAACAATTTGCTTCATGATGGTATTTATTCTTCCTTACATTGTATGCAGGTTTTTTAGTTTACCAAATTCCCTTCAATTTTAATTCTGCCAAAATCTTGTTGACATTCTCAAAACAAATAAATGCTTTATACCCGCAAATTTCTTCTGCTCCTTCGCACAAAAGTCCGCTGGTTGATTTTCTTACTAATTCTATATATTTCCTAATCTCGTCTAATTTTTTTCCTTTTAAGTATAGCAACCCCGCAAAAAGCGCTGGTGCCGCCTTGGTGGCCAGACCGCACAAATTTGTTAATCGCCCACGTCGCTGAGCGAGGTAAATCAACGTGAGCAACGAAAAAATAAATGCTGGTATTATTTTTTCACCATATTTTTTATACAGGTAATAAAACGGCATTGATAAAAATATCCCATGATTACCGGAACCGGCCACTGTAATTATTCTGATAATCTTTCCATTCATTCTTTGTTTTGTTATGTAAAAGACAGCGTTAGCGATAGATTTGGAAACCAGTTTTTCTGCTGCTTTACCATTTGCCAATATCACGTCTTTTGCGATTTTTTCTAAATCTTTATTTTTTGACTTCACAATTTTATAAATTTCTTCCAGTCCTTTAATTTTGTAAACCCGGGGGTTTTCCGCATAAAATATTTTCTTACCATTTACTTTGATTTCTTTCACAAAATCATGCCGCTGCTCTATTACAATTTGAGAAACAGTGCCACCGCTGGAAAGTCGCGCTTTTATAAATACCCCTTGTTTTTCTTTAATTATAATTATTCTTAGAAATTTCCCTTTCTTTAATAATCTTCTTGCGCTTTCCAGCTGTTTCTTATCGGACCTGGCAAAAACATTAAATTGCGGATTTTTACTAAAAATTCCCATCGCAACTGCCGGTAATATTCCTTTCTCATTCAGATAAGGAATTCCGGCAGTGGAAGCATTTCTATAAACATCATAACTTAAATACAAGGTTGCTTTTACATTTTCTGGAGTAATAGGAGTTTTATGATATTGCGCAAGTTTAGCAAACGCATAGGCAATTGCCGATGGCTCAGTGCAACCTACTACTTCCATAATTTCATTTCTTACTGTATCAAGTAAACGAGTCATATAAAATCCCTTTAATGACGATTATTTGTTTTATTACGACCTCTTAAAAAGTAAAAACCTTATCACTATCTTTTATTATATCGTATAGATCTTTCATTGTTGAAAGAGGGCAGGTTTCAGATCCTTGCGAGTTCCTGACTTTTAGACATGATCCGCATGCCAAAATACAGCCGCCGCTATCGATAAATAGCTTTATCTGCTCGGTTACCTTAAATTTTTCCGTATTGATAGATTCACATTCAACTCCTTTGCCAAGCAGAAACACTTTAACCGCGTCTTTCTGTTTAAGAGCAAAGACGCCTAACCTGAACGCATTCCAAACCGTCTCTGTGTCGTTCGACGAAATTATTATCCCAAACTTCATGATCCCTCCTTTGTTATCATATCAAACATCATTTTAAATTTTTCTTTATATCCCGCCTTCTCCTGAACCATCGGAATGCCGCGTGAATACAGAAAGGCTATATCTCTATCAAATGGTATCCGCAGAAGTACCGGTATCTTGTTATCCTGACAATATTTGTCAACTTTATCATCCCCTATATCGGAGCGATTAATAACAACACCAAATGGAACTTTAAGCTTCTTCAGCACCTCAACCGCTAAAATAAGATCGTTAAGCCCGAACGGCGTAGGTTCAGTTACGAGAATGCAATAGTCGCTTTCTTTCACAGCGGCTATTACCGGACATGACGTTCCTGGAGGCGCGTCAATAATCACTATGCGGGTAGGGTTTATATGTTTTTTTACCTGCCTGATCAGTGGAGGGGCCATGATCTCGCCAACATTGAGTTTACCATGACCAAATTGAATATTACCGGAAGTGCCGAGCTCAATGACACCTATTTCTTTATCAACCTCTTTGATGGCTTTTTGCGGACAAAGCAGGCTACAAGCGCCGCACCCATGGCAAAGATGCGGAAAAATAAGAACACTTCCCTTATCTCCGTTGCTTGAAGGGATAACCGCTATGGCATGATACGCGCATACCTCGCGGCACTTGCCGCAAGTATTGCATTTTTCCTCATCGACTTCCGGAATGGGAATAAACGCCGGGATTTTTTCTTTTATTTCAGGCTTTAGAAAAATATGAGCATTCGGTTCTTCAACGTCGCAGTCAAGTAATTGCACATTGTCTAAAGATAATGCCAGATTAACCGCTATGGTAGTCTTTCCCGTGCCGCCCTTGCCGCTTGCTACTGAAATAATCATATATTTGCCTATGGATCATTTTTATTTAGCGACGATTACTCTCTGAACTTCGCTTTGAAACTCACAAACTTTAAGCCCTCTAATAGTAAAATAATCCTTCGCCTCACTTAGATCATGTTTAAAATAATCGTGTACTCTTACCTCGTGAGCATGACACGCATTTATGATCTCGAGGCCCTTTGCGTTAAAATCGCTCAATACTATCTTCCCCTCGGGCCGCAATAACCGCACAATCTCATTTAAAACCCCATGTGGCTTTTCAAGATGGTGAAACACATTTATGGAAAAGATAACATCGAAACTCCAATCCGGAAAACTCAAATCTTGCGCATCTTCTATTCTAAAATTAACCTGTTTTTCCAGTTCATAATATTGTAAGTTTAGCTTGGCTATTTTCTGCTCTTCTTCGGATATATCTATGCTTGTAAAACTAAACCCCCGCTTCGCGAGGGCAAGCGCGAAATGCCCCTTACCGGTGCCTATTTCCAAAATATTCCCTGAAATAGGCAAAGATTTATCAAGAATAAAATCTCTTTCTTTTTCTAAATCATAGCCGAAGCTTCGGTAAAAGCTTACTCTATCCAAATACTTTTTATGATTCTCTTCCACATATTCCATATACTTATTGTATAGAAATTGCTCCATCAAAAATTGTTGTACAAAATCGATCATTCTCTCATCATCGGCGCGCCGCACTTCGGACAATTAATCTCATAACATGGATTTCCTCTTTGGTGCGGTATTGACGTATGGCATTTTGGACATATACAATTTCCGTCCGGGCCTGCACCAGGCCGATTGCCACCCATTCTCCCGCGCCCCTTCCCCATACCTACACGCTTCCCAGTCCCGGGCCCCAACCCCTGTGGGCCTGTTCCGTCTCCTCCTGGCATACTAATCCTCCTTCTTCTCGTTTCTAACAGTTTCCTCTTCTACCACCAGTTTTTCTTCCAGTCCCTCTTCTACCAGCCCTGCCCTTACCCTTACCTCTTCCGTTTCTTCGACCTTTTGAACCAATCCTTGGCCCTGTTCCATCTCTTCCTGGCATATTAATCACCTCCTAGTCATGCTCTTCAAACGCCTTATTTTGTATCGCGTCATTCTTCCTTAGCCATTCAATTATCATGGCCGCATGTTCCTTTTCCTCGTTCATATTATGCTCAAGAAGCTTCTTGAGCGACTCATCCTCGGTAGCGTCTATCCTTTCTTGATAGAAATCAATAGCTTCAAGCTCTTCTCGCAAAGATTTTCTAGCGCGCTCCAAATCAACGTGCTTGGGATCCATTTTTTCTAATGGCTCAAAAAATGGCATGCTCATCCTCCTTTCATCATTTGATATGACTCAGAATGAAACACTGAGCTTGTCAAGGGGTTCTATGTCTTCAGTTACCCTTGCCTGGCATTCCAAATTTAGATCCTACGCTCGGATTCTCTGTTAGCTTTAACGTTCCGCCCTTATATTTCTCAATTACGTCGCGGATCTTTCCAGAAAGACCTGTGTATATTTTAATACCACCGGCCTGCAACGTCTGAAAAGCGTTTGGGCCGACATTTCCCGTCAAAACGGCTTTCACACTCTTAGATGCCATAAGCTGCCCTGACTGTATGCCTGCCCCTCCGGAAAATTGAGCGCTTTGGTTCTCTATGGCCTCGAAATCAAGCGTATCCGTGTCGACTATTATAAAGAACTGGCATCTGCCGAAACGCGGATCAACCTGATCATCAAGCGTCTTACCTTGAGCTGTAACGCATATCTTCATTATTATCACCTCCTTAACGGGTTAAACTATCTTCTTTGCTCAATCCTACACTTTTGGTCTTATTTGCAAGAAAATCTTCGAGCGCTTCTTTTACATTACCACAATAACCAAACACTCTAACTCCCGCATCCGATAGTCTCTGTTTAGCGTCATTTCCTATCTCGCCGGAAATGACGTGAGTAATCCTATATTTTAAAAACTCGTCTATCGTGAAGCGTCCCTTACCGTTCTGCGCCGCCATATTCTCAACTATCCTGCTGCCTTTCACCTTACTGTCTTCGATATCCAACAGGAAAAAGTACTTCCACTCTTTTAAGCGGCTGGCGATGTCCCCGTAAAGGCCACCCCCATTCTTAAGTGTTATACCTAATCGCATGCTATACCTCTTTCTCCAGCGCTAATGATCACATCCATTTTTATGCTCATGGCCATGCGGATTATCACATTCTTTTTTGTCAAGGCCGTAACCCTTGCCCGCTCCGGGTTTGCAAAGGCTCTCTCCGCCTTCAAGATTACCCTTTACGAGCTTATCTATCACATCGCTTACCTTGCCGCTTACTCCCACTATCGCCCGCATACCAAGCTCTTCGAAAAAACCCGTAGCTCTCATACCCATGCCTCCGGCTACGATACATTCCACTCCCCGTTTATGCAGAAATTGAGGAATGAAACCGGGCTCATGGCCGGGATTATCCACGCTCTCTTTCTTGATTAACTTGTTATTTTCAATATCTACGACGGTAAAAGACGGGCATCTCCCGAAATGAGCCGACACATATTCTCCATCTGTAGAAATAGCTACTCTCATGCTTTTCACCTCCTCGTAATGAGCATCGGAAGGGCTTTGACGGTAAAAACCAAAACCCTTCCTAGCTCTTGCCGCTACTCACTGGCCTTTGAGCCCTGGGCCTTTTCTATCGCCGTAAGGCGCTCCTGGATTGCTCCAAGTTCTTCCTTGAGCAACTCAGACTCCTCTTTCAGCATCTCAGACTCTTCTTTTTCTGAAAGATCTGGCGCGTACCCCATGCCAAAAGCAGGGTAACCATAACCACCCCTTGCCCAACCGGGAAGACCTGTGGCATAATACATATTTCTACGCCCCCTGCCTCCGCCCCGTCCAAAGAACCGACGGCCAAAAAAGCTTGGCCTGATACCGGCTACGGGCGCGACACAAAATCCGCGTCCGCCTCCTGTCATTGGGCCCATACCCATCGGACCTGTTCCATCTCTTCCTGGCATCCTAATCACCTCCTTTTTATATATTTGTTATTGAAAATCATTTCCATTTATAGTGAAAAAAATATATCACCTTCTATTTTTTCTTCTTGCACTTATCACACAGGCCATAAAATTGAATTAAATGATTTGTAATCGTAAAATTGTACTTTTCGGACAATCCTTTTTCGGTTCTATGAAGAAGCTCTATTTCATCATCTATAAAGTCGGTATAATCGATCGCCCTTTTACAATTAGTGCATATCAAATGATGGTGATGGGTACTCCTCTTTGATCCTTCAGCCAGCTCATAACGCGCCCTGCCATCGCCAAAGTCAAATTTGAATATCAGCCCCAGATTAACAAGGATCTCAAGAGTCCTATATATAGTGGTAAGCCCTATTGCCGGATACGTGGCGTGCACCTTCATATATATATCTTCCGCGCTTAGGTGCTTATCAGCCTTTGTAAGCACATCCAGAATGGCTTCGCGACCGACGGTTATCCTGTAACCGCAGCCCCTAAACCTTCCGTGCCACCATACCGGCCCTGTACCGTTTCCTCTTGGCATATTAGCCATCTCCTTAATGGTAATGGTTTCCACTATTAAATATACACTATTGCCTAATTTTTGTCAATATTTATTTTTTTGTACGGTACCGTTAATAGCTCTTTGGATATTCTGTTCTGCGATGCAGGTAGGATCTTGACAACTCGTTTAGGTCTTCCTCACGGATTCTCCATTGGCCGCCGAATTTAAAAGCAGGTATTTTCTTCTGTCTCGCCAGCCTACGAACCGTATGAGGATGAAGCTTGAACTGCTTTGCTACCTCTTCCGCACTAAATATCTCAGGAAATCTACCCATAGGCAACTACCCATTGTATGTTTTGTTGCTTTTTATAACGAATTATTCCAAAGTCAAATTAGAAAATTTTGAAAAAATCGCTGAAATGTCCCTAAAAACGGCTGTTTTGGCCCTCCCTGCGAGGGTATTTTTCAGCATGAAATATTGCCATTTTCCGACGGAGAATAAGCCCTTAAACACCTATGCCGGCATGTGCTACTCAAAGAAATTGACATGGACACGCTTTTTTGAACTTACAATCACTGACGACCCGCGCCTCGCCCGACCCGCACCCCGACCCCCCTTCCAAGGACCCGTAAGCATAGCCTGCCCTGATCATGCCCGCCAGACGCGACGTGGACACGAATAACCCCACTTCTATGCCTCTATACAGACATAGCCGACGTTAAAACGTCGGCTACTGCGACTCGTCACGGCTTGATTGAGATTGCTTCGGCCCTTCGGGCCTCGCAATGACGACGTAGGAGCGGGCGCCCGCCTTGTG
>Ga0268280_1000172_pt1 | contig 61214 bp, 66 predicted proteins | sample saktaG_9_FD_190139 | JGI IMG/M metagenome (GOLD analysis project Ga0268280, IMG submission 190139) | Saline water microbial communities from Sakinaw Lake, British Columbia, Canada - sak_2011_5_24_40m | ecosystem: Environmental > Aquatic > Non-marine Saline and Alkaline > Saline ...
GTAATTTTAATCGGCGGAGATCCCGGAGTGGGTAAGTCCACTATTTCATTACAGGTCTCTAATCACTTGACGGCGCAGGGAATTGGCGTGCTTTATGTCAGCGGCGAAGAATCCGTGGCTCAAACTAAATTACGCGCAAAGCGTTTAGGTGAGTCTGGGTCAGATAATTTGTACATCGTTAACCAGACAGATTTATTTTTAATTATTGAATATATAAGAAAATTAAAACCTCAGGTAGTAGTGATTGATTCCATCCAGGTAATTTTTGATCCCGGAATTAGTTCCTCTCCTGGTAGTGTTAGTCAAGTAAGGGAATGCGCCGCCTCACTTACGCAGTTAGCCAAGACTACCGGGACATCTATTTTTATTATCGGCCATGTCACTAAGGAAGGTACTTTGGCTGGCCCGCGAGTTTTAGAACATATCGTGGATACGGTGCTCTATTTTGAAGGTGATCGTTTCGCGATCTATAGAATATTACGGGCAGTAAAAAATAGGTTTGGTTCGACCAATGAAATCGGAGTATTTGAAATGGCAGCGGTTGGTTTAGTGGAAGTAAAGAACCCTTCGGAGATTTTTCTTTCTGAACGGCCGAGTAATGTTTCCGGCACCATTGTAACTTCGATTCTGGAAGGAACGCGCCCTCTGTTGGTAGAGATTCAATCACTGGTTTCCCGCAGCAGCTTTGGTTTTGCCCGGCGCCGGGCGCAAGGTTTTGATTTTAACCGGCTTTCTTTATTAGTGGCAGTACTTGAGAAACGTATGGGTTTGGCCTTGGAGGCAGAAGATATATTTATTAATGTGGCCGGAGGCATAAAAATTGAAGATCCGGCAGCGGATTTAGCAGTATGCGCGGTGATTGCTTCTAGTTTTCGGGATCAGCTGGTGTTGCCCGGGACGGTAGTTTTAGGCGAGGTGGGCTTAAGCGGTGAAATCAGAAGTATCTCCAATGTGCTTACGCGTATAAATGAAGCTGAGAAGTTGGGTTTTAAGCATTGTATTTTACCAAAAAATAGTATTAAGAATCTTAAATTTAAAAATACAGATATGGAGATTATTGCCGTATCCACTTTGAAGGAAGCTTTAGATATTATCTTAGGAGCACCAATTAAACAGCAGGGGGAGGAAAGAAAATGAATTTATTATTAGCGCGGCTTTTATTTATCTTAGGCAGCATGTTTATTGGCTATCAGGCAGGAGGGAATGGTTTTATCGGTATAGCGATCGGAGCACTGGCTGCGCTAACCATGATTCTTATCGAAGTGGGTTTGCGTAAAGTTTCGGTCAGCGGTTTATCCAGCGCGGTATTTGGATTAATCTTAGGGCTCATTATGGCTAAGCTGGTGGGTGATGCTTTTAGCCTTGCTGCTATGGACGCAAATATGCTTTCCAGGATTCGGGTGGGATTAACTTTGATTTTTTGTTATTTGGGCATGGTTATGGCTTTACGCGGGAAAGATGAATTCAATATTATTATCCCTTATGTGCGCCTGCGTCGGCAGGACCAGTCGTTGGATGTAGTTCTTCTGGATACCAGCGTGATTATTGACGGAAGGATTGTCGATATTTGTAAAACACGTTTTTTAGGCGGAAAAGTGATTATCCCTAAATTTGTCTTAAGAGAACTTCAGCAGATTGCCGATTCAACGGACCCGATTAAACGCCAAAGAGGCAGGCGGGGTTTAGAGATACTTAATACGATTCAAAATGAACCGGGGATGGATATTACGATACATGAGCAGGATTTCTCTGAGACTTCGGAAGTGGATGCGAAATTAGTTTTATTAGCTAAACTGCTGGAGGCTAAAATTCTTACGGTTGATTTTAATTTAAACCGGGTAGCCAGTATTCAGGGGATCAAAGTTTTAAATATTAATGAACTGGCCAATGCTCTTAAACCGGTAGTTTTTCCTGGCGAAGAGATGCATCTTAAACTGATTAAGGAAGGTAAAGAACATAATCAGGCAATTGGTTATTTAGATGATGGCACGATGGTGGTGGTTGAGGATGCCCGGCGTTTAATTGGCCAGGATGTTAAGGTCGTGGTCACTAGTGTTTTGCAAACTCAGGCCGGGAGAATGATTTTTACCAAAATTGAGAAATAATGCTTAGCGCGATTATTCTGGCAGCCGGGCAGGGGAGACGTTTAAAAGCAGTGGCTCCTAAGCCTTTAGTGAAAATAGGTAAATTGCCGGTAATAATTTATTCTTTGAACACTCTGGATAAACATCTAAAGATTGATGAGATTATTGTGGTGGTAAACGTTAATAATCAGCGGGCAATAACCCGGTTAATAAAGAATTATTCTTTCAAGAAAATTAAAAGTTTGGTTTTAGGCGGCCGGCGTCGGCAGGATTCAGTGTATAATGGCCTCAAAGCAGTTAGTGGGGATAGCGATTGGGTATTAATTCATGATGCTGCGCGGCCGTTTATTGATCAGAAGTCTATTACTGAGGTTATCTTAGCGGCAAGAAAAACCGGTTCAGCTATATTAGGGGTATCGGTCAAAGCAACCATTAAAAGTATTAAATCTAAGGGCATAGTCGATAGAACGCTAGATAGAAGTAATTTGTGGGAGATTCAGACTCCACAGGTTTTTAAAAAAGAACTTATCCTTAGGGCATATAAAGGATATTCTAAAATGAAAGTAACCGACGATGCTTCTTTGGTGGAAAAATTAGGAAAAAAGGTAAAGCTTGTTCCGGGAAGCTATGCAAATATTAAAATTACAACCCAAGAAGACCTTTTGTTTGCACAAGCAATTGCCGAAAGGAAATGCTAATGCAATATAGGGTTGGCATAGGTTATGATATTCACCGTTTGATCGAAGGCCGGCCGTTATTTTTAGGTGCAGTCAAGATTCCTTATATCAAAGGCCTGCTTGGGCATTCTGATGGAGATGCCTTGATCCATGCGCTTTGCGATGCTTTACTGGGTGCCTTGGCGCTCGGAGATATCGGGGAACTTTTCCCGGATACGGATCCAAAGTATCAGGGTATTGCTAGCAGTCAGTTGTTGAGTGCAGTTAAAGAACTCCTGGATAAGAGTGGTTATAAAATCAATAACCTGGATGTAATTATCATTGCTCAGGAACCAACGCTTAGCCCTTTTAAGAAACAAATGAAGGAAAAGATTTGCGCACTTTTAAGTATTGAACAAGATGTTTTAAACATCAAAGCAAAAACTAATGAAGGATTGGACGCGGTAGGGCATCTGGAAGCGATTGCTTGCTTTGTGACAGCTTCTTTAATCAAAGGCACCCCGCGCTAATTGGTATTGCGCGGGTGTTATATTTTTACATAAGGGGGAGTAACATGGTTTATCTGCTTAATATTTTGAGTATATTATTAGTGATCTTTGTGATTAAGTTGACGTTGATTTGGATATTTTTTTATGCGGATATTAAGGCGGCGCAAAAGAGAGACCCTGCGGCCAAAAGCTTTCTTGAAATAATTTTACTTTATCCCGGGTTGCACGCTTTAATTTTTTATCGTATTGCGCATGCTTTATATAAAATAAAGTTATTTTTTTTGGCGCGCCTATTATCTCAAGTTGCCAGGTTTTTTACCGGCATCGAGATTCATCCGGGGGCCAAAATCGGTAAGCGTTTTTTCATCGACCATGGGCTGGGTGTGGTGATCGGAGAAACCTCGATTGTGGGAGATGATGTTTTACTTTATCAGGGCTCAACTTTAGGCGGGACCGGAATTGTCACGGGGAAGAGGCATCCTACGATTGGTAACAATGTTGTAATCGGCGCCGGAGCCAAAGTTCTGGGTAATATTGTTATTGGAGATAACTCTTATATCGGAGCGAATGCGGTAGTAATTAAGGATGTTGGGCCTAATTCTACGGTGGTCGGTGTTCCTGGTAGGATTACTAAACAGGATGGCCAGAAAATGGACATTAGCCTGGACCATGCCCGGTTACTGGATCCGATTATGCAGTCAATTGAAGAAATGCAGGAGAGAGTTAAAGACCTAGAGAAAAATAAATAATAAAAAATCTAAATATTTAACCTGAAACTCTAAGCAAACTCGAAACATTAAATCCGAATTTAAAATTTTATTTCTGGGTAATATCCGAGTTTTGGATTTTGGATTTCGAGTTTAGGATTTAATAATTATGTCTATTTTTATATATAATTCCCTCTCAAGAAAAAAAGAAGAGCTTGTTCCTTTAAACTACCCAAAAGTAAATATCTATACTTGTGGTGTAACTGTGTATGACGATAGCCATATTGGCCATGCTCGCAGTCTTTATATCTTCGATGTAATTAGGAGATATTTGAAATACAGTGGCTTTGATGTTAAATTTGTGCGCAACATCACTGATGTTGATGATAAAATTATCAATCGCGCAAAAGAGCTTAAGGTTGAGTGGCAGGAGCTGGTGGAAAAATATATCAGTAGGTATTACGAGGATTTAAAAGCCCTTGGTATTGAAAAAGGCGATTTTGAACCGCGGGCGACTGAAAATATTCCGGAGATGATTAAGTATATTGAAGGATTGATTCAAAAAGGGTATGCATATGAATCAGGTGGCGATGTTTATTTTAACGTTAGAAAATTTATTGGTTATGGGAAGCTATCCGGACAAAGTATAGATGAAATGCAAAAGGGAGTGAGAGTAGAATCAAGCGACCTGAAAAAAGATTCATTAGATTTTGCACTATGGAAAAAATCAAAACCTAATGAACCAAAGTGGGATGCTGTCTTGGAGATAGAAGTTTCAGATGAGGAGTATGAAAAATTGGTTAAGGATGCTATTCAGAACAATGATGAAGATTTTATTAAATTAAATAAACTTGGTAAGTCTTAATGAAAAAAATAATTTTATGTAAAGGTGGATGCGGGAAAAGGGCAATTTATAAAGGTTGGTGTGGTATAAAGTGGAAAAAAGGAAACAGGGTTTGTGTAACATGTCCAGAGCTTGAGAAAAAGAGGACAAAATCCATTCCTAGCTTTCGGATTAAAGAAGCAAAATTGGGCTTAAATCCTATGCAGAATTCGAAAGTATGCAGAAAGAATCATTCAATAACACGGAATATAAGGTCTTCTCAAACTTTAAAGAAACTTGGAGAATTGAGACTCTTACCACAGCAAATAGAGTCAAGGGAGCTTCATGAGAGACGGTTAATGAGAATTAGGAAAGTATTGGGAAAGATGGCGAGAGAAGGGAAATTAAATCATCAATTAGAATCAAAAGCAAAGAAATTGAAAAGGTTTAAAAGTATTTCTAAAACATTAAAAAAATTAGCAGTAGATGGAAAATTACCTATACAAAATCTTAGCAAAGAAGCCAAAATTAAAGTTGGTAAAAAAATATCTGAAACATTAAAGAGAAAATTCAAAAACGGGGAAATTAAGCTTAATGACTGGGGGAAAAGATATAGGTATAAGAGTTTGCGGCATGGAGGAGTAAATCTTCGTTCTAAGTGGGAAAGAGATGTGGCTAAATTTTTAGATAAACATGCTATTAATTGGGAATACGAAGATTCAGTAGTTCCTTATTATGATAAAGAGAGGAATGTATTTAGAAATACCGTTCCGGATTTTCATATTCCAGATTTTAATCTATTTATCGAAGTAAAAGGGAATGGAGAAATTAAGAACCAAAACACACAAGATAAGCTAAAAGGCATCAGAAATCAAGGATATAAGGCAATACTTTTTGGAAAAAAACAAATAAAGCTTTTAGAGGAAGAACCCCTGAAAATGCTTTCGGAAATAGAGAACCAGTATGAAGAAAATTAAGATAAAAATAAGTGGCCGTCCAGGCTGGCATATTGAGTGTTCGGTTATGTCGCAAAAGTTTTTAAAGACAGAAACTTTGGATATCCACGCTGGAGGAAGAGATTTGATTTTTCCGCACCACGAAAATGAAATCGCACAGGCAGAGGCGTTGACTGGTAAACAATTCGCGAAATACTGGATACACCATGGTCTACTTACCATTAACGGCCAGAAGATGTCTAAGTCGTTGGGTAACTTTATAACGATTAAAGATGTATTAAATAAATATTCGACAGATGTCTTGAAGATGTTTTATCTCCAGGCGCATTATTCTAGTCCAATTGATTTTACATGGGGAAGGCTAGAAGAAGATCATAAGGCAATACAAAGATTTGGGATACTTTTCTTTAGGATGGAACAGGCAAGAAAATCTGGCATGACTTCTACTGTAAAAACAGCTGATTTTATTGAAAAGAATAAGAATGATTTTATTAGGGCTATGGATGATAATTTTAACACTCCCGAAGCCATGGCCAGCCTTTTTGCCTTAGTTAATGATATCAATAAATTTATGGATCAGGAAAAAGATGCAGCACATTATTTTGAAATAGTTAATGAAGCGGAAAGAATACTTATGGAATTGGGCGGAATTCTTGGTCTCGAACTTAAGCCGATTCGGATAGATGCTAGTATTGGAGAAAAAGAGATTGATTTAATGATTTCCCGCCGTACTAAGGCTAAACTAGATAGGAATTATGATTTGGCGGATAAAATCAGAAAAGAATTAGAGAATAAAGGAATTATCGTAGAAGATACTAAAGAAGATACAACTTGGCGTCGAAAGTTGTAGCGGGTGACTGCCAAGACGAAGCCCTTGCCGCGCGCAACGTAAGTGAGCACGGCGAGGTGGATTGGCAGGCAGGACCCGCCAGGCAAGATAGACGATAAGAGTGATTAATATGAAAAGTAAATTTATTACATTTGAAGGTTCCGAAGGCTGCGGTAAGAGCACGCAGTCAGAGATGCTTTTTAGCTATCTTCAAGCTAAGGGGGCTAAGGTAATTTATCTGCGTGAGCCTGGTGGAGTAAAATTAAGTGAGATGATTAGGACCATATTACTTGATCCTAAAAGCAAAATATCTCCTCAGGCAGAAACTTTGCTTTATATGGCGGCCCGGGCGCAGGTGGTTGAAGAAATAATTAAGCCGGCGCTAGAGGCTAAAAAAATAGTGGTTTGCGACAGATTTCTTGATTCTACTATTGCTTATCAGGGGTTTGGGTTAGGCATAGATATAAAGTTAATCAAGTCTTTGGGTAGTTTTGCTACGCAAGGTATCAAACCGGATTTAACTATTTTTTTAGATTTGCCGGTTAAAAGCGGGCTTAAATATAGACATAATTGTAAAGATCGTATTGAGCAACGTTCGATAAGTTATCATGAAAAAGTTAGGAAAGGGTACTTGACGTTGGCAGAGCAAGAGCCGCAGAGGATAAGAATAGTAAAGGTTCTGGAGAATAAATTTAAGACCCAAGCAAAGATTAGGGAGATTGTGAATGGGTTTTAGCGATGTTTTAGGCCACAGTAAAGCATTAGGCATAATTCAGAGTTATCTGGAAAAATCCCGTTTTTCCGGAGCATTTATTTTTAGCGGGCCAGAGGGGATCGGCAAAAAAATGGTGGCTAAAATTATCGCCGGGCAGCTTAATTGTACGGGGCAGGGTGATCGGCCTTGCGGTAGTTGCAGCGGGTGTTTGAAAATTCAAAATGAAACTCATCCGGATTTGCATATTATTCAAAATGGACAGTCGCAAATAAAGATGGAGGATATCCGCGGTATTTTGCGCCAGGCAAATCTTCGGCCGTATGAGGGGTCGGTAAAGGTTTTTATTATTGATAACGCGCATAAGCTTAATTCCGAGGCAGCCAACTCTTTGCTGAAAGTATTAGAGGAGCCGCCCAAAGATGTGTTGATCATCTTAATTACGCATAAACCTCAAAATATTATTAAAACCGTGCTTTCCCGTTGCCAGGAAATAAAGTTTTCACCATTGATGCGGGCCCAGCTAGAAACTGTTTTGATTAAAAATTATGCCTTAGATAATACCAGCGCGCATTTTTTGGCCTATTATGCGGAAGGGCGATTAGGTTTGGCTTTAAGATTAAAAGATACCCCTTTACTGCGCGAGAAGAATAAAATATTTGATGCTTTTATTCTTTCCTCTAAACCGCTGGATCATTTTATGATGAATCAAAGCAAGGAACAACTGCAGGTTTGTCTAAATGTCCTTGCTTCCTGGTTCAGAGATATATATTTACTAAAAGCAGGCCTGTCCGATAAAGAGGTCATTCATTTAGATCGGCGTAATGATTTATTAAAATTAATTCCCAGGTTTTCCTTTAAGCAATTGGATGAGATTATGCTTGCGCTTTCGGAAAGTTCTTTGTATTTAGAGAAGAATATCAATAGTAAAATAGTTTTGCATAACTTAGGAGCGCAACTATGGAAGGCATGATTCTGGTCAAACTTAATAATTCCGGTACGGTGCAATTTTATCAGGCAGGTAATTTAATTTTAAAAGTCGGTGATCAGGTGATTGTCGAGCATGACCGGGGACTGGATTGCGGTTGCGTGATTCCGACTTGTCAGGCGCATTGCGGCGCTGAAGATGTTCCTAAAGAGGCGCCGAAAAAAATAATCCGCTTGGCTAAGGAAAGCGACTTAAAGCAGGTTGCGGATAATGCTCTTCGCGCTAAAGAAGCATTTAATGCTTGTGAGAAGAAGATCTTTGAGCATAAATTAGATATGAAGCTGGTTAAGGCAGAGTATTCTTTTGACCGTTCAAAAATCTTATTTTATTTTACCTCCGATGGCCGGGTAGATTTTCGTAATCTGGTTAAAGATTTAGCTAAAGTTTTTAAGGCCAGGATTGAATTAAGGCAGATTGGGGTAAGAGATGAGGCCAGGCTTTTCGGCGGATATGGTTCATGCGGCCGCGAGCTTTGCTGTAAAAAATTCTTAAAAGATTTTGAGCCGGTAACGATTAAGATGGCTAAAGAAGAGGGTTTGCCGTTAAATCCTCCTAAAATTTCCGGTTTATGCGGCAGGTTAATGTGTTGTTTGTCTTATGAATATGAAACTTATAAAATACTTTCTAAAGGCTTGCCGCGCGAAGGCGAGCACTTAAATACTCCAGAAGGCAAGGGCAAGGTGATTAATGTAAATGTTTTTAAACGTTTGGTCAGCGTGCAGCTGGATGAGGGTGGTTATATCGAAGTTAGTTATAAGGAAAAAGATCATGTCAAATAAATTTTATATTACTACTCCGATTTATTATGTGAATGCCTCTCCGCATATTGGACATTCTTATACTACTATTGCTGCTGATGTTTTAAGTAGATTTAAGCGCCGGGTTTTAGGGGAAGAGAACGTTCGTTTTCTTACCGGAACTGATGAGCATGGACAGAAGATTAAAAAAGCTGCGGATTCTGCCAAGCTTTCTGCGCAGAGTTTTGTGGATCAAACAAGTCAGCAGTTTAGGAATCTCTGGAAAACTTTAAATGTTTCTTATGATGATTTCATCCGTACTACTGAACAACGGCATATTAAGGTTGTGCAGAAGAGCCTGGAGATTCTTTATAAAAAGGGTGATATTTATGAAGGTAAGTATGAGGGGTTATATTGCACGCCTTGTGAAACATTTTGGCTCCAGGCACAGGCCGTAGAAGGTTTATGCCCGGATTGTCAAAGGCCGGTTGAACGTATTGTCGAGATTAACTATTTTTTTAAATTATCAAAATACCAGGATTGGCTTTTGGGTTATCTTAATGAACACCCAAATTTTATCAAGCCCGCAAGTCGCTATGAAGAAACCTTAAGGTTTCTGGAATTAAACAAATTAAATGATTTATGTATTTCACGACCTAAAGAGAGGCTTAATTGGGGTATTCCTTTGCCTTTTGCTGCAGAACATGTGACTTACGTTTGGTTTGATGCTTTAATTAATTATATTAGTGCGGTTGGTGAGTTTGATCACCAGGATAATTATATTTCTAAATGGTGGCCGGCCGAATTGCATTTGATGGCTAAGGACATTTTAAGGCAACATACAGTATATTGGCCGATCATGCTGCATGCTTTAAATATCGAGCTTCCCAAGGCAGTGTTTGCGCATGGTTGGTGGATGTTTAATGAAGACAAAATGTCTAAATCCCGCGGTAATGTAGTTAATCCGCTTGAGATGGTAGAGAAATATGGTTTGGATGCGTATAGGTACTTTCTTCTTCGAGATGTACCGTTTGGTTTAGATGGTAATTTTTCTGAAGAGGGGATAATTAAGCGTTACAATAGCGATTTAGCAAATGATTTAGGGAATTTAGTTTATCGTACTTTGACTATGGTGGAAAAATATTTTGATGGGAATATTCCCGATATTGATTTTAATAAGCTAAAAAATAATCAAAAAGTTATTGATATTTTAGTCAAGACTAAGCATTTAGATATGAAGGTCTATGCGGCTTTGGATGAGCAGAACTTTAGTTTGGCGCTCGAAGCTATTTGGGAATTAATTGGTTTGGCCAATAAGCATGTTGAGGAAACCAAACCCTGGAATCTAGCTAAAGAAAATAAACAGCAGGAGCTAAAAGAATTTATCCGGTTGCTTGTCGATGTTATCCGGGCAGTGGCCGATAAGCTGGAAATTTTTATCCCTCAGACTGCCTTGTTGATTCAGGAGCAGTTTAAGGGGAATAAGGTCAAAAAAGGCAATCCGTTGTTTCCGCGTATTGAGGTTAAAAAAGAGTAGTTAATTTTTTTATGCTGATTGATACACATTGTCATCTTGATTTTCCCGCCTTTGATTCGGATCGTGATCAGGTTATCCGGCGTGCCCTGGAAGCAGAAATAAATTATTTTATTAATATTGGTGCGACCTTGGAATCTTCAGCTGCTTCTTGTGCATTGGCGCAGAAGTATGCGCAAGTTTATGCCAGCGTGGGGGTGCACCCGCATGATGCGGATACTTTCGACCATCAGGCAGAAACTAGATTAAGGCAGTTGGCTTCGGAAAAAAAAGTGGTGGCCATCGGGGAAACGGGATTGGACTATTACCGTAATTTATCCGGCAAAGAAAATCAAAAGCTGGTATTTTGTAAACAGATTGCTTTAGCTAAAGATTTTAATTTGCCGGTAGTGGTGCATTGTCGTGCGGCCGAAGAAGAAACGCTGCAGATCTTAAGAGCGGCTTTGCCGCTGAGGGCGGTGGTACATTGTTTTTCTGGTGATGAAAGTTTTTTAAAGGAATGCCTAAGTTGCGGATTTTTTATTTCTTACACCTGTAATATTACGTATAAAAAGGCTCAAGGCTTAAGAGAGATGGTTAGCTTAACTCCGCTTGATAAATTAATGCTTGAAACTGACGCGCCATATTTATCGCCGGAAGGTTTCCGAGGAAAACGCAATGAGCCGCTGCAGATAGAATTACTGGCTAACCAGGTTAGCCGGATTAAAGGGGTTAGTTTCGGTGAAATCGCTAAGCAAACTACCCAAAACGCAAAAAATTTTTTTAAATTACCATGAGCGCTAAAGTGTCAGTAGTTAAATGCAATAGTTATGCGCCGGCAATCGTTGAGCTGGCAATTAGAAATTCAGTTAATCTTTTAGGTGGCCTGACTAATTTTATTAAGCCCGGTTCTTGTGTATTGGTTAAGCCGAATCTTTTAATGTCTAAGTCTCCGGAGTTTGGTATTACTACTCACCCGGAAATTGTCAGGGCAGTTATCCATTTATTGAAAGAGATAAATTGTAAAATTGTCGTCGGCGATGGCCCCAGTGTCTGGGGTAAGTATATAGAAAATGTAGATGAAGTTTATGAAGTTACCGGCATAAGAAAAGTTACTCAAGAGGAAGGTGTCAAACTAATTAGATTTGATAAGCGCAGGATGCGCAATAAATTCCCGCTTACCGCAGCCCTTGATGAATGTGATTATTTGATAAATTTGCCTAAATTTAAAACGCACGAGTTTACTTTAATCACCGGAGCGATTAAAAATCTTTTTGGCCTGGTCTCTGGTACGTATAAAACCGAGTTGCATAAAAATTATTTTGAGCCTGTTGAGTTTGCTAAAATCCTGGTGGATATCTACCAGGAAGCTAAGCCGGCTTTAACCATTATTGATGGAATATTAGCCATGGAAGGTGATGGCCCGGCAACTGGCGGTAAAACTCGCCAGCTAAATCTTTTATTAGCTAGTAGTGATTGCGTAGCCTTAGATACGGTGATGGCCAAAATAATGGGCATTAATAATTACGAAATATTGACCACAAAAGAAGCAGCTTTACGGGGGTTAGGGGAGAATGAAATTAATCGGATTAAAATAGAGGGTGAAGATATTGATAAATTAAATATCCGGCCGTTTATTCTTCCTGCAGCATCAGCAAAAATAACTAAGCTGCCACAAATATTAAAGCAAGTGCTTAAATTTTTAATCAAATATCGTCCTTATTGTTTGCGCTTAAAATGTACAGGTTGTGGCCATTGTGTAAAGGTTTGTCCGAAGCAATGTATTAGGCTTAAGAAAAGCGGAATACAAATTAATTATAAAAAATGTATTGCTTGTTTCTGTTGTCAGGAGGCTTGTCCGGCGGCAGCAATAGGAGTGAAGAAGAGCCTATTGGCTAAATTAATAGGGTTATAATGTATTATTCATCAGCGGGTCCTATCTTGGGTATTTTCTTGCGCTGACGCGCTACGAAAACACCCAAGCCACCCGCTGCACCAATAATCAAATACCATGAATATTCGCACAATAGACTGGAAAGATAATAAGGTAAGGTTGATTGATCAGACGAGGTTGCCGCACAAATTAGTATATATTTATATTGATCGCTTGGAAGATCTTTGGCAGGCAATCAAGATAATGCAGGTGCGGGGCGCTCCGGCCTTGGGCGCGGCTGCCGGACTGGGGATGTACCTAGGAATAAAAGATTATGTTTGTTCTGATTGGAGTAAGTTCAGCCGTAAATTAAATTCCGTGGCTAAATATATCGGGAGTTCTCGTCCGACCGCCAGGAATTTATTCTGGGGTATAGAGAGAATTCAGGCGGTGGCTTTAGTCAATAAAAAGCAACCTCTCTGGAAAATTAAGCAGATTATGCTGGCTGAAGCTAAGTTGATTATGCTTCAAGATATGATTGCTTGCCGTAAGATTGGTTCTTGCGGGGCTAAGCTGCTTAAAGATAACAGTAGGGTATTAACGATCTGTAATGCCGGGATACTGGCGACTATAGATTATGGCACTGCCTTGGGAGTTATTTATTCTGCTCAGGCAAAAGGAAAGGAAATAAAAGTTTTTTCCTCTGAAACGCGGCCTTTACTGCAAGGCGCGCGTTTATCTACTTGGGAGTTGTATAAACAAGGCATAGATGTTACCTTGGTTGCTGATAATACTGCTGCCAAACTCATGTCTGATGGCCAGATTGATATCGTGATTACCGGAGCAGATCGTATTGCCGCTAACGGCGATACCGCTAATAAAGTCGGTACTTTTAATTTGGCAGTTTTAGCCAAATATCATAAGATACCTTTTTATGTTGCCGCGCCTCAGAGTACCTTTGATTTAAAGATAAAAAACAAAGCGGAGATTAAGATTGAAATGCGTATATCTGAGGAAATAACCAGTATTTTATTTAAAAGGAATATTGCTCCGAAAAAGGCCCGGGTGCTTAATCCTGCTTTTGATGTTACTCCGCATCAGTTAATTAGCGGTATAATCACGGATAAAGGAATTATCCGGATGCCCTATTCACAAAATATTAGAAAAATTTTAAATAGTGTATAAATGCATATAAAAGATATCGGTGAATTTGGATTAATTAAGAGATTTCAGAAGAAAATTAAAATTAACTCTTCCGTGATTAAAGGCAGCGGGGATGATTGCGCGGTTTTGAAATTTAATAAGAATAGTTATCAATTGTTTACCTGCGATATGATCGTGGAAGGGGTAGATTTTCTTAAAAACGCTGATTTTAAATCGGTGGGTAGAAAGGCTCTGGCGATATCTATTAGTGATATTGCTGCCTGTGGAGGCGTTCCCCAACATGCGGTAGTGGCATTGGGATTACCCAAAAATATGCAGGTGCATCAGGTTGACCGCTTGGGGAAAGGTTTATTTGATTTGGCTGGAGAATTTAATATTAACATTGTCGGAGGGGATATTTCTGCCTCGAGCAAGTTGATTATTGATGTGAGCATATTAGGGGTGGTTAAGAAAAATAAACTTTGTTTACGTTCAGGCGCCAGAGCCGGTGATATAATTATGGTTACCGGTGAGTTTGGCGGCGCGATTAAAGGAAAGCATTTAAAATTTACTCCGCGTTTAAAAGAGGCGCAATTTTTAGTAAATAATTTTAAAATTAATGCGATGATCGATGTCTCTGACGGTTTAGCTGCGGACTTAGGGCATATTTTAAAGCAAAGTTCGGTGGGGGCGGTTTTATATGAGAGCCTGATTCCATTGAGTAAACAGGCTCAAAGCATAGAAGAGGCTCTTTGTTCGGGTGAGGAGTTTGAACTGCTTTTCACTGCCCCTAGAGAGCAGGCGAGTAAAATTATTAAGAGCGCTAAATATTGCTTTAAGGTAATCGGTGAAATTATGCCGGAATCATTTGGCTTAAGATTAATTAATTACAAAAATAAATATTCCAGGCTTAAACTGAAGGGGTATCGTCATTTTTGATGGAAAAATTATCTTCATCGGTTAATCAGACATTAAAGCTAGGTAAAAAGATCGCCGGCAATCTTAAAGGTGGGGAGATTATCCTTTTGTCCGGTTCGCTGGGAGCAGGCAAAACAGTCCTAGCTAAAGGAATCGCCGGCGGGTTAGGAATTGATGAAAATAATGTCCTCAGCCCGACTTTTGTTTTGCTGCGTGTATATCAAGGAAAACATTTATTACAACATTTTGATCTTTACCGGATTAAGTCGGCTGATGATATTTTTATTTTAGGATATCAGGAGTATCTGTATTCTGATGCAGTAACACTTATCGAATGGCCCCAGCGGTTAAAATTCCTCTTGCCAAAGGAATTTTTAAAGATTAAGCTACGTATCAAAGCTAAAAATCAAAGGCATCTTAAGTTTACGGCTAAAGGTCAAAGATATAAAAAATTATTAGAGGAAATTTATGAAGATATTAGGGATTGATACTACCACTAAACGTCTTTGCCTGGGCTTGTATGTAGACGGAAAATTCTATGAATACAGTTTAGAAGTAGGTAGAAGTCTTTCGGAATTATTAGTTTCAACTATTCAGCGGGTGATTTCTACATTAGGAATAAAGATAACGGAGATTGATTATTTTGCTTGCGGTTTGGGTCCGGGATCTTTTACGGGGATGCGTATTGGTTTAGCGACGATAAAGGGATTAAGTGTCGTAAAAAATAAGCCGGTGATTGGGATATCAACTTTAGATATTTTGGCTAAGAATGTACCACTAAAAGATCGCCTGATTGTTACTGCGCTGGATGCCAGAAGAGAACTTATTTACTGCAGTTCTTATAAATATGAGCAGGGTAATTTAAAGCGCAAGAGCACATATGCGCTCCTGAGTCTGGATGAATTAGTAAAAAAGTTTCCCAGTAAGGTGGTAATTTTAGGAGATGCCGTAGGTCTCTACGCTGATGCATTGTTAACGCGTATTAAGAATGCTACTGTTTTGGATAAGGATTATTGGAGTCCGCAAGCGCACAATCTTATTTCTCTGGCGCTAGCCAAGATTAAAGCTAAACAATTTTCTTCAAGCCTAACCGTTAAACCCATTTATTTATATCCTAAAGAATGCCAAATAAAAACGCGATAGGTTATCGGCCCACCTGGGCAGAGGTTAACCTGGGTCATTTAGAACATAATTTTAAAGAGGTTAAATCCTTCCTGCGTCCGCAGACAGAAGTTTTGGTTACGGTAAAAGCCGATGCCTATGGCCATGGTTTAGTGGCGGTAGCCAAAAGGCTAGCTGTCTGCGGGGTAGATTATTTGGGAGTGGCTTCTATCGATGAAGGGATAGAGTTAAGAAAAGCGGAAATAAAGACACCGATCTTAATTTTAGGGTTGATACTTAAAAAAGATATTGGACCGCTTTTTACCTATCAGCTCATTCCTACTGTTTGTGATAAAGCAATGGCAGCGGCACTTAATGCTCGAGCGGCCCGGTTAAAGAAGAGGATACCTGTGCATATTAAAGTCGACACTGGAATGGGCAGGATCGGAGTTTTACATACTGAGGCATTGGATTTAGTAACGGATATTCATAAGCTTAAAAATATTATAATTCAGGGTATTTTTACGCATTTTGCTTTAGCGGATCTTAACCGCAAATTTACTGTTTTACAAATTAATTTATTTAACAAGTTAATTAGTGATTTAAAAAAGAGGGGTATTATTATTCCTTTGGTACATGCTGCTAATAGTATTGGGTTAATCCGCCACGCAGATAGTCATTTTACTATGGTCAGGCCGGGCTTAGTAATTTATGGCCTACATCCTAAGAAAAATTTGGGTTTAAATTTAAAACCGGTATTAAGCCTTAAAACCCGCGTGGTTTTTGTTAAGCAGGTTGGCCCAGGTTATGGTATTAGTTACGGCTTAACTTATATTACCAGGCGTGCTACGCGCATTGTGAGTTTGCCGGTGGGCTATGGCGATGGTTATCCGCGTAATCTTTCCAATTTAGGCTGGCTTTTAATTGGCGGCAGGCGATTTAAGATTAGTGGTAGAATTTGTATGGACCAGATTATGGTGGATGTGGGTAATTTTAAGCCAAAAATCGGTGATGAAGTAGTTTTGATTGGTAAGCAGGGCAAACAGCAAATTACTGCCGAAGAACTTGCTGATTTATCTGGTACGATTTCTTATGAAATTGTTTGTGGTTTAGGCAGCCGGATTCCCAGAATTTATAAATAGGACCCTGTTTCCCGATTAGCTAGGAAACAGGGTCTATGGTAACCTTGCGATAAGATAGAGGCTGCTGGAGAGAACGATGATATGGCTTAATGAGGCAGCTAGAATAGGCATGAGCAATCCGGATTTACCTACCGCCAGGCAGATAGCATCCAGGACATAATAAAGAAATCCTACGATAATTGAAATTCCGATCGCTGACATTCCGGTGGCGCGTTTGCGCATGAGAAGTGAAAAAGGAATTCCCAGGAGTATAATGATAATGCTGGTAAATGGCGAGCAAAAGCGTTGATAAAGATCCACCTTTAAATTCCGGATTACGGTAGTTGCTCCGCTTTTAGATAGTATCCAGATATAATCCTGCATTTGGCGTATATTCATCTGCTCCGGTTTTTGTCTTAAAGAGGCAAGATTCTCAGGGGTTTCCGGAATACTCATAATTTCTTCTTCAAGATAACCTGGTTCATCGATAACCTGGCCATTATGATCGAATTTATAAGTAATGCATTGAGAGAATCTCCATAATCCATCTTGATAAATTCCTTTTGAGGCAATAATCTTCTTAGTTAAATTTTGATTTTCATCCTGCTCCAGGATAGTAATTCCTTCCATGGTTTTAGTCGCAAGTGAAAACTTACTGATAAAAAACAATCTGTTCCTTAAGCCGTAAAGGGTAAGATTAGTGATTGACTCATTTTTCTTAGATTTATCTTTTATCGAACCTTCTTCGATCTGGATTTTAATCTTTTGATTTTCTGTTAGAGAGATAGGGACAAATCTGTCATTTATCCAGAATACTGTCAGGCTAATTAGAAAACCAAAAATCAGGGCGTTGCGGGCAATGGCGAATATGCTTAAACCGCTTGAACGCATCGCGATGATTTCATTATTATGATTAAGTTTTCCGAAAGTATAAACTGTACTTAAGAGGCAGGCAAAAGGAGAGACTTGCACAAACATGATCGGCAGATATGATAAATAATAACGCGCCAGAAGCGTTAAGCTGGCCTGGTGTTTTAAGATTTCATCTAAATTAGAAAGCAAATCAATGACGACATAGAGAAATAAAAATACAAAAATGCAGGAAAAGAATATATAAATAATTGATTTCAAGATGTAGCGGTCTAAGATGCGCATAATTTATAGGTTAAGTATCCTCCGATAGAGGCAAAGATAATATTGGGTAACCATAGGGCAAAGGCTGCCGGTAGTACTCCTTCCATGGCCAGCGCGGTTAAACCGATATACATAGGATAATAGCAGACAATAATTAATACGGCAATTCCAATATTAATGGATTTTTCGCGGCGCCGAGTAATAATTCCCAAAGAAGATCCCAGAAGCATGAAGACAAAACAGGAAAAGGCTAAGGCTAATTTTTCATGGATTTTGGTAATTAGCGGCGCCGGGCTGATACCCTCGGATTTAAGTTTAGCTGCCTCTTTTTTTAGTTCATGAATTGTCATTTCCTTGTATTTTTTATCGACAACCTTATCCTGCATCTGATCCATATCTAGGTTCATAAAGTAAGTATGAAAATTAAGCTTGTAGAAGTTGGTGGGGTTTTCCGGGTCAGGTTCATCAGAAGTTCCATCGATAAGTTTTAATTTTATAGTATTTTTTCCGGGCATAGTGATAAATTCTCCGGCTTTCGCCACAATCGTGCGCGTTGGCCGGTCTTCTCCCTGGGGTTCATAGATCCGAATGTTGTTTAGCCGGTTTTTTTTCTGGTCAACATGGTAAATAAAGAGAATGTACTTTTTAAAGGCATCAATAAATACTCCCTCTTCGAAGGCGGCGGTAGGATTTTTTATACCCATTTCCTGTAAGGTTTTACGGTAAGCAAAATGTGAATATGAAGCTGCCTGGTCATTAAAAACTGTCAGGGCTAAGCTTAAGGCTAGGCCGATAGTCAATAAGGGCAGCATTAATCTAAATAGATTGATGCCGCTTGAGCGGATGGCGATTATTTCATTATCGCCGCTTAATCTGCCCAGGGCAAGTAATATTGCCACGAGTATTGATATCGGTAAGGTATAAGTGACAATATAAGGAGTAAGATAGATAAAAATCTGAATTACGCTGAAGACATCCACTCCTTTATTGATTACTAAATCCGCAATGCGTTTTAAATTGCCGATAAGCACCATGACAAAAGTAAGCACTCCCAGGCATAATAATAGCGGCCCAAGGAATTCTCTTAAAATATAATTACGCAGGGTCTTCACCCAGATCTTCCTTTCATTTGTCTTTGGTCCAGCCCCTTAGGAAGGGCTGGGTTCATACTTAGTTGGCTAAAGTTAGAAGAAGCACTTTTCTCGCTCCGGCGCTTTTTAAGCATTTGGCTGCTTCGTTTGAGGTAGCTCCGGTGGTTAAGACATCATCGATAAGTAGTAAATTTGTATCTTTAATTAATTCCGGTTTGGCTACCGAGAAACTTCTTTTTACATTTTGGCAACGTTCTTTAAAAGTGAGTTCCGTTTGAGTCTTGGTGGGCTTAACACGGATGAGCACATCGGTTAAAACCTTTTTATTGAACTCTCGGGCGATTTCTTGGCTTAAAATTTCAGCTTGGTTAAATTCTCGCTCTCGTTGCCGGCTTTTGTGCAGGGGTATCGGAACTAGAAAATCAAGATGTTCAATGGGCAATTGGTAATCTCGAATAAATGTATGCATTAGCTTTCCTAAAGGTCTGCCCAGGTAATCTTTACCGGAATATTTAAATTCATGGATTAGTTTCTTTATCGCTCCGGTATATGTGCAAGGGCTAAAGGCGCGGTCAAAATAATAACTTGCTTTGCACTTTGAGCAACTTGGACAGGCATTTTTTTCTATTGCTTGAGAGTCTAGATGCCTGCCGCAGCTAGCGCAAAAGGGGGGTAGATTTTGCTCAACTTTATCCCAACAACCGGCGCAGATTAACTGTTGTTGGTCATCTGGCGGAATCCTATTTTTACAAACTAAACATAAATTCGGATAAATTAATTCTTTTAAGCCTTTAAGCAACCCCCGCAACATAAAGATATAATATCAATGAAAATTAGGTTTGTCAAAGTAATTGACAGTCGGCTTTATCGAGAGTAGAATAAAAAACATGGAAAAGTTAAATCGAGCGGAATTAAAAGTTAGATTATTCAATTTGTTAAACCAGGAGGCTTTAAAAAGAGGGAAATTCCTGCTTTCTTCCGGTAAAGAAAGTGATTATTATCTTGATGGTCGCGTAATTACCTTGAATCCCCAAGGCGCTTATTTAGTTGCCAGCATAATTTTGGATATGCTTAAAGGTGAAGTTTTGGATGCAGTCGGTGGGCCAACTTTAGGGGCGGATCCTATTTCCGGAGCCTTGGCGGCATTAAGCTATATTTATGGGCAGCCGATTAAAACTTTCATTGTGCGAAAGCAGGCCAAGGGGCATGGAACGCTGCAGCAGGTTGAGGGTCCGGAGCTGAAAAGTGGAGACCGGGTAATTCTTATCGATGATGTAGCGACCAGTGGTAAGGCGATTTTGGAAGCCAAACAAGCTTTGGATAAAATTGGAGTAATTGCTGATAAGGCAATTGTGATTGTGGACCGTAATCAGGGCGCGGTAGATAATTTGGCTAAAGTAGGTATAAAGTTAGAGTCAATCTTCAAGATTACAGAATTTGGCCTCTAGGTATTCTCGTGGAAAAAATAGAAATTGTAGTAGTGGGCGGTGGGCCATCAGGTATGATGGCGGCAATCCGGGCAGCAACTCTTGGCCGGGCGGTAATTCTGCTGGAAAAAAAGAGCACTCTGGGTAACAAACTCCTCTTAAGCGGCAAGGGCCGCTGTAATCTTACCAATACAGAAGATCTGCATAATTTTTTAAAACGTTTTTCCAAAAATGGCGATTTCTTAAGGGATGCCTTCAAGAAATTTTTCAATCAAGAGCTGATTTCTTTTTTCGAGCAGCGGGGCCTAAAGCTAAAAATTGAACGACAACTGCGTGTATTTCCGCAGAGCGATCGATCTTCCAGCGTTCTTGATGTATTAGAAAATGAATTGGTTAAGGCGGGAGTGCAGGTTGTTTGCCGGGGTAAGGTTGTGGATCTAATTGTTTCCGGGGGAAGGGCTAAAGGAGTGCGTTTGGAGAATGGCCAGGATATTCTTTGCGACCGGATTATTTTAGCCTGTGGAGGGGCAAGTTATAGTTTTACCGGCTCTGATGGTTCGGGGATAAATATTGCTAAGAAACTGGGGCATGTAATTGTACCTTTGCAGGCAGGCTTAATTCCGTTGGATGTAAAACAAAATTATGTTAAAAAGTTAGAAGGGTTAACCTTGCGTAATATCAAGCTTAAATTTTCTGACGGTAAAGCAGAGATAATTTCTGAGATCGGTGAGTTAATTTTTACAGCAAGCGGAATATCCGGTCCGCTGGTAATTACTTTAAGCGGTAAGGTCATAGATCTGCTGGTCGGAAATAAAAACGTTTTTGTAGATATAGATTTAAAGCCCGCTTTATCGATTCAACAATTGAATGCCCGCCTGCTTAGGGAGTTTAAATTGAATTCCAAAAAAAGCATTAAGAATATGCTTAAAGAATTATTGCCCTTACGTTTAATTGAAGTTTTTTCCGGCCTCTCCGGAATTAATCCGTTAAAAAAATGCAGTCAGATTACGCTAGATGAAAGGGAAAAAATTATTTCTTTGCTTAAAGGTTTTCACTTGGAGATTTCCGGACCGCGGCCGATTGAAGAGGGCATGGTTACCCGGGGTGGAGTGAGTTTAAAACAGATTAATCCGCGCACCATGGAATCGCGTCGGGTTAAAGGTTTATATTTTTGCGGAGAGATGATTGATCTGGATGCGGATACGGGCGGATTTAATCTTCAAGCGGCTTTCTCGACCGGATATCTGGCGGGAGAAAGCGCGGCGTTAAGTTAATGTAATCAAAATTTATTTGCGGGTCCTGTCTTGGGTATTTTCTAGCGCTGACGCGCTTCGAAAATACCCAAGCCACCCGCAAATAAATTCCTAATTATGGAAAAGATTTATTTAGCTTCTAATTCAAAAGCCAGAAAGAAATTATTAGAAAAGTTTGGCCTGAAGTTTAAAATCCTTCCTTCTAGAGTTAAAGAACAGACTAGCCGCGGTAATTTATCCTACTGTCAACTTGTGCAAATTAACGCTCGGAATAAGGCTCAAGAGGTGGCTGCTCGGGTGCCGGATGGAATCATTATTGCCGCTGATACTATTTGTGTGCAGGATGGCAAGATATTCGGTAAGCCAAAAAATATGTCGGATGCCCGTCAGATGCTTAAACAGTTATCCTGTAAGCCGCAGTGGCTTTACACCGGCTTGGCAGTAATCAAAAAAACTAAAAATAAGAATAAACTTGCGCTGGATTATGAAAAAACAAAAGTTTATATGGATAAATTAAGTCCGGCGCAAATTAATAATTATTTTAAGCAGGTTTCTCCAATGGACAAGGCCGGAAGTTTTGATATTCAAGGTAAAGGGGCATTTTTTATTAAGAGAATTGAGGGTTGTTTTTATAACGTGGTCGGCTTGCCTTTAAGGAAATTGTATTTGATGTTTAAAAAGCTCGATCTAAAGCTATTTTCGTTTTTTCTAACTACTATCTGCTACCTACTATCTACTGTTCTTCTCTCTGGTTGTTCTACGGAATATAACCTGGTTACCAAACAGGAGGAGAAGTATTATTACAGTACGGATAAAGAAGTGCAGATTGGCCAGTCAGTAAACCGTCAAGTGCAAAAGGAATACAAATTTGCCGGTGATCCTTTACAACAAAAACGCCTGGAGGATATCGGTAAAAAAATAGCTTTAGTCAGTGATAGAAAAGAGATTGATTATCATTTTCAAGTTTTAGATGATGATGAGATTAATGCTGTGTCTTTGCCCGGAGGCTATGTCTATGTCAATAGTGGATTATTAGATAAAGTTGCTAATGATGATGAGTTGGCTTGTATTTTAGCACACGAAGTAGGCCATATTGTTGCCCGGCATAGTATCAAGAAGCTTCAAGCGATGCAAAGCTATTCTATTTTAAGAGTGCTGGTGGCAGTAGCACCGGGAACAGCGGAAGTAGGCAATGCTGCGGATATCGCTTTTACGCAGTTTCTCCTTGGTTATAGCCGGGAGGATGAGTTACTCGCGGATCAATTAGGCGCGCGCTATGCCAAGTTGGCTGGGTATGACCCGCATGGTATGATTAGTTTTTTAATCAAGCTTCAGGATATAAATCGTCGGATGCCTTTAACAGAAAAAAATTATTTTAAGACTCACCCTTATACCGCTGATAGGATTAGGGTCGTTAAGCAGGAGCTGAATGAAGATATTAATTTTAGCGATTATATCAATATTGAACAGAAACCCCATGAACCCCGTTAGAGACAGGCTGCCGAAGGCAGCCGTCAGTCACCTTCGCTGTCTTTTCTCTAACGGGGTGAATAGAATAATTTGTTTGCTGATTTTGTTTTTGTTAGCATCCCCTAATCTTTGGGCCGGGGAAATTCTGCGGAGAAAAACTATGGATAAAGATTCAGTTTATTTAAATGAAACAAATCTTAAGAATCCTTTTGGAGTATTAGAGTTTTTGCATTGGAATCACCCTTGGAATAATTATAAATATTCCTGCAATCGTGATTTAGAAAAAGCGGTTTTCTTAATGCAAGAGGCGGGGGTGGGCTGGGTAAGGGTTGATTTTCTATGGGGAGATATTGAGCCGCAAGAGGGTAGTTTTGATTTTGCCAAATATGACTGTATTGTTGAACTACTCAGAAGTAAAGGCATGCATATCTTAGGTATTTTACACTATAGTACGGATTGGGCGTCTGCCTGTGGAAAATGGAACTGTTCGCCTAAGGATAACAAGGTATTTGTGAATTATGCAAGTAAAGTTATAGAGCGTTATAAGACTCAAGTTAAATATTGGGAACTTTGGAATGAACCTGATTCTGTTACTTATTGGAAAGAACAGGATGGTTTGAAAACTTACTGTGTTTTGTTAAAAGAAGTTTATACGGCCGCTAAACGAATTGATCCGGAGTGTAAGATCCTAAACGGCGGGATTGCTAATGGCCTCTCGAGTATTAACCATTTGTATGACAATGGCGCTAAAGATTATTTTGATATATTAAATATTCATTTCTTTGAGACGCCAGAGCATGCTGGCGGGATTAAGGCGGTAGAAAGTTATCCGAAACTGGCGTATAAAATTATGCAGCGTAACGGAGATAAAGATAAGAAAATTTGGGTTACTGAGATTGGTTGCCCGGGTGTAAAAAAAGGGTTAAAAGTAGAAGACTGGTGGATGGGTAAGAATCCTACTGAGCGTCAACAAACAGAATGGGTGAAAAATGTTTATACTACATTGTTGAAAGATCCGCATGTTGAGAAGATATTTTGGGCTTTCTTTCGGGATACTAAAGACCATTGGAAGAATGGCGTAGATTATTTTGGTTTGCTACGTTGGGATTATTCGGCTAAACCTTCTTTTAAAGCCTACAAAGAGTGTTTCCAGGAGTGGAAAAAGAATAAAGCCATAAAGCTTAAGGGCAAATAAATGCGGAGGAAGAGACTTGAACTCTTATGGGTTGCCCCACACGCTTCTGAGACGTGCGCGTCTGCCATTCCGCCACCCCCGCAAAAATCATCATAAGTATATCTTAGCCTCTTTATTCTGTCAATCGGTTATCAATTCTTGGCGGGTCCTGTCGCAGGAGCGCTTCTCGCCAAATTTGGCTCGAGGCATCTTTCGCGCCACCCGCCAAATGCTCAAGTTTTCTTTTTAAATGAATTGCGGCTTGTTTTTTTTACTGCTATAATATTAGATTAAATTAAGGGAGAAATCATGTTTTTAGAGCAATTTAAAATTACCGGCTTAGCGATGGCCCAGATATTTCTTCTGGGAAGTTTGGGTTATATCTTCGTTAAGAAAAACATACTTTCACATCAAGGCCTGGAGGCTTTAAGCCGCCTAGTTATCCAGATTATTTTTCCGGCTTTAATTTTAGCCCAGATGCTTAAAAATTTCAGCTTTAACCTTTATCCGAACTGGTGGATTTTTCCATTAATTAGCCTGGCGATTACAATTATAGGTTTAAGCGTAGGATGGGGACTGCTTAAATTGTCAAGACTAAAGACAGGTAAGTTGCAGTTTTTAAGTTTAATAGCTTTTCAGAATTCAGGGTATCTTCCTTTAGCTCTTGCTGCGGCGATATTTACGGGCCAGCAAGCCAATGATATATTTATTTTTATTTTCTTGTTTTTATTGGGATTTGATTTAGTAGCCTGGTCGTTAGGTATTTATCTGCTTACTTATGAAAAACAAGTTAAATTCAGATTAAGCAGTCTTTTCAGTCCGCCGGTAATTGCAAATTTAACCAGCTTAGCGTTAATTGCGGTGGGAATAAACAAGTTTATCCCGGATGTTTTATTTAAACCTTTATCCATGGTGGGTAACTGTACCTTGCCTTTAGCGATGTTAGTCGTGGGAGGGAATGTCGCTTTAGTGCAGTTGAAGAATATCGATAAAAAAATAACTTTTATATTTTTATTAGGGAAATTGATTATTCTCCCGCTATTCGGTATACTAATCGTGTTAAAATTGGCATTACCGTATTTATTGGGTTTTTTAATCGTGATGCAGCTGGCGATGCCTTCCGCAACTTCTTTAAGCGTGATTATTCGCCGTTTTAACAAGCAAGATGCCTTAATTAGCCAGGGGATATTTTTTAGCCACGTGATTGGTTTGTTTACCATACCCTTATTTTTAAGTTTATATTTATCTCTGGTTATGCTAAAATGAGTAACAATATTGCCACTAACCGTAAGGCGCACAGGGACTATGAGGTTCTAGAGTCTTTAGAGTGTGGTATTGAATTAAAAGGCTCGGAAGTAAAATCATTACGCGCCGCGAAAATTAATTTAAACGATAGTTTTGCCCGTTTTGAGGGGCCGGAAATCTTTTTATATAACGCGCATATCAGCCATTACGCGCAAGCTAGTTATTTAAACGTTGATCCGGACAGGCATCGAAAGTTGCTTTTACATAAGAAGCAGCTTGAAAGAATAAACGGTAAGCTTACCCAAAAAGGCCTAACTTTAATTCCGTTAAAGATTTATTTTAATGCCCGGGGGTTTGCAAAAATAGAGCTTGGGCTTTGTAAAGGTAAAAAACTTTACGATAAGCGGGAGACGGTTAAGCGCCGGGAAACCGATAAATTGCTGCGTCGCGTAATTAAGGATAGAAGAGGGTAGAAGAAGTTTTTAGAATATTGTTATTTGAAAATTTGGGGGTGAAAGGGTTCGACTTAAGATATGTCGCTTAAGAGTAGCATGCCGCGGATGTAAGGATAGCCGCGTTAACAATCCTTACACAATTCAAACGCAAACACGCAAGTGTCACGTTTAGGAACATTGGTTCCGTCCTTCGGGGCTAGACCAATGTTCGTACCAGCCTTCGGACTTAATTAAGTCCGAAGCCTCTAACTGTCCTGCCTACGGGATAGATTAGGGCTCAAGTAGGATAGTCCCGGCGGTTAGCCTTCCAAACCGGGGCGAAATCGAAAAGGCTGCGTTTTGCAAATCTTGCCGGTAGGAGTTGCAAAGCTAAGTTTAAATTACCAGGCTAAGCATGTAGCGGCTTTTAGGTGATTACTTAAGGACGGCGGTTCGATCCGCCCACCTCCACCAAAATTTTGCAACAAAGAAAAAAGAATTTTTGTATTATAAGCATATGAAAAATAATAAACATCTGAAAATATTTTTTATTTGTATTGGCCTGATTATTTTAGTTTCTGGCTGTGCCACTATTCCTACCGGTGAGAATATTGCTACTTATTCTATTGGCGGGATAACTTATTATCCGCTGGTTACTTTATGCGATTTACGCGGGGTCTCGATGCAGTATGACCCGCTCACGCGCACCGCTTATTTAAGCAAAGACTTGCAGCATTCTTCTTTAAGGGTTGGTGATGCGTTAGTGTTGGTAAATGACAACCCTTTGCATTTAAATTATCCGATAGATATTTATCAAGGCACAATTGCAGTGCCCCGGCAATTTAAAGAACAGGTTTTTGATCTATTGTTTAGACAAACTACTTTGGTGCGTCGGCACCCCGGTGCAGCTAAAATAAAATTAAACAAGGTAGTTATTGATGCCGGACACGGAGGCAATGACCCCGGGGCAATCGGTAGGAATGGCTTAAAGGAAAAGGATGTAAATTTAGATATAGCTAAAAGATTAAGCAGTCTTTTAAGGGCTGAAGGGGTGCAGACCGTGCTTACCCGCTCCACGGATCAATTCATTCCGCTTTCTATGCGGGTTAGTATGGCTAACCGTTCCGGGGCAGATTTATTTATCAGCCTGCATTCTAATGCCGCCCGTTCGCGTTCTTTATGCGGTTTTGAAGTTTATTATGTTGCTCCCAGCGTAAGTGATTCTAAGCGCGCTGTTCTTACGGCCAGGAGCGCTTCTTTGAATTTAAAGGATACTGTTTTTTTCAGTGATTCTCAGGATCTAAGAACGATTGTTTGGGATATGATTTATACCAATAGCCGGGCAGAATCAATTGAGCTATCACGTTCTTTATGTAAAATTATGGATGCTAGCATTGACGCTAATATCCTGGGAGTTAAGAATGCCCGTTTTCAGGTGTTAAAGGGAATTACTACTCCCGGTATATTAATTGAAGTGGGTTTCGTTTCTAATTTAAATGAGGAAAGGTTGCTAAGAACCGGCGCCTACCGGGAAAAATTGGCCGTCGGTATATTAGAAGGGATCAGGGATTATTCGCTGGATATGGCATTAGTGGAGATAGCTTCAAGATGAGTTCTATTGGTGTTTTTGATTCTGGTGTTGGCGGGCTTACGGTAGCCAGGGAGATCATTCGTCAGTTGCCTAATGAAAACATAGTTTATTTTGGTGACACCGCTAGAGTCCCTTACGGGATTAAGTCGCCTCAGACCGTGATTCGTTTCTCCATCGAGAACATCCTTTTTTTGTTAAAACATGATGTTAAGCTAATTTGTGTTGCTTGTAATACCGCGTCCAGTTTTGCCCTTCCGGTAATCAGGAATAATTTTCGCGTACCGATTATCGGTGTAATTACTCCTGGTGCCAGAGAAGCAGTTTATGCCTCCCAGAATAAACGCATTGGCGTAATCGGAACTAAGGGAACGATTAAAAGCCGCACATATGAAACAGAGATCAAACAGCTTGATCCTCAGGTTAAGGTAACGGCGGTGGCCTGTCCTTTATTTGTTCCCTTTGTTGAAGAAGGATGGCTTTCCGGGGAGGTTGTTTTAAGTGTAGCCAGAAAATATTTAAAACCGCTTCATGACGCTGGTGTGGATACGGTAATTTTAGGCTGCACGCATTATCCGTTGCTTAAGCCGGTAATTCAGGAAGTTCTCGGTAAACATGTTATTTTAATTGATTCTGCTAAACAAGTAGCTTTTGAAATAAAAAAGATTCTGGCTAGTGAGGATTTGCTTAACCGTAGTAAAGGAGGAAGGCCTACCTGTCGGACAGGCAGGCACAGGTTCTTTGTTTCCGATAATCCTGAATGGTTTAGTTCGCTGGCGCAGAGATTTATGGGTAAAAAATTAATGAACGTGAGGAAGGTGGACAATGTATAGTTTAAAAGTGCAAGGTGCTTTCAGTTCTGCGCATAACTTAAGAGGCTATAAGGGTAAATGTGAAGATTTGCATGGCCATAATTGGATTGTGGAAATAGTGATTTCCTCCGCGCAACTTGATGATGTTGGTATGGTTTTAGATTTTAAATATTTAAAGAAAAAATTAAACGCGTGTTTGGAGCAGATGGATCATAAATATCTTAATAAGCTGGTTTATTTTAAAAAAGTAAATCCTACGTCTGAGAATATCGCCAAATATATTTATAAAGAACTTAAATCTAAAATTCCTTTACTTAATTGTGTAACGGTTTGGGAAAACAGCACCAGCAGCGCTACCTATGAACCCAGCCTTTCCTCGGGTAGGGATTAAAGAATGAAAGGAAGAGCTGGGTGAAGAATAAAGTTTCTAAGACTGCGGTAGTGCTTTTATCCGGGGGTTTGGATTCGGCTACAGTTTTGTATCTGGCTTTAGCCCAGGGGTATAGATGTCAGGTTTTGATTTTTGACTATGGCCAAAAGCACAAGCAAGAGACAGATTGCGCAGTAAAGATTGCCAAGGCTAGTGGTTGTGAATACAGAATTCTAAAAATAAAGTTTCCCTGGAAAGGGTCTGCGCTATTAGATAATAAAATAAAAGTTCCCCAGGAAATTACTTCAGGTGTTCCGGTAACTTATGTACCGGCGCGTAATATTATATTTTTAAGTTTTGCTTTGTCACTGGCAGAAGTAATTAAAGCCAGCGCGATTTTTATCGGGGCGCATGCGCAGGATTATTCGGGTTATCCGGATTGCCGGGTTGAGTTTTTCAAGGCTTTTGTTGAAATGGCTAAGGCGGGAATTGCCGCCAAACATAGAATTCAGATTTCGACTCCATTATTAAATAAGAGTAAATCGCGAATTATTCGCTTGGGCCGTAAGCTTGGCGTGCCGTTTAACTTAACTTGGTCATGTTATCGCGCAGGCAAAAGGCCTTGCGGAAAATGCGATAGTTGCTATTATCGCGCTAAAGGTTTTAAAGAGGCGGGTTTGATTGATCCGTTAGTTAATAGATGAACCCCCGCCCCTTCTGGTTGTTTAACTACTAATATTCAGTTTAATGAACTAAATAAGAAAGCCTGCCTACCGGCAGGCAGGAAGGGGCGGGGTGAAAGCAAGAATTAACGAAGTATTTGATAGCGTACAAGGAGAGGGCCTCTATTTAGGGGAGAAGCAGATCTTTGTGCGTTTTTTTAACTGCAATTTAAGTTGCAGTTACTGCGATACTAAGCTAGACCAGTTTACAGAGTATGAGCCAAAAGAACTTTTTGAGGAGATTAAGCTTTATCGGGATAAGTATCATTCTATTTCTTTTACCGGAGGAGAACCACTGCTCTACGCGGATTTTCTAGAGGCGATCATTAAGCTTACTTCTGGACACGGCCACAAACATTACCTGGAAACAAACGGCACTTTATTTTCTGAGTTAGGGCAACTCATTGATTGTATTGATATTATCGCTATGGATTTAAAATTTCCCAGCTCAACTGGAATGGGCAAACTCTGGCAGATGCACCGGAAGTTTTTAAAAATTGCATCCAGAAAAGAGGTGTTCCTTAAAGCAATTATTTGCCAAGCAACATATGAAGAGGATTTAAGAGAGGCGCTGGCGATTATCAGGGAAATAAGCCCGGCTAGTGTTTTAGTTTTACAGCCCAACAATTATGAGAATCAATCGGTTCTGCATGAAAAGTTATTAAATTTTAAGGAGATCGCTAATCAACAGGGAGTGACTACTTGTATTATCCCTCAGATTCATAAAATAGTGGGGTTACGATAAATGAAGAGATCTGATTATGAAGGTTTGCAGAAAAATGTTCGGAAATTAAAAACTCCGGAAATTCAAGTTTGGCAGAATCAGTATGCGGATAAGGTTTATACAATTAACCTGGATATTCCGGAGTTTACCTGTATTTGTCCGAAGACCGGTTTGCCGGATTTTGCGGTTATCCGTATTGAGTATTCTCCGAATAAACTCTGTGTAGAGTTAAAATCTTTTAAGCTCTATACCATATTCTTTCGCAACGTAGGGATTTTCCATGAGCATTTGATTAATAAGTTGCTGGAAGATTTCTTGAGTTCAGTTAAGCCGCGTTGGGTAAAAATTATTGGTACATTTAATCCCCGCGGTGGTATTACCACTACCGTATCCGCGGAGTATAAAAGCAGATGAGAGAGTTAAAAGCGGAAAAAATAACCCAGGCCGTTATAGGATTAGTAAAACGCGCTAATTTTTCGCTGCGTAAGGATGTTTTGTTTGCTCTGCGTAAAGCTTACCGGTCTGAAAAAAACAGACGGGCTAAAACTATTCTTCAAGGCATACTGGATAATGCTGCTTATGCTAAAGAAAAAAACTTGGCGATTTGTCAGGATACGGGTATGCCGGTGGTATTTGCGCAGATCGGCCAGAATTTAAAAATATCCGGAAACCTAAAAGCTGCGATAAATTCAGGCATAGCCGCCGGGTATAAAAAATACTCCTTAAGAAATTCTGTTTGTACGGACCCTTTGTTTAGAGGTAAATTTGGATTTTCTCCCTCTATCATACATATGGATATTGTTTCCGGTAATAAAATAAAATTAACCCTCCTGCCTAAAGGTTTTGGCTGTGAAAACAAATCACAACTAAAAATGTTTAAGCCGACTTCCGGCTTAGATGAGATTAAAGAGTTTATTCTTGATGCGGTAAAAAGTGCCGGTGCAGATGCCTGTCCGCCGTATGTTATCGGAGTGGGTATCGGTGGAACAGCAGACTATGCAAGTATTATGGCTAAAAAAGCTTTGTTGACTGAGCTGTCCGCTAAACATTCAAAGCTGGAAGAAGATTTATTAAAGCAAATAAATAAAACCGGAATCGGCCCTATGGGTTTAGGCGGCCAAACTACGGCATTGGCCCTAAATATTCTAACCTATCCGACGCATATTGCCGGATTGCCGGTCAGTGTGAATATAAGCTGTCATGCCTTAAGGAGTGCAAGCGCTGTAATTTAATTAATGAACCGTAAAATATTCATAATTATTATTTTTTTATTTGCGCTTGTCCGATTTGGTTTGCCTGCGTGCTTATGTGCATCTACGATAGAATCTCCTTTCGGAGCCAGTGGCGCTCTCTCACGGCCGTTTATTGAGGATGACAACATTCATTCTGATGAGGTTTACAGAAGAATCGCCGCTTTAGAAAAACCTTACCTGCACGTGCAGGATATAGCCGTTAAATGGATAAGGCCTGGCATTGATATCGACTGGTCTATTGTTCAGCCCTCTACTGAGGATGTTAAAGAAGGTGAGTTTTACTGGACGGTTTTAGATAGTGTTTATGGAACGGTCCCGCTGGGTATCAATATTCTGGGAACGATTAATATCGGTAATTTTGGCTCCGGAAGAGGCATTAAGCCGGGCACATGGGAATTTGTTAGCCCGCAGGCGGAAAAAGATTATATAAAGTTTGTTAAAACAGTGGTACGACGTTATAAGGGATTAGTTAATTACTGGCAGACGCAAAATGAACCGGTATTTATTACGGTGAGAGAAGATATAGAAAGAGGCAATATTAATCTGGATTACTCCGGATTTAGCCATATTCAGGAAATTACATATAACGCCATTAAAGAGGTGGATCCTTTAGCGAAAGTCGCGCTTGGAGGATTGGCTGGTGGGCATGTGTTTGATATGCAAATGCACGTCCTGAAGAATGAATTAGAAGGTTTTTTTATACCGCTATTAATAAGACTTAAAGGTAAATATGTTGATATTTTTGACATACATTTTTACGGAGAGTATGAACAAGATTGGCTCCATGACTGGAAGAAAGAAAAAGTTATTTATGATATTATCCGTCGGGAACTTGACAGAAACGGTTTTAACAATACAGAAATCTGGATTACCGAAATTGCAGTTCCCTCTGTGCCTTATGGAGAGAGGGAGCAGGCAATAGCGTTGGTTAAAAGATTTATTTATCCTTTAAGTTTTGGGGTAAAAAAGATATTTTGGTGGAATATGATTGAAGGTGAGTACCCGCTTTTGGCTCTTCGACCCTCCAATAATCACGGTTTAGTTTATGATGGCTTGGGAGAGAATGATCCCGGATACGCGGTGAAGAAACTTTCTTATTATACTTATAAGAAGATGGTTGAGATTTTAGATGGTAGTGATTTGAGCGATGTTCAGGCAATACAAGAACTAGATAATATTTATATTTATAGATTCAGAAAAAATAGTAAGGTAATTTTGGTTGCTTGGAATGAAAGCGCAGGGCCTAAGCAGGTAGATATTTCTGGTTTTGCGTCAACAACAACGCTTGCCAGGATTACAGAATCGGTGCCGAGATACGGGACCGGAAAAGGAGTTGTTGACTACAATAGCGTTTTTCGTGTTACGGAATCCAAGATAAAGCTGGGCCGGTTGGGTATTTTGTTAAGTGATATTCCGGTATTTATCGAAGAAGAATAATTATGATAAAAATAAATACGCCTTTAACAGAAAAACAAATCAGCGTTTTAGGAGCAGGTGATGAAGTCTTACTTAGCGGAATAATCTATACTGCCCGGGATCAGGCGCATAAGAGGTTAGTTCAGGCGATTAAGTCGCACAAAACCCTGCCTTTTGAGCTTCGCGATGCGGTTATTTATTATTGCGGCCCGACGCAAACTCCTAAAGGTAAAGTAATTGGTTCTTGCGGCCCGACGACCAGCTCGCGGATGGATGTATTTACTAATCTTTTACTGGCTAAAGGATTAAGGGGAATGATTGGTAAAGGTAATCGTTCTGAAGCAGTAAGGGATGCAGTTAGGAAGTATAAAGGGATTTATTTTATCACTTATGCCGGATGCGGAGCCCTTTTAAGCAGATATGTGAAGAGCGTCAAAGAAGTTGCTTATGGCGATCTGGGGCCGGAGGCAATCTTAAAATTGGAAGTAGAAAATTTTCCTTTGATTGTAGCGATTGATGTTAATGGAGGTAATGTTTATGGAGAGGATTGACGGGCGCGGCAATGATAAAATCAGAAAAGTGACCATCACCAGAAATTATATTAAATACCCTGAAGGGTCTTGTTTAATCGAATTAGGTAATACCAAAGTAATTTGTACTGCCTCGGTTGAAGAGACTGTCCCGCAGTTTTTAAGAAATTCAGGCACCGGCTGGGTAACTGCGGAGTATGGTATGTTGCCCCGTTCATGTGGGACGCGTATACCCCGCGGCAAGGATTCCGGGCGTACTTATGAGATTCAGCGTTTAATCGGTCGATCTCTTAGATCAGTTACCGATATGAAACAAATCGGTGAACGCACGATCTGGATTGATTGCGATGTTATTCAGGGCGACGGAGGCACGCGCACAGCTGCGATTACCGGAAGTTTTATTGCTTTAGTGGATGCTTTGCAGAAGCTTAAAAAAGACGGTAAAATTAATAAGGTTCCCATTCAGGACTATATCGCGGCTACCAGCGTAGGTATTTTGAATGATGCAATGATCTTAGATTTGTGTTACGCGGAGGATTCTAAAGCGGAAGTTGATATGAATGTAATTATGACCGGAGCAGAAGAATTTATTGAGATTCAGGGGACCGCGGAACGTAAGCCTTTTTCTAAAGAAAAACTGGATACAATGCTGGATTTGGCCAAAAAAGGGATCCAGGAGCTTTTTGTCATCCAAAGAAAATTGGTCGGGGATATATTGTTATAATGAAGCAGCTGGTAGTGGTGACAAAAAATAAAAAAAAGTTATCTGAGATAAAAGAAATTTTAAAGGGCATGCATTTAAAGTTACTTACTCTGGATGCTTATAAAAATGTTCCGTCGGTAGCTGAAAATGGCAAAACTTTTCAAGAAAATGCCATAAAAAAAGCAGTGAAGTTAGCGCGTTTTACCGGTCAGTTTTGTTTGGGTGAGGATTCAGGGTTATGTGTTGATGTTTTAGGTGGGGCGCCGGGGATTTATTCGGCGCGTTTCTCAGGCAGGAGTAAGAGCGACCTTAAGAATAATCTTAAATTATTGAGATTATTAAAAGATATGCCTGCGGTAAAGAGAAAGGCACATTATGTTTGTGCCGTAGCTTTAGCTGATAAACGTGGGTTAGTTGGAGTAGCTGAGGGGAATTGTTCCGGATTAATTGCTTTGGAGCCCGAAGGTAGTGCAGGTTTTGGGTATGATCCATTATTTTATATCCCTAAATATAAAAAAACCTTTGCTCAATTGGGAGAAAAAATCAAACATAAAATGAGTCACCGGTATTATGCATTAAAGAAGGCTAAACGAATAATCCAGAAATATATTGTTAAGCAAGTAGGGAATTGATATACTTTATAAGCTATATTTAGTAAGGTAGTTGGTAAATAGTAATATTGTTTGCAACGGGGCGTGGCTCAGTTTGGCTAGAGCGCCTGCTTTGGGAGCAGGAGGTCACAGGTTCAAGTCCTGTCGCCCCGACATATTTACATAAAGTTAGTAAAGATTTGACAATTTAAATGCGCCTGTAGCTCAAATGGATAGAGCACCTGCCTTCTAATGGAGCCTTCATGAGGAAATGAACTTATGAAGTGCATGCTGCTAATTCGGTGGACGCCCTAATGGGTAATACCGAGCTATCTGTAAAGGTTTACAGAGAGTGTAGAGACTTTACACAGCAGGGCTGAAATGCCTAAGATAAAGTCCAGACCGCAACAAAAGTATTTGGCCGGAGTAATCCGGTGCGGTAAGCTAAGCCGGTTGTTGGCCGTTCGATTCGGCCCAGGCGCATAAAAATTTATGAAAGACTGGAAAAAATTATTTACCATAATTGTAATCGTAGTTATTAGCTTTAGCCTGGTTTATGTAATTATTTTACTGGCAGCCAAAACGATAATTGCCAATAAGATCCAAAACGCAACCGGGTTAAAAACAACTATAAGTAGATTAATTATTTTGCCACCGCTTAATATTGAAGTAAGGGGTTTTGAAATTGCCGGACTGATAAAAGCAGACCGTGTTTATTTAGCGCCAAGCATGCGCAGTCTTTTATTTGGTAAGCTTGCTTTTAATAAGATAGAGATTGGCCGGCCGGAAGTTACTTATCAGCGTAATCCTTCGGTCGAGCCGGTTAAAGATAATCGTGCACCGGTTGTGGAAAGTCAAAGTGCACCGGTTACTCCTGTTACTGCGCAGAACAAGAGCTTCCCGGTAATTATAAAAAGTTTAAAAGTTTATTCCGGTAAATTAAATTTCATCGATACAACGGCGGCGAGCGGAAAAATAAGTATTATAATTAAGGATATAAATTTTTATATTACTAATTTATCTACTTCTGGTACAAAAGGCGTAAGTAATTTTGATTTAAGTGGTAATTTGTCTTGGAATACCGGTGAGCCTGACGGAAAAATTTCGCTGCAAGGTTGGGTGGATTTTTATAAAAGAGATATGCTGGCTACTTTGAAAATTGAAAATATTGACGCGATTGTCTTTTATCCATATTATTCTACTTGGGTGGATCTGGGAAAGGCGCGTATTGATAAAGCCAAACTTAATTTTAATTGTAATATAAAAGGCCAGAATAATGATGTTGCTGCGGATTGTCATTTAGAGTTAGTAGATATGGTGCGTAAAGTACGCCTGCCTGAAGAGCCGCAACAGAAAGCAGAGAGGCTTACCGATGCAGTGTTGGATATGCTTAAATCCATGGATCAGGGTAAGGTGGTTTTAGATTTTGTTTTACATACAAAGATGGACCGGCCGGAATTTGGTTTTGCCAATATCAAATCGGCGTTTGAAGGTAAACTGATGCAGGCGAGATCTAATGCTGGCTTAAGGCCTCAAGATGTGTTATCATGGCCGGGTCGTTGGGTGTGGAGTGGGATTAAAAGCGGCACGGATTTTTCGAATGCCGTAATTGATGGTGTATTTGATTTAGGTAACGGTATAAAGAAATTTTTTGAAGATAGAATGGATAACACGGTTCCTGTTCAGGCAAATTAGTTTTCTTTCTAAATTTGTGGTGGCTGTAGCTCAATTGGTTAGAGCATCAGATTGTGGTTCTGAGGGTTGCGGGATCGTTCCCCGTCAGCCACCCCAGTAATATCGTTCTCCTCGCAGTATTGGAGAGTTTAGGGCCTATGATCGCAATAGCGGTTATAGGCCTTTTTATCTGGCGATGTCCCTAGGAGATAGGGCATCGCATTTATTAGCCACATATCGGAATTCCTCGCACCACAAGTTGTTTAAAAAGCCTCTCTGAATTAAGCCACTTTAACGCCAGAATAGGCCAAATCCTCTCTTATTTAATGACGGCTATTTAATGCCAATATCTCCGATATTCCGCATATTCTAGAGCGTTTCTGAGGCCATTAAATAGGAATCGGTAAAAGTAGAGAGGGGTTTTATCGCTCTTTGGTGGGAGTCCTTACGAGCTGTTGCCAGAGTTCTTTCTGTTTCGGCCAAGTTAATTCTTGGGTAACTTCATTTACCTTATATTCAGGTATTTCAAATAGTCGTTTGTTATCGGAAAATAATATTTCTTCCTGAATTTCTGGCGCTAGTAATAACATTCCTGTAATTTGACAGATCCTCACGTGGCTTAGATTGAGCCAACCGGCTACTTGTTTTAAGTCTTGAGCCTTGTCTTTAGCAATAATGTCTTGTATTTGGTGGGCCAGGATAAGATTCTGCCTTAGCTGAGGCTCGTTCTTGATATTTATTTGATTAGGAGGGACAGGCAGGTTTTTAAGTTCTTTGAGCTCTACCTTATATTGGCGCGCCTTGTTATCTTTTAGTAGAATAATTTCAAGTATCCCCTTATTACCATCGAAGTTGGCTTCTTTGAGAACTGATTTAATAATTGCAATTTTATCCTGAAGGCTAAAGGTATCCCATACTTTCTCATCGAGTTTTGGCATAGAAGTCAGTGTTCTTAATAATTCTACGATTTTCTGCTCAATTTTTTGCGCACTAAGCAGGCGAGTAGGGCAGGTTTTGTAGCCGCGCTTACTGGCGCTCATACAAAGGTAATAGTAATACTTGTATTTACTGGCTTTGATGTTGTAGCAGTAATACATCGCGCAGTTACAGGCTTTGCAGCGCAGGAGGCCGGTAAGTAGCCCTACGTGTTTAATTTTTTTAGTCATCTTCCAATCAGGCCTATTTTCTACAAGTATATTTTGTACCTTTTGGAAAGTTTCATCTGTTATAATCGCTTCATGCTCTCCCGGATATATCTCTCCATGATATAAAACTTTGCCGGTATATAGTGGATTCCTTAAAAGCTGCTGCATACCATTGCTTCTAAATTGAATCCCGCCGAATTTCCTGCCATTTTCAGAAGTATGCCGCTTAGTTGTATAACCCAATTCATTCATTGTCATTGTTGCGGACAGAAGAGAGCGCTTTTCAATATATGTGTCGAAGATTTTGCGTATAATTTCGGATTCCTTAGAGTTAATGACGAGCTTATGTTTTTCCTTATCGATGTTATAGCCTAACGGTGGTCTTCCGCCAATCCATTTGCCTTTTCTTTTAGCTGCGCCCATTTTGTCACGGGTGCGTTCTGAGATAATTTCTCGCTCAAACTGAGCAAAGGAGAGGAGGATGTTAAGCGTAAGCCTACCCATCGAGTTTTGTGTATTAAAATGCTGCGTAATCGATACGAAAGTTACGCCATGCTCTTCAAAGACGGACAGTAGTTCTGAAAAATTAAGAAGTGAGCGTGATAAACGATCAACTTTATATACAACTACGCAGTTAACCTTACTGGCTTTGATATCGGTCATAAGCCTCTGAAGCGCGGGTCTATCTGTGTTTGCTCCCGTGAAGCCGCCATCATCGTATTTTTCTGGTGAGCAAATCCAACCTTCGTTCTTTTGGCTGGCAATGTAGCTTTCGCAGGATTCGCGCTGGGCATCTAAAGTTGTAAAGTCGCGCTCAAGTCCATCGCTTACGGATTTGCGCGTATAAATGGCGCAATTAATGATCTTTTTTTCTTTGGGCTCTATAGTTTTCATAAGTTAAAAAAGTTATAACCGTTCCAATGCATATTGGTAATTTTGTCTGCAATAGCTGTAAGATGCTTATATACTTTACCTTCATATTCAAAGCCTTTTTCTAGCACCTTGACCTGAATTTTTATTCCTTTGTAGTTTTTCGTAATAATAGTGCCTGGAATAGGAAGGCGGTTGTCCCGGCCACGAGTCTTTGTTCTGGCCTGTGTTTTTACGCTAACTTTGGGCCTAATTGCTTTATTGTTAACCGGATCGTAAAGGGCGATGAGTTCCTTGAGTTTATTTTGCGTCTTTTGCGATAGTCCGCCGTATTTCAGCTCTTGTAGCCTGTAGGCGATTCTTCTGATCAGATAGACTTTGTTATCTGAGCTCGCCTTTTGACCTTTAAACAGCGCCTCAAATTCCTTCTGGAGCTCCGGAATTGCTTTATTTTTTAAGGCAGCAATCTTCGCATTTATAGCTTTTTCCATCGGTATGTACCCTCAGTCATATATGGCATAGGTTTTGCCATATAGCAAGTTATATAAGACCTAATATTTGCGTAACTTTTACTGTCAAAGCCTTTAAGTCGTGCTATAATTTAATAATTAAAAGACCATGTTGATAAAAAATGATACTGAATTTTCAATTTGTAGGCTAGTAGAGATTTCGTAGGAATGAGATAAATGGCCGGTATTAGATAAAGGAATACAATCCTTATGTCTTCAGGGATAAAAAACTTCCCGGATGATTGGCTGAATAACTTTAAGGCGGGGCTATTAACAGGGCGTTATAGCCATCGGGAAGTGATGTTTAAAAAATATGACACAGTGTGTTACGGATTGAAGTATGAGATGTAATTAGGCTGGAGGATATTATATATGCAAAATTTGATAAACGATTTGACGAAATTATTTCAAAAAGACGAACGCATATTCGCTGATGGAAAACTGCTTAAGAATAAGCTTACCGAGTTAGCTCTCAAGCTCGATCAGCCTCTTATTGAACTGCTCCTTTCAGATAGCAAGGCAAAAGAGCATTTTTTCATTGAAAAGACTGCCAAAAAGGAAAAGGTTCTCGTTTTCGACAAGGATAAATTTATCGCATTTGTGAACAATAAAGAATTTCTCCCGGACTCATTTACCAGCTTTAAAAACAAGATCGGGTTAATGACAAACGGCGACTATCTTAAAGAAAAAGACGACGTTGTCTTAGCGTGGGCATATAAGGATTGCGTGCTTGAGGGCGGACAGGACAAAGAAGATCAAAAGCGGGATGAGATTTTCTATAATGAGACGCTCTCTCCAGATGGAATAGACAGATTGTTTGAGCCGAAAGTCTTGACGAATTTTAAGAAATATGACAGCAACGGGGGACACAAGGTCACGGATTTTAACATCGGTGATAACTTAATTATCAGGGGAAATAATCTTCTCGCATTGCATTGTTTGAAGCAGAAATTCAGAGGGCAGGTAAAACTTATTTATATTGATCCGCCTTATAATACGGGCAATGATAGCTTTAAATACAATGATAAATTTAATCATTCAACATGGCTTGCTTTTATGAAAAATCGGTTAGAAATAGCGAAAGAATTATTGGCGTCAGATGGGTCAATATATGTGCAAATGGATTATAATGAAGTCCACTACTGCAAAATATTATTAGATGAGGTTTTTGGCAGAGAGAATTTTCAAAGAGAAATTATTTGGGATATTACGGTTCTTTCAGGTTTTAAAACGATAGTAAATAATTGGATTCGAGGTCATGAAACCTTACTTTTTTATAGCAAATCCGAAAAACCACTTTTCAACAAACTATTTCAGCCCCACACAAAAGAGTATTTAGACAGTTTTAATAAAGAGGAAGAAAATGGCGATAAATTTATGGTTGCTCATAAGAAAAAACGATATTTGAAAGACGTGGTCGAAAAAGGGAAACCTTATGGTGATGTTTGGGGAGATTTGCCATCGTTTCAGCAAATCCCTACTGCTAAGGAAAGATTGGATTTTTCAACACAGAAAACTGAAGGGTTATTAGAGCGTATTATTAATGCCTCGTCAAGCGAGGGCGATATCGTTCTTGATTTCTTTTCTGGCAGTGGGACTACTTGTTCAGTTGCTCATAAACTAAAGAGACAATATATAGCAATTGAACAAATAGAAGATCAGATGAGCGTTACAATAAAACGATTAAAAAATGTGATTGATGGCGATAGCGGTGGCATAAGTAAAAAAGTAAGCTGGAAAGGTGGCGGATCATTTGTCTATGCCGAGCTTATGGAGTGGAATGAGCAATATATGACAGAAATTAAGGATGCCGACTCCTCTCGTAAGCTCTGGAATATCTATGAGAAAATGAAAAAAGAAGCATTTTTCCGTTACGACGTTGATCTGTTCAAATTCGAGGAAAAGGAATTTGATAAGTTATCCCTCAAGGAGCAGAAGCAGGTTTTATGCGAATGTCTCGACAAGAATCATCTTTACGTTAATCTTGGCGAGATTGAGGATACCACTTATAAGGTCAGTGTGGACGATAAGAAGCTCAATAAGGAATTTTATAAGACGGTTGTGTAAATATGGCAAACGGTCAGACATTAGTTGAAGAATTGAATGTCGCTTCAAAACTTAAGGTTCTGGAGCCTCATAAAAAGTTGCCTGATTATATCGTTAATAATCTTAGTCAGCGATTTTCGATCAGGGAATATCAGCGGGAAGCGATCGCCCGGCTCCTCTACTATTTAAACGATTACCCGGATAAGACGCTTCCTATTCACTTGCTTTTCAATATGGCTACTGGTAGCGGTAAAACTTTCTTGATGGCATCAAACATCCTCTATCTCTACAAGCTCGGCTATCGCAATTTCATATTCCTTGTCAACAGCACGACAATTATTAAAAAAACAAAGGCGAATTTTCTGGATAAATCCTCGCCGAAACATCTATTTGCGGAGAAGGTTGTTTTTAACGATAAGGAAGTGTTAATACAGGAAGTTAATAATTTTGAAGGCGCTAATCAGAACAACATCAATATCCTTTTTACGACAATTCAGGGGCTTCATTCCCGAATATGGACTCCGCAGGAGAACGCCATTACGCTTGAAGATTTCAAGAATAAGAAAATCGTTTTTCTGTCAGATGAGGCCCATCATATAAATGTATTAACAAGGAATTTAGACCGGTTGAGTCCAGCTGAGCAAGAGGAAACTAAATGCTGGGAGAAAACAGTCATAGATATTTTTAATGTAAACCCGGCAAACGTATTGCTTGAATATACGGCAACAGTTGAACAGCATCAAAATATATTCGAGAAATATAAGAATAAGATCATTTATCAATACACCTTGAAGGAATTTCGAGAGGATAAGTTTTCAAAGGATGTTCAGATCATGCAGTCCGACCTTGATCTCATGGAGAGGGCCTTGCAGGCGGTTATTTTGAGCCAGTATAGGCGTAAGGTGGCCGAGAAACATAAAATCCAGCTTAAACCGGTTATCTTGGTTAAATCTCAAAAGACGATTGTCCAGTCCGAGAACGCTGAGCAGAAATTTAAGGCAATGATTAAAAGCCTCAAGATTGGTGACATAAAAAAGATTGAAAAAAGCAACACTAACGGAATTATCAAAAAGGCTTTCATTTTCTTTAAGGATAACAGAATAACCTATGGAAATTTAGTCAGGGAGATTAAATCCGATTTTTCAGAGGAAAAGTGTATTGCGGTTAATTCACAGGCGGACAGCGACGAAAAGCAGATTAAGGTAAACACCCTGGAGGCTGAGCATAATGAAACCCGGGTTATATTTACCGTCAATATGCTCAATGAGGGTTGGGATGTCCTTAATCTGTTTGACATTGTGAGGCTCTATGAAAGCCGTGACGTAAGCTCTCGTAAGGTTGGCAGAAAATCCGGGGGCACGACTATTTCAGAGGCCCAGCTTATCGGGCGTGGTGCGAGGTATTATCCTTTTGTTACCGAGAAAGGTCAAGATAGATTTAAACGCAAATACGATGACGACATAAACAGTGAATTAAGGGTTTTAGAGGAGCTTCACTACCATAGCCTTAATGACTCCCGCTATATCGCTGAGATTAAATCGGAACTTGTTAAAAGCGGTATCACTCCTCCGGATGAGAAACGGAAACAAATAACTATCTCGATTAAAGACAATATTAAAAATACGAAGTTTTGGAAGAACGGCCTCCTTTTTATCAACGATCAGAAAGAAAACACCCGGGAGAAGGTCAAACGTATGCATGACCTTGTTTCGGAGACTATTTTCAAGCACAAGCTCAGGACCGGCAAAACTAAAGAAACAGCCGTTTTTGATGGTGTAATGGTAAATGGCGATCAGGATCAGGACTTGGATAAGCGGACGATTAAGTTTAATCGCATTGAAAAGCACATAACCCGAAAGGCTTTGGATAAGGTTGAATTTTACCGATTTTCTAGTCTTAAACAGTATTTTCCATCTTTAAAGTCCATAGATGAGTTTTTGACGGGCGATGATTATCTTGGCGAGGTTGACATTGAGATTTATGGGTTAAAAGATATGCTGGATAATATCGATCATCATGACAAGTATGAAGTTGCTTTGGATACTTTTAAGGAATTGGCGGGTAAGATCGAGGCCAGCACAACAGAATATATCGGGACAAAAGAATTTAAGGGGCATAACATCAGCAAGATTATTGAGCCTTCAAAGACAGGAGAGGTTTTAATCGGTGGCGATGACCAGCAGCATGGCATTGCTATGAGCGATCCAAGAACCCCGGACGATTTACGGTTACACCTTAAAGATCATGGCTGGTATATGTATGATGAAAATTACGGCACGTCAGAGGAAAAGTATTTTGTCCAGTTTGTCCGGCACGCAATGGACGAGCTTAAAAAGAAATACACTGATATTTACCTTTTGCGAAATGAGAGAATTTTCAAAATATACCGCTTCTCTGATGGTAAAGCCATTGAGCCGGATTTCGTGCTGTTTCTTACCGAAAAGGATACTAAGAAGGCGCTATCCTTTCAGTTATTCGTCGAGCCTAAAGGCCAGCATTTGCTAAAAACAGACCAGTGGAAAGAGGATTTTCTCAAAGATATTGAAGGCCACTTTAAGATAGTCGATTTATTTGAATCCGGTAAATACCGACTTGTCGGACTGCCGTTCTATAACGAGACTTTAAAGAAGCAGGAATTTAGGGATGCTTTTGAGCGGATTATTATTCCAAAGAGAGAGGAAAAAGAAAAATCTGACCTGTTTTTCAGTGATGTTATATCGGAAGTGATCCTGTCGAAAGGGTGTCTTCCGATTTATGATCTTCAAGCGGTAGCGACTTCTTTCCGCGAGCAGAGGACTCCTACTGTTAAGGGCTGGAAGCCGATGAAGAAAACGTTTAAAGACGGGTACTTTATTGCTCAAGTCGTCGGCAAATCAATGGAGCCGACGATTAAGGACGGCAGCTGGTGTTTATTTCGTCCGGATCAAGGTGGATCGCGCAATGGCAAGATTGTTTTGGTTGAGTCACGCAAGGTAACGGATCCGGAAACACAACAGAGTTTTACAATTAAGCGGTATAAAAGTGATAAAAAACACTTCAAAGATGACACATGGATCCATACAAAGATAACTTTGTCGCCTGACAATAAAGAATTTAAAGATATCGTTCTAAAAAACGTTCGTGAGGATGAATTTCGCGTTGTGGCAGAGTTTGTAGAAGTTTTATTTTAAAGAATATTGGCGCATATCTGGTATTTTTTTCAATTTGTTGCTTCATCATGCGTTTAGCGAGGATTATTATAATGAAGCGATCACCAATTAACGTTTTGGAGAAATTTTTATGAGAGATTTGTGGAATGGAATTGTACGACATCCGCTGAAGACTATTAACTATACGTTCGTCGCATTCAGCGTTATGTGGACGCTTACCGAGGGATTGAACTATTTTGTCTCGGGAATTAATATCAAGGGTCTCGGTGCACTTGGGGCTATCATTCTTATTAGCATAGGCTACGCATTCAGGCAGGTATGGAAGCCTTGTAAGATCGAAATCAAAGTGTCAAATTCAAATACGATTATTGAAGTAGTTTTCGGTGATTTGTTTCAGCAAGACGGTATCCGTGCAATTGCTGTTAACGATTTTTTTGATAGCAAACTTGGTCGACCAGTATCCGATTCAAGCCTTCATGGAACATTCCTTAAGAAATGCTTTGGCGGTCATCCAGAACCATTTGATAAAGAGGTTAATAAGCAACTTAAGAGTATTGAGAGCATAGAGTGTGAAAAGGTTGAAGGGAAAACTAAGAGTTTTCCCATTGGCTCAAGCGTGCTAATTCAAGTGAATAACGATCGATATTTGGCGTTTGCGTTTGCAAAAACAGACCCGAAGACTTGCAAGGCATATTCAAATGTAACCATGTTATGGGATTCATTATATCAGCTATGGCAGCGTGCAAGGGTCGAGTCGGGTGGATATCCATTGAATTTACCGCTTGTTGGTAGCGGTCTATCAGGTCTTGGTTTGCCAACCCATGATCTTTTGAACCTTATCATATTGTCCGCGATTACTGAGACAAAGGCTAAGCCTGTGACGCAAAGAATCCGGATTATATTGTCGAAAGATCGATTCGAAGACATCGATTTGAGGGACGTTAAACAACATTGGGAGGAAAAATAATGGCATACCGCAATGGCACATATGTAGCGTTTCATGCGAATGGAACGGATGTTCCGACTGATTCGGATATCAAATATTACAACTTGATGAAGGCTTGGACAGAGAAAGGCGACGATGATTTCTCAATGGTCAACAGCCATGATAAGGCATCGTCAGTTCGAGACGACAGCAAGAGAGCTACATTAAAAGCTTCCTTACAAGAGCGACTACGAAACTCTAGAAATATGGTTTTAATTATCGGTAAGACTACTCGGCTTGACACAGATTGGGTTCCGTTTGAAATCGAGCAAGCGGTGGATACATATGAAATTCCTATTATCGCCGCATACACTGATTACGATTCAATCTTAGACCCAAATCAGTATTCTTCGCTTTGGCCGAAAGCGCTTGCCGATCGAATTAATAATAAAAGCGCAAAGGTTATTCACATTCCTTTTAAGAAAGAACCAATTAAGGCTGCGATTAATAAGTTTGATCATGAGAATCTACCAAGTGGATCTTTGGTTTATTACACGCGTGAATCTTACGTAAAATGGGGGTTGATTTCTTAAAAAACAATTCTAGGGGGTACAATGCTTAATTAAAGTATTGTACTATAATGATTAAACTCTCCCGTACAAAAATCGAACTCTTCTTAGACTGTCCACACTGCTTTTGGCTGGTGATGAATAAGGGCGTTAAGCGGCCACCTCCGGCACCCTACACAATCAACTTAGCAATAGATAGTTTACTAAAGCAGGAATTCGATGTCTGCCGCGAGAATGGCACAGCACACTACATTATTAAGAAATACTCTATTAACGCCATTCCCTATAAATGTGAGGAGATCGATAAATGGCGGTATAATTTTACTGGTGTTCAATTCCATCATAAGCCCACAGATTTTTTGGTTTTCGGCGCAGTTGACGATGTCTGGGTTAATCCAGCAGGGGAGCTGATAGTGGTAGACTATAAAGCTACCGGTGCAAAAGAATATAAAATCTATGACAGCTACAAGCGCCAGATGGAGATATATCAGTGGTTATTGGCTATGAATGGTTATAAAGTCTCTAAAACCGGGTATTTTCTCTTTGCTAAGGTTAACAAGGAAGGCGGTTTTGCGGAAGGGAAGCTCTCTTTTGATTTATCTCTTGAGCCCTTAGAAGGGAATGGTGATTGGGTAGATGGTATAATTTTAAATGCTAAGAAGACAGTCGATGGCCCATTACCCGAACCAAAACAAGAATGCATATACTGTCAATTTGTTCAACATTCAAAATGACATCATAAATATGAAAAAAATATGTATTCGTCTTAGAAGAGATATTTTAAGGGTATCAAAAAGAAAAGGAAGGGATCCCTATAAAGAAGAGTTTAGGCCAAAAACTTTCAAATTGAACGCAAATGAGTACGGTTCGTTTTCAGACCATTGCATTAAAGGACAAACAAAATCTAGTGAAAATTGTGGATGTGGAATTCTAGTTTGTGTTCGTAAAGAGAAAAGTAGATACCATAGAATTTATTATTACTTACTTAATAGAAAAATAAAATGAAATATCATAGATTTAAAAAAAGTATTGATTGTATCCATGGCGTTCCTAAAGATAAAATTTGTCCTGCCTGTAAATCTAGCAATGCATATATTCAAAAAGATATAGAATCGCTTACTAATAGATATAATAAAAGGAAACCTAATAATTTTGCCCTTGCCTTTGCTCTAAAAAATAAGTTTAATCACTGGTGTAAAATATATCAAATCAATTCTTTTGATTACTATCTTCATGAACTTGAAGAAATGGGGAATCTTAAATTTGAATCCAATACTCTTAAACATGCGTATTATGTTGCCAGAGCCTTTCCTGACTTAGAAAATGAAGATAAAAGAAAATTATGTTTTTCTGCTTACAGCGAAATTGCAAATTCTCGGCTAAGTAGAGAAGAAAAGAAGGAGGAGCGAGAAAAGGCTGAGGAGACGGAGAATGTTACAGTAAATCAAATACGTAATACAATAGCCAAAAAATTAAAAGGTAGAACTATTAAGGAGAGATTTAGATATGATAATAATGAGCAATTTTTGAAAGAGATAGATAGCTTTGTAAAAGGAAATATCAATCTTTTTGATTCCGATCCTGAGATCATCGTTTCTATAAAGCCTCGAAAACCGTATCAAAAAACTACAGTTTCAATTCTTCTTGAAGAAGACTCCGGAAAACACCTTCCTGACGGTGATCGCATTTAATCCATCCCATATTTTCCTTTGTGTGTATTATTTATTCGTAAGATACTGATAAATAGCACGTTACGTTAATTTATCTATAAAAAGTAGCCCAAAACCCAAGAAATTTGTAATTTCTTGGGTTTTTTGTTATTAGACGATAGTAAATTAATAAATAAAAAAGAATTAAAGTTTTTAGTACTTTTTCTATTTTTACTTTTAGAAAATCGCAACATAAAATTACGGAGAAACAGTTCGACATCGAACTAAATATGAGAGGAGGTGATAGAAATGATTAAGAAGAGCGTTTTAAAGAAAAGAATCTGTACAACGGAAATTGACGGCAGCTGCTTTCACTGCGGGAAAAAGGCAGATTTGCCAAATGCCATTACGAAGACAATGGTGTTTGAGAATTGCTCAATTAGCGACATTACGACAAGTTTAAGAGAGTTTCTTGAAAACATCTACTATCGGAGGGATACAGCAAGAATAACAATCGTTGTATCAGAACGATAAAAACAGAAAGGAAAGTAAAAATGAATATTCAAAAAGTTTCAGTTTCAAAGATTAATCCCGCGGCCTACAATCCGCGGGTTGATTTAAAGCCGGGTGATAAAGATTACGAGAAGCTAAAAGATAGCATAACCACCTTCGGTTATGTCGAACCGCTTGTTTGGAATAGCAAGACTGGAAACCTAGTTGGCGGACATCAACGCTTAAAAATTCTCATTGAGCAAGGGTTTGTTGAGGTTGAAGTTAGTGTTGTCGATCTAAGCCCTGAAAAGGAAAAGGCACTTAATCTTGCCTTAAATAGGATTCAAGGGGATTGGGATAATCAGAAACTTGCAACTTTGCTTGAGGAATTAACTCAAAACTCTGAGGTTGATATTAAAACTACGGGATTCGACTTGCCTGAGATAAGTGAGATTTTAGATAGTGTGCAGGAAGCAATAGAAGACGATTTTAACCTAGATGAGGAGCTAGCAAATACAGGTGTACCCGTTACTCAAAAGGGGGATTTAATTCAACTCGGGAACCATAGATTGCTCTGTGGCGATTCATTCAATCCTGAAGATGTAGCTAGGCTAATAGGAGATAACAAAATAAACCTGATCTTTAGTGATCCGCCTTACAACGTAGACTACTGCGTTGGGAATCGGCCGGTTCCCAAGAATGCAAAGCCCAGGGCTTCGCAAAACTGGGAGAGAATCTGCAACGATAATCTTACCCAGGAAGAATATGAAAAATGGCTCAGGCAGATATTTGTCAATGTAAGTGTTTATCTAGCAGAAGGTACACCTATCTACATCTGGAATGGCAGCAGGCAGTTTGGGCCCATGTATGTTATGTTTACCGAACTTGGATATCATGTTTCCTGCGTGATAACTTGGGCGAAGGAGAGTTTCTCGTTAAGCTATGGCGATTACAATCCGCAGACGGAATTTTGTCTCTACGTCTGGAAAGAGGATAACGGCGCGCATAAATGGCACGGGCCGAATAATGAATCTACCTTATGGCAGATAAAGAGGGATTCAACAGCTAGTTATAATCACCCAACGCAGAAACCAGTTGCCCTTGCGCACCGCGCAATAAGAAATAGCTCTAAAAGAGGTGATATTGTGCTGGATATGTTCTTGGGTTCGGGAACAACTTTGATTGCTGCCGATGGCTTAGAGAGAACCTGCTACGGGATGGAGATTGATCCCGGATATTGTGATGCCATAATAAGACGCTATATAAAGGTAAAGGGCGAAGATGCGGTTTCAGAGGAACTTTACAAGAAGTATTTAAGTAAATAAAAGGAGGAAAAACAAATGGAAAATGTATCAGAAAAAGTGAATAAAGAAGAGGTCCCAGTCTATAAAATCTTAAAACAGATAAAAGAAGGCATGTTACAGGCGAAGGAGCTTTCTAAAGAGGTGCGTCAGGAATGCGTGGAAGTATTGATTCTTGAAGGCTATTCTGCGTCTTCAATTGCGCAACTATTGGATAGGAGTGAAAAGACCATAAAGCGTGACCTTGATGATATCTGGCGGAGGAATTCCAAGAGGCCCACGCCGGAAATCGCGCTTCAGTTGATAGCAGAATTAATCAGTAAATCAAAGTCTAAGTCAGAACATCTTATGCGTTTAGCTCGCTCTAATGAAGGAGAACTTCAGGAGCGTATCAATGCAGAACATCTCGCCTGGCAGATTGAGAATGAAACAGCCCAACGCTTGCAAAGCTTAGGATATCTTCCTCAAGCTCCTCAGAAAGTTGTCGGTGATATCTATCATCATTCTGAAGAGGAAACAAAGACTTATGCAGAATTAAAGGATGAATTAAACAGCCTCGAAACAATAACCAAAGAAAATGGTTGCTTGGATGAGAAAACCAGAGCGCAGATTAACCTGTTAAATAAAAGAATAGAGCTGGCAGAAATCACAGAGGATGTAGTAGGTTTAACAAAAAACAAGACTAACGAAATAAACAAAACGGAAGGAGAAGATAAGAATGAATAATAATATACCTTATGAGATAAAATTGTTACGCAGGCAGGCAGGAGAAAAATCAGTACAAGCATTTGCGAAACTCTATTTCCCTCATTACCTTTCCAAGAAATCGGGTTTTTTCCATAAAGCATTATATGGGCTTTTAGAACAGGTATCTCGGAAAAGGGGCCAAAATGTTGCGGTTGCAGCACCGCGCGACAGCGCAAAAAGCTCTATTGTAAGTCTCGTATATGTTATTTGGTGTATTTGCTATAAGAAAGAAAATTATATTGTAGTTCTTTCTGATACAAGCAGACAGGCTATAGGAATTCTGGCTAATATTAAGTCAGAACTTGAAGGGAACAAATATTTGCTAGAGGATTTTCCTGAAGCATGTAAGACAGATAAAGATTTAGCTTCTTTTATTTGGAAGCAAGATCAGATCATTACGCGCAACAATATAATGATATCTGCTTTGGGTGCAGAGCAGAAAATACGCGGTAGAAGGAATAAGGAATTTAGGCCTTCGCTAATTATTCTGGATGATATTGAAAACGATGCCAATGTTCAAAGCCAGGAAAGGAGAGAAAAACTCTATGGTTGGTTTACTAATGCTGTGTTAAAAGCAGGAACCGAAAAGACTAGCATTATCGTTATCGGCACAATACTTCATTTTGACTCGCTTCTAGCCAAGCTTACTCGGGACAGTGAGATGCACAATTGGATAAAGAAAATATACTGCTCCGTAATTAAAGATTCATCTGAAACGGAACTTTGGGCAGGATGGTCAAGGATATTAAATTATCATGAAACCTACAAAGGTAAAGAAGGCAGGGATGCGGCAGATTTATTCTTTCAAGATAATAAGGAAAAGATGCTTAAGGGCACAGAAGTGCTTTGGCCAGAAAAGGAAGATTATTATGCTTTAATGCTGATGCGGGATTATGAAGAAGCCAGTTTCGAACAGGAAAAACAAAATAATCCCATAAATCCCAAAGAGCGCAGGTTCAATATGGATGTAGCTTATTATTGGGAAGACGAATATAAATCTGAGGAAGAACTGCTAAAAGCAATAGGGGAAGATTTAGAGCTGTATGGTGCCTGTGATCCTAGTCTTGGGCTTAGAGGGAAGAAAGGGGATTTCTCAGCAATAATTACTCTTGCGAGGAATGCAAAGACTAATGCTTTTTATGTTCTTGAGGCCGATATAAAGAAAAGAACACTAGATGAGCTTTATGAGGCTATTACTGAATGTTGCATGGATAGGCAATATGATAGATTCGTAATTGAGGCGAATAATTTTCAAAGAGCAGTTGTTGAAGATGTTAACACAAGATTAGAAGAAAGATGTTCTGATTTCCGTGTTGAGCCGGTAATACATTCTTCCGATAAGGAGGGCAGAATCGGTTTGCTCAGCTCTCCTATAGAAAAAGGAAGGATTAAATTTTCCAGAAAGCATAGCGAATTATTAAAGCAGTTAAAATATTTTCCAAAAGGTTCGCATGATGACGGCCCGGATGCTTTGGAGATGGCTTATAGAGTCAATAATGGAAAGATGAAGAAAGAAAAAATAGGATGGATCGATATTAACGGATCCGATCCTTCGGGCGTAAAGGAGACTTATGATGATCCAGCTCAAAGAGAGGGAACAATGATAGTAACTAATGAAGACGAAGATGATTGATTCTTGCTTTTTGATTTTTCCGCCTTGATATAGGGCTTATTATATGGCATATAGTCAGTAATGAAGAGAATCGTAGATTTAATAATTATGGATTTAACAGACAAAACAAAAAAGGAGGTTCAAATGTCATTTACACAAGAGATACATTCTTTAATTAAGGTTGCTGATAATTATGTAGCGAAAAAGCAGTATGTGCTGGCGATTAAATGTTACAAAAAGGCAATATCGTTTGAGAAAGAAGTATACGGTCCTAGCTATTTTTTTATAGCTCAAGACCTGCAGAAATTGGCTGAAATCTATTTGGTTACAAACAATTTCAAACAAGCCGAATTCTGCTATAAGGAAGCAATCGCTATTGAGGAAACAGTTTTAGGTAAGAGCCATATTGATATAGCCCGGATTTTAGCAGATTTTGCATCTTTATACAGTCAAGAAGAAAAATATGCTGATGCAATTCAACAGTATCAAAAGGCAAAGAAGATTTACTTCAACCATTTGGGTAGTGATAATATTGAAGTTAAGAGGATAGAAAGCCGCATTCAAGATCTAACCCAAAGATAAAGCTCAGTTCGCCTTGATATATGGCTTATTTTATGGCATATAGTAAGTAATGAAGAAAATCGTAGACTCAATAATCTTGGATTTAGCAGGCAAAACAAAAAAGGAAGTACTTTTGAGTATCGCAAAGTTTGCCAAGCAGGAAAAGCTAATTCAAGATGAGCAGCTTATCTACAGGAAATTCTTGAAGAGAGAGCAGCTAGGCACAACTGCTATTGGACGAGGTATTGCTTTGCCTGAGGCTTGCTGGATAGATATGAATAGAACGTATGCTTTTATTCTCTGTCGTACAAAGGAGCCAGTGGATTTTAATTCCTTGGATGGTAAGCCGGTGCGGATTATTTTAGCTTCCTTGGGCAGGGATAAAGCTGATCTAACAAGGTTAAAACCAATGGCTAAATTAGCAAGATTGCTTAAAAACAGCGAGTTCAGAGATAGTCTTTTAAATGTTAGAAACACAGAAGATGTTTATTTGTTATTAAATGCATGGAATCCCCTAAATCATAATCTTGAATATGGGTAACTAAATACCTGTATTTAGAGAATTTTTGTGCTACGCAATATTTCTGGGTCGCCTTAGAGGGATTATCTCTTGTTGTTTTTGAATCCTGCCTCTCCGCCAGTATATTTTAGGCGGTAGTTGTAATTTTATAGAAGTGAGGTGATTATGACGCAACTTATTGATAAAATAGTAGGTTGCGTTTTGTTTTTGTATGTTTTTGGTTGCGTAGGTTTCCCTCTAAAAGTGTCCAAAAGCCGTATACTTCTATAAAAGATGTATACCTATGTTACAGAAAAGTGGTGAGGATGTGTACCATTTAGCCCCTGATTTTTTATATCAAAAAAGCTTGACTTCCTTCTGTTTTGGCGTATAAGGAGTTAACAATTAGGTGTGGTACGTTTGAAGGGGGAACTGCCACGTTAATATAATCCAAACCTTCGCTCACAGGCGGAGGTTTTTTGTTTGAGCGGAAAGGTACAAGAATTGTACATTTTTAATAGGTAGGTTAGTATGCAAGGAGGAATTTATGTGGAATGATGTAGAAACAACAACAGATCTTCTAAATTTCACAATCGTTGCCGACACCGCAGCACAGTTAATTCAAAATTCGGATGGTCAACCTCTATCAATAGGTGTTTCTGGCAACTGGGGGGCTGGTAAATCTTCTTTGGTAAAGATGATTGGCGCTTCATTACGGAAAGCTGATACAGTAAATCAGAAATATATTTTTATCGAATTCAATGCGTGGCTCTATCAAGGTTATGACGATGCACGCATGGCACTACTGCAAACAGTGGCAGATAAGTTGGTTGACGAGGCAAAAAGTCGTAAAACAAATCTTGAGAAAGCTATTGATTTTGCAAAACGCATTCATTGGCTCCGAATTGGGAAATTGCTCGCATCTACTGCGGCAGGTGCTGTGATAGGTGGGACAGTTGCAGGGCCGTTTGGTGCAATAAGCGGGATTGTGGGAGGTATATTCAAAGGTGAAAAAATGCCTTCCCCGGAGGAATTTGAAAAAGCTAAAGAAGCATATAGTAAGCTTCTTCCTGAAATTAAAGAATTAATTAAGGCCGATGAGGCTAAGTCGCTTCCTAAAGAAATTATGGGTATTCGAAATGCATTTCAGGAAGTACTACAAGATATGAATGTAACACTAATAGTTTTAGTCGACGATTTGGATCGATGTCTACCAGACACAGCTATTTCCACACTTGAGGCAATGCGATTGCTTCTTTTCCTTCCACACACTGCTTTCATCATTGCTGCCGACGAGCAGATGATACGTAGCGCTGTTCGTGCACATTTTGGGAGCGCAGATCTTAACGATGATCTTGTGACTAGTTATTTTGATAAAATAATTCAGGTGCCCTTAAGAGTTCCTCGGCTAGGTGTTGCTGAGGTTAAGGCATATCTAATATTGTTGTTGGCGGATTTGGCGGAGAGACGAAAAAATATTACATCTGAAACACGTAACAAGGCTCAAATAATTATTCTTGAAGCGGTTCGAAAATCATGGGCTGGAGGACTTACCCATAAGGCGATGGAAGATGCTTTTGGGGTGGAAGCCAGAAAGATTAGCTCAGAGATAGACCTTGCCGATCAGCTTGCAGGTATTATGGCGACAGCTGAACACATTTCAGGGAACCCGCGTCTGATAAAGAGATTTCTAAACGATTTAATGATTCGTGACACTGTTGCTAAGGCTCATGGTATGACGATTGCTTTTGAAGAGCTCGTAAAATTACAACTATTTGAACGATGCGCTACTCCTGCTGCTTTCGAATACTTGGTGAGACAAGTTGCTGAAAGTAAAGACGGAAAGGCGCGTTTTCTTTGTGATCTTGAGGGCTTAGTGGCCAAAGACGAAGCATTTAAATCGGCAGAACCAAGTTGGGATTCTCCTTTTATCAAAGAATGGCTGAAATTGTCTCCACCATTATCGACTGTCGACCTCCGCCCACTTCTGTATCTAAGTCGTGACAGAGCTAGATCTTTTGCAAGTTTCGATGAGCTTTCTCCCCTTGGTCGAGAACTGCTCGAGGCGCTTATTGAAGCCAAGGATATCCTTCCACAGTTAAAGTCGAAGTTGCAGGCTCTTGGAGAAGCGGAGTCTGAACGTATTTTATATCGACTTAAACGCATAGCGCGCTCAGAACAGTGGACAGTGCCATCGTTAATCCGATGTCTCAACGTTACTAGTACATTTCCTAATTTGTGTTCTTCGTTTGCATCATTTCTCAATGAGGTACCGGCTGAAAAACGTCCGGCAGCGCTTATTCCTCATATTCGTAAGGAAGTTTGGGCTAAAGATATACTTGTTACTTGGGCGGGAGATGCTAAATCACCGGCACCAGTGGTGAAAGCTATAAATTTGAAGGTAGGAGTTAAATAATGGGCACCTCGTCATCTAGTACCGGACCCGGGAAAGGGGTTCCATTTGATCCGCCATGGCTTGACCTAATTGTAGTACCTCAACCCAGTACTGGATCTCCAGAACCTGATCATGTTGGGGATCTCCCTCATGAAACCAATGTTCCAGATAGTCAAGAAAAGCAAGCTACCACTCAACTTCCATGTAAACTGGCTACTACAAGAAGATTTGCTGATGCTCGTCGATACTTAGGAGATTTTGCTCGTACAAGCAATCGAGACAGCTTTAGAAAGGCTGTGGGGCACTATTCTCGGACTGGAATGGGTGGTGCGACCAATTTGGCGAAACGCATGCGGTTGTCTACGAAGACAGCGGCGGGCATGGTTGCCTTTTTTCAAGACATACGAAGCGGTTCCGAGTCTCGCCATAGCCAATGGATTAGTTCATTGGCTGCCAGAAACCCCTCAGCACAGGAAGTTATGGATGTAATTATCCAGCAAATTACTTCGAATGGCGGAAGCATTGATGAGAGTTCATGTTACGACTCAATGGTGCGAGCAATGACAGACCTTATGTGTAGTCGTCCAGATATAAACTTGCTGAACATGAGTGATGGCGATATTTGGACACTTGTTGAGTTGTTCTTGAGCAAAGAAGCATGCAATCGTCTGCGCCTAGATATTGGTAAATTATTTGAAAGCGAGGATCTGAATCCACGTGACGGCGTGCTTCGGGCAAATGAAATGCTTGAATATATTAAATCAGAAATATCCGCACAAATACGTTTGCTTAGGGGCATGACAGTAAACCCCAGCCCAAGCCAGTTGGAATCGCTGTTACAAGATGCGCTAAAAAATACATTTCTAGTATATGAGGGGACATTATGAATGAAATAACCTACTCTCCAGAATCGCTTTTACCCAGTGTAATTAATCAAAACATTAAATATTTTTCTTTGTTTTCATATTTATCGCAACAACGTCAAGGAGTTGGATATATTGCACCCGTTTTACGAACTGATATTCGAAAAGCAGGACTTATTCCATCTGTTAGAGTGTGGGATTTTGCAACAATTGCGCTATCTGTTTCTGCCGCTGACCTGTCTTGCCAAAGAGCAACTAGTGCAGACGGATGGACCCGAGAATTTAAACTGAATATTCATCTTTGTGAACCAGGGCCTTGGATTGGACAACGCACCAAAATTGAATCGGTGCTGCGTTTCTTGACGGGTGATTTCTGGTCTTTAAACTTTCTTACTGGAGGGGAAGCTCCGCCAAAAGCAAAAAAACCTAAAAGCTATGCTGCAGATTGTGTTTCTCTCATTTCAGGAGGATTAGATAGTTTAGTAGGAGGCATTGACATAGCTGCCAGAAAACGTAATCCTTTATTTGTGGCTCAGATTGTGCGAGGTGACAGAAATGTACAGGAGGAGTATGCGAATGCGCTGGGAGCTAAAGACAGATTCTGTCAGTGGAGCTTCGCTGTTCCTAAAATAGAAGATTCCGAAGGATCGACTCGTGCTCGTTCAATTGTATTTTATGCGTTTGCTTCCCTTGCGGCATCTGCGATATCTTCAAGCGCGAAACAACCGGTTGAAATTTTTGTTCCTGAGAATGGATTTATTAGCTTAAATGTTCCTCTTAACGCGGGGAGGATGGGTAGTTTGAGTACGAAAACCACGCATCCGATATATATACAAGGTATTCAGTCAATTTGGGATGCAGTAGGTATTTATGCAAAATTGATCTCTCCATATCAGTTTAAAACAAAAGGCGAGCTTCTCGCTGAATGCGCTGATCAAAATATGCTTATTCATCTAGTTGGTCGGTCCACGAGCTGTGGAAAATTTGGGCGTCATGGACTAAAACACTGCGGTAGGTGTGTTCCCTGTTTGGTACGGCGTGCAGCATTTCTGAAAGCAGGAATTTCTGATTCTACTGTTAAAGGATATGTTTTTGATAATCTTGCTAACTCAGGATCTGCAAAGAGTGCGAATGACATTAAGGCCGTGGCAGCAGCGTATCTTCAGTGTCAGATGCAAGGAGTACGGCGCTTCGTAGGTGGCGCTCTTACTTTTGCAACAGCAGATCAGCGTCCTCAGTATGAAGGGGTAGTTGAACGCGGATTGAATGAACTTGGTAAGCTTTTGACTAATTACGGTGTGATATGATAGATTTCCATTCTCATCTTGATCTTTATCCGAACGCTTTGCAGTTACTTTCAGAAGTAGCGAAACGAAATATTTTTACTCTTGTCGTTACAACAAGCCCACGGGCTTGGCAGGCAACCTCGCGTCTATTTGATAGTTATGATAACATCAAAGTTGCTCTTGGCATGCATCCAGAAATGGTCGAACGCAAAACAAATGAGATAGAAATGTTGGTTTCATCTATATCAAAAGCTAAATTCATTGGCGAAGTTGGTCTAGATGGGTCACAAAGTTTTCGGGAATCTTTATTATTGCAGGAATCAGTTCTGAATAAGGTACTTGCTGAATGCGAGAGACAAGGCGGTCGCATTATCAGTATTCATTCAAGAGGTGCATCCTCCCGTGTATTGGATCTCCTTGAAAAGTACCCTCTCGCCGGTAAGCCTATTTTGCACTGGTTCTCAGGTACTATCCAAGAGATACGACGTGCAGTGGCGATAGGATGTTGGTTTAGTGTTGGGCCTTCCATGATGTTGGGGAAAAAGGGGAGGGATCTCATACGCGAAATGCCTATCGATAAAATACTGCCTGAGACAGATGGCCCATTTGTGACTCGTGAAAATGCACCGCTTATGCCATGGGAGGCGTTTAACATTGTTCTCGGGTTAGAAGATCTCTGGGGTATGAAACCTGATAAAGTACGTGCTAATTTGCAACGTAATTTTCAAACAATTCTGAAGGCAGGGTGAGGTGGGAGCCTACGGTAATTTTGGAGATATAATATTTAAGTCAACAACTCGGTAGGTTTTATCTTCAAAGCTTTAGCAAGTCTCTCAATAGTATTAATTTTCAAAATAAGCCTAGGAAGGAGTAGTCATGTATATAGCCCCAGGAGTTCACGTTGCAGCATGGAAAAGGTTATCTTTACATGATGATGAACCATCAGATTGGCTTAATGCTGTAGATATCCTAAAACGACGCATTACAAATCGATACATTGATCCTGTTGATAAATTAATAAAAAGTGAAGAACATCGTCCCCCGATCGAAAAACGTTTTGGGTTCACAATTATGGCGGTAGATTGTTTATTAGTAGAAACGCTTAGTGCTTTCCGAAAGGGGTTGGTAGATACAAAAGGAAAATCGGAAAAAGTCTTTTCTGATTTTTTGGTTAGTAATAAAGAGTTTGGCTTTACTGAAGAGCAAGCTAAAGCAGTATATTATCATTTTCGATGTGGCATATTACATCAAGCTGAAGTACAACAAAATAGCAAAATATGGTCTATTGGAGAACTTATTAATGTTAAATCTGGTACCGAAATAATTATCAATCGGACAAAATTCCACGAAGCATTAAAGAAATATATGCAGAGGTATTGCGAAGAGCTTTTGTCTGGTAAAGATGTAGAGCTGAGAAAAAACTTTATTAAAAAGATGAATTTTATTTGTAGGAAGAATTAAATAACATAAAAGACATTAAAATTTTAACAACTCGGCAGGTTTTACTTTTAATGCTTTTGTAAGATCCCCGCATCTTATTATCTTACGGTTTATTTACACCTATCTTAGAACTGATAAATAGCTGTATACAGAGAGTCTTTCTGCCGCGCCGTATTTCTGGGCGTCCTTATGAGGGTTACCTCAGAATAATAAAAAAGCTTGACAAGAATAGCCGCATGCTGTATATTTGATACTGGAAATCGTTTTCATTAAGCCTGCCTACCGGCAGGCAGAAAGATATAATGCCAAGAGGTAATTGTCAAGGACAAGGATGGTGGCACGGGAAATTTAGGGGCTGTGGATATAGGCTTACTGTTGGTAGGGAGGCTATTCTCGATATTCTGTCTAAAACTGAAGGTCACTTAAGCGCCGAAGATATATACGTGAAAATCCATCCTAAGTATCCCAGTGTAGGGTTAACTACTGTTTATCGGACGCTGGAAGTATTATCAAATCTCGGCATGGTATATAAGCTTGATTTTGGAGATGGCAGGGCACGATATGAGTTTGCCGAAGGGCCGAAGGGAGCGCATCATCACCATCACTTGGTTTGTACGCAATGCAACAAGGTAATCGATTATACTGATTTTATTGATGAAGAAGTCGAACTGCTTAATCAGACAGAGAAGGGATTGGGGCAGAAATATAAGTTTAGAATCACCAATCACCTTATACAGTTTTATGGTGTATGCGAGCAATGTAGCGGTAAGAAATAATCGATATATTTTTTTACCTCTTAATGGAAATGATTTTCAGTAATGGAAAGGAAGGTGGTAGTTATGCCAGGTTTTGACGGAACAGGGCCAAGAGGCCAAGGAGCAATGACAGGCGGTGGTAGAGGGTATTGCGCGGTAGAATTAAATAGTACAGGTGTAAGGCCAATGAATGGCCGCGGGTTTTATGGTAGGGGTGGTGGTCGCGGACATAGAAATTGTTTTAACGCTACCGGGCTTTCGGGTTGGGCTAGAGCTCAAAGAGGCATGCAGGCATTTGGGGGTTTTGGCCGAGCAGTTTCTAAAGAGGAAGAATTGGAGACATTAAAAATCCAAGCCGATTTCTTAAAACAACAGCTTGTTGATACACAAGCGCGTATTCAGAATGCGGAAGGTCAGGAAAAACCCGTTTAAAATTAACTAAATATTTTATTAACTAAAGGGAGGGTATTAAAGATGAGAGTCGGAGTCGTATTAGAAGATGATAGTGGTGTAAATGGTAATGTCTGCGCGCATTTTGGGCAGTGTAAGTTTTTCTTCTTAGTGGATATTGATAAAGATAAGAAGAAAATAATCAGTTCGCGTATTGTACCGAATAACACTGTACATGGCGGGGGTGGGTGTGTTGCAGTCGATGAGATTTTAAAGCATAAGATAACCCATGTTATTGCTGGAGGCATGGGCATGGGTGCGCAGCAGAAATTTGCCAGCGCTGGAGTTAAAGTGTTTGGCTATGCTGGTAATGTGCAAAAAGCGCTGGATGATTTTATGAATAATACTTTGGGCGGCCTTGATGCTTGTAAAGATCATGGTGACGGCGGAGGATGTCATTAAAAAGAAAGGTTGAAATATGAAAATATGTATCACTTCAGAAGGCGGAAATTTGGATTCCAATGTTGATCCCCGTTTTGGCAGGTGCCAGTATTTTATTATTGCTGATACCGATACTTTAGAATTCGAGGCCATTGGAAACCCAAATATTGAATCTATGGGAGGCGCGGGAATTCAATCTGCGCAGTTAGTTGCTTCAAAACAGGTTAAGGCTGTGGTTACGGGAAATGTCGGGCCGAATGCTTTTCAAACACTACAGGCGGCAAGGATAGAAGTTTTTACCGGCGCATCAGGCACTGTTAAAGAAGCGATTGAGAAATATAAAAAAGGAGAATTTAAGGCAAATTCTAGCCCAAGCGTAGGTTCAAAATCTGGTATTCCGAGTAAGAATAAATAACAACACCCAATCCTATCGGATGGATTGGCGTAAACTTACTGTTTAAGGAGTAGCGATGGCAGCTAAAGTTGATAAAAAGAAATGTAATGGTTGTGGCACATGTAAAGATATTTGTCCGGTTAATGCGATAAAGATAGAGAATGAAAAAGCAGTAATTAGCGATGATTGTGTGGAATGTGGCGCTTGCGTAAATCAATGCCCAAATGAAGCAATTTCAATTTAGGAGGTGAAAAATGCCGTTCTTTGAACCATTAGAAAAGATGGATCCTAAACATGTTGATTTAGAAAGAGCACGAAAATCCTTGAGAGAAGAACTTGAGGCAGTGGATTATTATCAGGAGCGAATTGACGCAACTGATGACGAATCTCTGAAAAAACTTTTGGCGCATAATATGAATGAAGAAAAAGAACATGCGGCAATGATTATGGAATGGATTAGGAAGAATGACCCCGTGCAAGATAAGATGTTTAAAGAGCACGATTAGGAGGTGATTAGCATGCCAAGAGGAGATGGAACAGGCCCTTTAGGTCAGGGCCCAGGGATGGGAAGAAGCAGGGGTAAAGGCGGAGGAAATCGCCAGGGTGCAGGCCCCGGAGGAAATTGTGTTTGTCCTGCTTGTAAGACAAAGGTTGTACATCAAGCAGGTATGCCGTGTGCTTCAATGAATTGTCCCAAGTGCGGGATAATGATGGTTAGAGAGTAAGGATTAAATCTTGGATAAGGAAGTTCTTGAGAATCATAAAATATATCTAGAAAGAAAAAAGCTTTATCAAAGTTTTGGCTACGATGTGGAAAAGGAAAGAGATTTTATCCTAGAGCAGGCGAAGCCTCTCTATGGGAAAATTCTTGAGGCTGGAACTGGTAAGGGGAATTT
>Ga0268280_1000173_pt1 | contig 61096 bp, 55 predicted proteins | sample saktaG_9_FD_190139 | JGI IMG/M metagenome (GOLD analysis project Ga0268280, IMG submission 190139) | Saline water microbial communities from Sakinaw Lake, British Columbia, Canada - sak_2011_5_24_40m | ecosystem: Environmental > Aquatic > Non-marine Saline and Alkaline > Saline ...
AAGGTGAAGCAGAGGTTTGCATGAGCCTTCGTGCGGAAGCGAGTGTTGCTGAAGAGCCCGGTGCGGAAAATCCGCACGCCGGGATCTGTGCAGGGGGCATCGAGCAATCGATGTCCCTACTGCGATGCCATAAACAATAAATTTCAAAATCGACAGGAGAAGTGCTTATGCCACAAGAACCTATACATTCAACACCAACACATCATACTGATACTTCTGGATTCACAAAACGGCCTGCCTCTGGAATAATGAACGATTATAGCCCACTCATTGGTCCATGTGTCATTGAGAGGTTGATACCACCCAATGGCCATGCAATCGATTTCGCTTCGAGTGGTTTTACATTAACAATAGAATTAACGCCGACAGAATCTACCGTCCTCGAAATCGCACCGAGAGATCTAATAACTTCGACGAATATTCCTTTTGTCCTGCTGAAAAATGCAAAACTCCAGTATCATAGCAACAATGATCATCAGATTGCTTGGAGCGGCTATACGTTTGAAGACTAGTTCTAAAGATGTACGCTAAATGGGTTATGGCGCCTCCTAAGTAACAAACTCAGGAAATAGAAGGCGCAGTTAATGGGACCAGAAAGCCCAGATCGCTGGCCTTATGTTTGAGACGGCTGAGTTGTTGATAGAGTTCAATGCGGGAATCCCACGACGTATTTATCGCAAAATAGAAATTAGTAGGCGGTGAAAAAAAATCCATTTATAAAAGGATTAAATATGAAAAAATATCTTCCGTATCTCCTGTTCATATCAATTATTATTTTTGAATCTTGTGTCCCGTCACCGAAAGTTATTAGCAATTCACATTTTAACTGGATAGATGGCCTCGTGAAAAATTTCAAGGCAAAGGTGAAAAGCTATGTCAAATATGATTCGTATTCAAAAAGAATTATATGCGACGAATACGCGATTCAAATACTTTTCGATGATTTTGCCAATAATATAAGGAACAATGAAAACCATCCCTATGTCACATTAACAAGTTTTCGTGAAGGGAAATACTTTAATTATTTGTTTCCAAATGGCAGGTGGGATGTTAACACATTTGGGAAAAAAGAGTGGGGAATAGAATTAAACAATATCCTAAAGAAACGGGATTGGGCTATTGTTCAATACGCTGATCCAATCGTGAATCGTACTGACAAATATGAAGTGACAAATGTGAGCTGCTTTTTTAGTACGAACTATTATATTTCTTATAATAACTATTTAGATGAACAGGGGAAAAATGCATACATCTTTACGTCTGAAGTTTTTACAATTGAAAATTCCGTTCCAATTCAAAACAATATTCCGACCCTAGTACCCTTAGCTCAAAAGAACGCTCGCGCAAAAGAAAGCAATGGTTATTCGGGCACCAATAATTTACCTGAGAAGAATTCACGAAACTCAGGAGCAAGTCTAGTTTCTCCTCAATACAAAGAACCATTAGGCGATTCTTCAGGAGATGATAACGGCCCTCGGGAATTTAAAATTAAAATAGGGGATGATCCTAATACCTATTCAGCAAGTCACTTTTACTGGCATAATAGATTTCTGGACGATCCCCCTTGGCAAGGTCTATGGTTGCGTGCATTGGGCGATGAGGGTGATGACAGGCCAGGGGGGTGGGTTTTCTTTATATATCTTCCAGATTATAGTGGACCAAAAAATTATCTTCTACAGGGTATTTCAACTAAAGAACAAGTAGCAAAAGTTCCTAACGCCGCTTATTATGGCGTCACGCAAAGGTGGGTCGCCCCCGAAGAGTCCGAGCGGTCATATGTGAATATAACAAAAGATGAAGGGAAAGATAAAAGGAGAAAGATTTCAGGAAACTTTAGAGTCATACTCCATACAACAGGCGATATTAACGGAACATGTCTGTGGGGTAAACCCCGTATGGTATATTCTGGGACCTTTAGGAATTGTCCGTATAACCCGGATCCGTGGAATAATAGTTATGGAGTGAACCTGGAGTGAACCCCTAAACTGATACGCAAAAGAAATACGATAAACGGTGTTAGAGGGTAAGAGCTATTGTTGATATTAAAGTTAGCGGGAGCGTCGATCTCATTGTGGGACTGCCCCACCGTATTTATCGCAATATAGAAATCGTTAGGCCGCCGCACAATATTAATTATTCGTTTTGATTTACTAGTCATGTGTTAATCCTGAAAGATTTATGAATCTTCTTCCTAAAAAACCGTTTCATGAGCATCACGAATTCATTGGAAGGATCGTTCAGGGAGATCAGGTTTCTGATAACCTACAGTGTATCGTTACTAACTCTCAAATACACAATGGCCCTATAAACGGTTACATTATTGGTAATGCTGATACCGTAAAAAGGATCCAAAAGGTAACAAACCTCAAATTGGCTCCTCCTTTTCTTGAATCGCAAAGTGATGATATTTCTCGTGAAAAGTTCAAGAGCGATGAGTTCCTCTGGAAAAGAATATCTCTTCCTTCGTACTCAGATTCCTTTGATAGGTTTAGCATAGTATGTGAGTTTATTCTTCAAAGTTATTCTACAATAACAAAGCATGAACCAATTGAACTTAATAAGCGAATAATCACATTTCTCCTCACTGGACCTTTAAGTGCTTGGCACGTAGTTGTAATGAGGGAGCGATCCTTTTCTGGTGAAGTAAAAATCAATGCTCACCACTCTCAGTTAGACCTTGTCCTCAACGATCCTTTCAATATTGAGGTTATCCCAAGATATTTTTATTCTGATTCCAACATCGATGGGAAACAAGAAGTATCTACAGATGTCCTTACTATTCAAATCACAACTGAACAAAGCTCAGACGAACTTACCGATCAGGATTTTATTGAGAAATCAAAGCAATTAGTAGACGATATCCTGCTTTTAATGTCACTTGTGTCTCGCCGTTGGATAGCGTGGTATGCTTATTATCTAGAAACAAAGACAGAAATTCTAGATTATTATCGAACCACTCGTAGTTGTTCAGGTGAATCTCTCAGTCACGACGCAACTCTCGTTAATGCCCCTCAAATTCGTCAGTTCCTAAAAGAATCATACTCACGATACCAAAGGCTTCGAGATGAAGGTTTTAGTTTAAAGTTGCCACTGCTCTATTATATTAGCGCTAATGAGGCAACATACACTGAAGAACAGTTCACAGGTTATTTCTTAGCTCTTGAAAAGTTGCGGGACCTTTTTATTCGCTCACGCCCACATCTTCAGCATACACTTAAACCTGATGAATTTATTAGTCTTGCTGAATCTATTCATCAGACTATAAAACAAGAAGTAAAATTACCAGATGCACGTCGTCTTCTTTACGCAAAACTCAGTGATCTGAATAGACCACCTCTTTCATCCGTGCTCAATGAAATGTTTTTATTCTACAAAGTTGATTGGCATGACCTCTATCCAGCTAACTCAATATTTACACTTATCCAAACAAGAGACAAAATGTTCCATAGCTCAATGGACTTGGATCATGAAACAATATTCCATGAAACTGAACGCTTAAAGGCCATTGTTGAGAGATTTCTACTTGCCATCTTAGAATTTCCTAGATTTTCTAATGCTCCCTTACCTTATGTTAAACAGGAGCTTGTAGAGCTACAGCATAAATCACAATGAAATTTCAATGCTTAGATAAAACGGTTTTTTACGTGCTGCTGCCTCCTAAGTAACAAACTCAGGATGTAGAAGGCGCTGTTAATTGGACAAACAGAAAGCCGAGATCAGAAGCTTTTCGTTTGAGTCGGTTGAGTTGTTGATAGAGTTCAATGCGGGAATACCCCGCCGTATTTATCGCAATAGAGAAATCGATAAGCCGGCGAAAGGAATAAAAATGAATTACAACATAAATCGTTTTATTGGTCTTTCTTTTATGCTTTTTGTTGCAGGTCGAGTTACCTTTAAAAGTTGTGTAAAATAAAAAAGCGCATCCGTATCTTAGGTTGACCAACAAACGATAGGAGTTTCCTATCAAAACCTAAGGAGGACACGCTGATGTCAAAGTACAAGAAAACGGACGCAGGGTCAAGTCCTGTGCGCACTATGTTAGACCAGCTCATATTGCTGGGAGCCCAGAAAATGATTGAACAAGGGCTTGAAGCTGAGATCCAAGAACATCTGGGCCGACAACGCTATGAGCGCAAGGGAATCGATAAGAACAAACAGTATCGTAACGGATATTCCAAGGAGCGGCACATAACAGCATCCATAGGAAGTATGGCGATCCGGACACCCCGTCTACGGGAACCGTTTGAGTCACAGATTTTAGGCCGCTATCAGCGGCTCTCAGACCAAATGCAAATGCTTGTTCCAGAGTTGTATCTGCATGGGTTATCATCGGGCGATTTTCAGCAATGCTTCCAAGGGATCCTCGGTCCTGCAGCGCCGTTATCACAGACAAGCGTTCTCCGGATGAAGAAAGACTGGGAAGAGGAATATCAGCTATGGAAAAAGCGCCGTTTAGAGAAAGAATACCTATATGTGTGGGCTGACGGAGTCTATCCGAAAGCTGGTCCCAAAGATGATTCCATGGCAGTCTTAGTGCTTGTCGGAGTGCGCCGAAGTGGAGAAAAAGAGATCCTTGCCCTGGAAGAGGGATACCGAGAAAGCGCCGAGTCATGGAGTGACCTCTTGCGCAATATTCAAAAACGTGGTGTTGAATGGATCGGTATGGTAATCGCCGACGGTGCTCTGGGTTTGTGGAAAGCTCTCAGGAATGTCTTTCCCACAACAAAATGCCAGCGTTGTTGGATTCATAAGATGCGTAATGTGCTGGATAAGGTCTCCGCACGCCACGAGGATGAAGTTCGTGAGTTGCTCAGGCAGATGTATCATTCTGACTCTGCCAAACACACCAAAGAGCTGATGGTGATCTTTCGTCAGCGTTATCATAAGTTGTATCCAAAAGCGGTGGACTGTTTGGAAGACGACCGTGAAATGCTTTTGACCTATTTTCAGTTCCCCAAGCGTCATTGGAAGAGTATTAAATCCACAAATGTGATTGAATCGATGTTTTCAACTGTCAAACTCAGAACCAACGCTGCCAGACGCATCCCTCGTCGGGATAGCGCCTTGTATTTGGTCTTCAAACTATTAACGACATTACAAACTCGGTTAAAGAAGCTTCACGGTTACAAACTTGTAGCTCAAACGATTGATCAATTACACCCAATGAAACATTCTAAGTTACGGTTAGCAGCTTAAATATTTTTACACAACTATTGACTATATCTCTTGCAGGTCTGACAATATTTCTAACAAGTAACTTTTTAGGAATAATTCCCGCAATTCTAATTGGTGTTCTCGTATATTATTTCTGGGGGAGAATAAATCGAAAAGCTGCAACTATTGGATTGTTTGAATCGAACATTAATGCATATTATACCGGAATTAAAAGTGGTCTAACTCATTCTGAAGCAATTTCACTCGTTATAGAATCTAGATATCCACATTCACCAGATAAGCAGAAACAAATTCTTGATCATTATGAAGAAAGTGTTAGTGGTTTGGCGATAGTATACTCAGAACATTCACCAGATCTAATAAATCCAAAATCAGGTAGATTGACTAACGCTGAGGAATTAAAATTCCTAGTTTATCTTTTATTCTGTCAAGAAAATGGCGACCCTCCTGAAGGTTATGATAAAGTCGTTAGAGAAAATATTGCCATTACCTATGAAAGAATTGCTAATAAATACGCCACCTAACCGATAGGCTCAAACTTATAAAATAAAGGGTCGGTGTGTATGAAATGCAATAATGAGATGTTGAAGGATTAAAATGCCCAACCCCATAGACCTTCATCAATATTTCTACGGCGAACCACCTAAACTCGACAAAGCCATTGAGATAATCCGAAAGGAATTGTCACCTGCGATGATAGATCAAATCCTAAAGGGAATTGATGATCCGGATTATGAAGGGAAACAGCACTTTGGCGTTGGACTGTGGGTGCGTAATACACTCCGGGAAAATGGTATTGATTGGAATGACATTGCAATGGACAGCTTGTGGTATGAAATACTAAGACGAGCGGTGGGGAAGTGATGACTCTGTTAAAGTATCCTAAGCAACACGGAGAACTCGAATAATGCCGAACCCGGATTTGTTCAGTCTCGCTTTCCGTCCAGATTACTGGGAGAATGACGAAGAAACAGAAGAAATTGAAATTGCTGTGATCAATGTTCAAAGCGTTTTAGGAGATTCTTTAAGGATTACTGCCGAGCAATCTGGTGATAAAGTCCAGTATAAAATTATGGATGGAAATGGAGGAGAGTATCACGCAGAACCCGAGACCTCTTCGAAGCCATTGACGATGCATGAAATTGTTGAAATGATAAGAAAAGCAAGTCCGAATAAGGGCGACAGCCTCCCCGACTACTTTAGGCAGCTTAATCTTTTGGATGATACCGATCCGAATAGTCTTGTTGATTTTGTTTCTGTGGAATCGGATTTCTATCCGGAGCTACAACGTTGGTATGAGGAATAGTCCCTTGAATGGTGCGCGAAGAAGACAATGGCCAGAAATTGAATATTGTTAGGATTAGTAATTATGCTTAATCGAATCCCCAAACTGCATGTCGATGCCAGAAAAGGCATAGTGACAATCGGCCGCCAAAGAATTCCCCTTAGGCCGATGGAGTTCGTGTATTATAGATACTTTGTTGAACAAGTGCTGATGGGGAAACCGGAAGTCGACCTTAGGACAAATGAGGATCTACACTCATTCGCGACTCACATCCTCGACCTGCATAGAGAAACATACCCAAGATCCGATGGAATTCGCATAGAATTAGAGCGGTTCATTATGGGAAGGAAAGAAAGCTTTAGAATAGGGCAGGTGAGAACAACAATCTCAAAAATCAACAAAAAGATCAATGATGAACTGCTAGATCCTTGTTTGGGGAAAATGTTCAGAATAAATGCCGGTCAGCGTGGTGAAGTTAAATACGCTCTTAACATGCAGAAGGATCATATCGCACTCTTCACACCTGCTGTTTATCCGATGTTCAAGCGGAATGTTATTTGTTTTGCTGAAAAGGAATCTCTCGTCGAAGCGCTCAAGTATATGCGCAACAATAAATATTCGCAAGTAATTGTTCGAGATCGAAATCATAGGCTTAGGCTTTTGACCAATGAAGGGCTTGCTGTATGGCTTGCGAAAAACGCGCAAAAGGGAAGGCTCGACTTGAAAGATTATGATATTGGTGATGTCCTAGAGTCAGAGCGATCTGATGCAGTCGCATTTTGTAAACCAACATATCTTCTCGGCGACGCTCGAAATGAATTCCATCTCAGCCTTATGAAGAATTGCCCTCTACTCTTTGCCATAATAATAACAGATACAGGTCTAAAGTCAGGGAAGCCTCTGGGAATCATTACTCCATGGGATTTCCTTGATCAGAAGTATTGGTAATTCCTTCACGCGTTGTCCTCTCGAAGTCTCTCTCTTAAGATCGCTATAATCTCCGGTTCCAAGGAAATCTTCCGGTAATCTAACCTATTGGTCTAAAGGTCTGGAGTGATTAGATTACACACGCATGCAAAGAGCATGACCCCGCACCGTTCATTGACAATTTACATTACCGCTTCCAGACGGAGGGCGGATTACAAAAAGAAAATCAGATCGGTTGACCCGGCTAGAGAAAGGAGGAAAAGGATCCACAGATCTGATAAATGCCGGTGGCGATGCAGGGCGCATTGCGGCAGGTAAAACAGGTTAAACAAAAATAATAGGAGGGTGCCATTCTTATGAGTTCTTCATTGATCGTTGATGCGATTGAGAAGGAATTTAAAATAAAAGACAACGTTTCGATGTGCGGCGTTTCAAAGATCCTAAAGAATGAATTAGAAGTCCCAAGGTTGTTTACGCCTCAAGTAGCTGATGAAGAGGATCACTTCCTTTTCCAGGAAGGGGGCATTGACGCAATTCTGGAGAATGCTTTTCAGGTTGAAACACTTATAGAAGCAGAATGGGAACGAGAAGAACCATGTGATTTCCGTGAGATTCTTGAAATCTTCAAAAAGGACTCTTGGCATATTTATCTTGGGGCAAAGAGGGATTTCTTCGAAAGAAGTATCTTTGGCAAGATCCGCAGCTCCGGCTCGATGAAGCACGCATCACAAGTTGTTGAAAAAGCTTGTGGTCTCGGATGGCCTTTCCTCAGTATAGATTTTGAACTTCCAGTCAGTATCAGGAACTTTAGAGCCGATCTGTTTCCTCGTTCGTGGTTCGAAAAACAATTCCGGGGTCTGCTCAATTACCTGTATGATTACTACGAAGATGAAAATCATGCTGATATTTATGACACATACATGCTCGATGATGACCTGCGGAAAGAGATTTATCATACATACCCTCCCATGTCACCCGAACAACTTTACAAAGTTCATACGGAAATCATCAAAAACTATTTCGAAGATGTATATAGGGAAAATCAAAGTCCGGCTGAGTAAGCCGGACAAGTTTATTAAGAATGGGAGAAAAATAGAATGAAAGAGAAATTGCAGATTAGGCAGGGCGACCTGCTTTTTGTGAAAATTGAAAGAATTCCCGAAAGGGTAAAGAAGACGGATCATTTGATACTCGCGGAAGGTGAAACGACTGGCCATATGCATCAGATTCTTACAGATACAGCCGAACTTTATGAGGACGGAAATGTCGCTTTTCTGAAAGTGCTGTCAGAAAGCGAGGTTGTCCACGAGGAACACGTAACAATTATTCTCCCCAAGGGGTTCTTCAAGATAATTCGACAGAGGGAATACACTCCCCCTGAAACAGAGCATCCTAATGAATTAGGAGGATTCAGACATGTATTCGACTGATGAAAAGGTGTCGATGGCTGGAGTATATTCAGAATCGAACTATACATCTTCTAATACCGGTGGAAACCCAGAAGAACTGATCGATGTCGGGAAAAAGATCGCAGAAAGGGCTTGGTTGTGGAAAAAGTCCTTTGACGATTATTCAAAAACAGATTTGAAGAAAATTCAATACTGGATAGAAGAATGGGTGCGTTTTCTGGATCTCCCGCTCAAAGTAGAAATATATTCGGATCCGATAGCGCCATCACTCCTTCCTTATACCATTGTAGAGCCTTGCAAGCCAAAGTGGTCGAGTCCGGAATTCTATTTCCGTCCCACAGATATGTCCAAGCAGATGAGTTTGCTCTTCAATTCCTGCTGTGATGCTATCGCATCTCAATCTTTGTGGAGCCTCATTGTGAAGAATCTCGGTGAAATCGATGTATTCAGTGAACAAAGAAGGTTGATAATGGAGCGTCATCGTCCAAAAGCCTTATCGCAGATAGTGTTTTACCATAGACGGTCGCAGGAAAGCTGTTGGATTTCAAAAGCATGCCGTGAAACGGATATTAAAATGGCCTCTCGTTTGCTGGAAATTATCCCTTCAGTCAACGGAAGGAGTAATGGGAATTTTTATCATACGTGGACCGATGTTTGGTTCTTTATGATAGATCTATTCTTCAGCCTCACCGGCGAGAATTCGTTGGTGATGGAGGACCAGCGTAAACTTGGAGCATCTTTGTATTATATCAGAAATGCTATTGAAAATGGGCTAAGTTGGATTCTCCCGACCGCAGATAAATTGTTCGTTATTCCGTATCCGGATCGCTATTCCGATCAGAGAGGAAGGTTGCATCGAGAGGACGGTCCAGCAATTGATTGGGGAAACGGTCGAGGCGAATATTATTGGCATGGTGTTGGAATGCCAGCGAAGATATTCACGCATCCTGAATCTATTGAAGTAAAAGACATTATTAGCGAAAAGAATATCGAAGTTCGCCGCGTGATGATTGAACGATTTGGATGGGCACGCATCCTAGAGGAAATGAATCCAGAGTTGATTGATAAGGATTTCGATTTTGGCGGAGAACGGCAGCTATTGAGAATATACGGCGCCGACGATGAACCGTTGATGCTTGTAAAGGTAGTCTGTCCATCGACAGGTAATGAATATATCCTTCGTGTTCCGCCCGACACGGAATCGTGCGAGGCAGCCATTTCCTGGACTTATGGAATGACCAAAGAGGAATATGGCCCCACTTCGGAGACGTAATTCATAATCAGTGATCTGATACCTGTGAATCTAATAACTTTTGAAGGAAGCAATGTATGAATACATATGATATCCCAGAAAATTGGAAAACTCAACCATCAATTTCTCATTTTCGATCTGGTGTCTATTCAACATCTTGTCTTTGGGAGCCTATCACGGCTCGAACTTCGGCCTATGACGTTGAAGAAATCTTGTATTGGATGTCTCGATGGGTGCGTCTAATGAAATGGAATTGCAAACTTACAGTTCTAACCAAAGGGCAATCCAAGTATTCATGTTTCAGCGCATTCGAATCTGATAGGAATGCAGATCCTTCTTATGCCTTTCTCAGAACAGTAAAGAATGCTCTTTACGCTGAAATACCTTCTCCCGTGTGGCTGAAATCGTTTGATATAATGTTTTTGAAGCTTTCTAGTTTGCAAGCAGAGTTGAATCATCCATTAACACTTATGTATTTGCTGCAACCACCATGGTGGTATATGGCATACCAATTAAGTGATTATCAGGAACTTTATAATAATTCGTCATGGGTCCAATTATGTAAATTGCACTGCCTTTTCGAAGGATTGCGGTGTGCTGGCATTGAAAAAATTGCAGGATTGCCAATTCGAGAAAAAGAAATGGTAAAAATATTTGAATGTCTCCGGAACGCTGTTGTCGCGGGTCTTGGGTGGTTCTTTCTGAGGAACTCTCAATTGACTGTCATTCCTTTGCCATGTTACTCGACGGACGAAAGAGGACGTCTTCATTCCTTAAATGGGCCGGCAATAGTTTGGGATCACGAACTTAATTTGGCTGGTTGTCATGGAACGGCGTATTCCACAGAAATACCGGACCAAGGCAGATCCGCAAAGCAATTCTGGTATCGTGGCGTCAGAGTTAGCGAAAGAATCATATTTCAGCCGGAGACTCTGACGGCCCAAGATATTAAATCGGAATCAAACCAAGAAGTGCGCCGGGTAATGACCGAACGTTATGGAGAGTGGAAGGTTATGAATGATAGCGATAGATTGATTATTGAAGCAGGTATAATCCGTGGGAGAAATAATTAAAGGCTGTTCAGGAGGTCTTCAAGGATATGAAATTGCTCAATTCAAAAAAATCATTCCATCTTATCCTAACAAATATGTTATGGGTTAATAGGAAATTCATTACTATGCTTAAGAGAAGGGGCTTATGGAGTATGGATTCAATGTATACTCCCTCAGATTCAAATTCTATATTTGATTATCCTTATTCATTCGGTTACATTATTCCCATAAATTGCAGTTCAATATGATTTGGGTAGAATCGGGTGAGTGGTTAGGTCCTTCGATTAGAAATATATACAAAACTTTATGCTACTTATAAATATCGTCAGATAAAGATGCTATCGGAGATAGAAATTGCTTTTCAATTTATTCATTGATCTTAGAATAATGTCAGTAAGATAGAGATATTTAAGGTATAAACATCTAGTTTATCAATAAAACGCGCAGGTATGAGGCGGAGTAATTAATATGGCAGATTATCTATTGAATGGATTCGAAATAAATATTACAGAAACAGCTCGTGAAGTGTGGAAGGAAATTCAAAATGGTGGAAAGCAGCGTCTATTAGAAGGGTCAATTGAAGAAAAAGACTTGCAACATGAACGCATAATAATTGCAAAAAGTCTTTTGCAGAAGGAACCTTGGAATAATATTACTGAAGCTGATAAACAGGGTCTTCGAAAAATATTTTACCAAGAATTCTCATATAGTGATGAAGACTATGATGAATTTGCATTTATGCAGCATAAAATGTTTCAATATGGATGGTTTGATGCGATTGTTGAGAAACTACCGAAAATATTGTCAGATATTGTTACCTATGTTTTTGTTGTATTGCTTTTTCTGCTTCCAACTCTCTTTTATTCTTTGCCCGGTTTAGCATATTACTTTGCCCAACGATTATTCATTGTGTTGATATGGGCATACCCTGCTATTCCATTCATTGTCTGGGTTGCCAATTATAGGTATACGTTATCAGCAATTCGTTCAAGGAAGTGGAGAAAATACAATTTCCTGCTTTCTCTTTTTATTCAAGTCGGATATTCCTCACGAAAGGAGCCTGATTTACTTGATTTGCCGATCACGTTTTTATGGTTGGGAATAACTATATGCTTGGCTCATTTCACATACAGGAAATCGATTGAAAAAGAATGGTCGATTTATACTAAGCGAGTAGTAGAAGCAATTAGTTAAGATTCTATAAATTGACCATTCCCACTTCACCTTCAATAAACATTTATCTGAATTTCTATGGTTTCAACACTTTCAATCCTTCTTCCCTTCTAGCCACCCGATGGCCCATTTCATTCGGGGTGTAAGCCTCTCATGGATGATCGACCCTAATGTTCTCGGCTACACTGGCAATTTCTTCCAAAACGGCAAAACCGTCCCTTATAATTGCGCAAGTTTGATTTTCGACCCACATTGGCTTACATTATCGGCACAAATCAATACCAGGTGGTGCACATTTCGAACAGAATTCAATGATTAATGGCAATTATTGGATGAGGTGTGCAAATATCCTTTTAAAAATTGGGGTGATGACTAATTCCGAAGTGAAGAAATCACAGCATGGATAATGCGACACCAAATAGCCGGAACCTCGTTTTCATAAGTCACGCCTGGGAAGACTATGAGTTTGCCCGTTGGTTGGCTTTGCAATTAGCACGAGAGGGTTATGGTGTCTGGTGTGATTTTACAAAACTTCTCGGTGGTGAGAATTGGCCTCGCGAAATCAATGAAGCACTCGAAAAGAGCACAATCAAATTCGTTTTTGTTTTGTCGAAGAACTCACATCAAAAAGCTAATCCACTTGGAGAGTTCCAAAAGGCAACAAAGATCGGTGAGCAACTAAAGGATAAACGATTCATTATCCCGCTCAAGATTGATTCGATACCCCATCATAAATTGGATTTTCGATTTCAAGAGATTCAATACATAACCTTTTACCCCAATTGGGCATCGGGATTTTCCAAACTCTTGGAGAGACTAAGGGATGATGGGGTTACAAAGAATGAATACTTCGGACCAAATGCCGTGAAACAATGGTGGTCCACAAATGACAACAATCGCAGTCGTATTCTTGATACTGCTGAGTCCATAAATTCTAACAGGCTTGATATTATTTCAATGCCAAGCGTAATCTATGCCCATCATCTTGGTTATGAGTTCAAACTGGATAGATCAATCCCATATGGGGTAGTGCCACATTCGGATTTCATTTTAAGCCTGGCCGGTGCGGATGTTCTCGCTTCACCGGAATCAGGCAACATTCAGATCAAACAATCATATGAGCTGAAGGTTGAAGAAGTGTTGAACGGTAGTGATAAATTGATCGGAGATCCTACTGTTGGCGACAATTATATGAAACGCATTCTCAATCAAGCATTCGAAAAGCACTTACAGTTCCACAAGTTGCGTTACTTCAAATTGTCGAACAGCAAATGTTTTTTCTTTACCGATGAGTCGCTTCCATCGAATGGCAGGATAATCCATCGAGGTAAAGATGAACTTAATCCCCGAATACAACTATGGGGCAAAAGTGGAAACAAGAATTGGCACTGGGCATTACGTCCGAGAGTGTCATTCGGTGACAATCCCTTCTTCTCAATGTTCATTCATGTCATTGCGGGAATGGGCAGGAAGCGTTTTGCTGCATCACCTTCTCTATATCGTTCCTGGTATAACAAAACATGGCGCGACAGATTGCGAGCCAGTATCACACACATTGCAGAAGGTAACGACGAAATCGTTATTGAAACTGGTTCACAGCAGAAACTTATTGTTTCGGCTACTTCGAGAGAATTCATCAGTCCAGTATCCTATGAAGATCCGAAGGAGTTGACGGATAGAATTGGTGTCACCGATGAACAATAAACTGCTTGTGCTACCAGAGCCTGAATTGTTGTTTGATTATGATCAGACCATCGATGATCCCCGAGATGGACTTACTCTTTTTGGACCGCGTCGCTCAACGATATATGGTATCAACTATGGAGTAATTGGAACGCCTGCTGGAATAGAAAGATTCAGCAGATGGATTAAGAAAGCGAATGAATTTACTGCCGTTGAGAGGGATTCGCAACGACTTCTTTGGATTCCATTCCCTGGATTTGAATCGATCTTCAGAATCCCATTTTCTGACACTAGTATCAAAACTCTATCAATCGATGAAAATATATTGAAAGAGATATTGCGCGATGGGGACACTTATCAGCGCGTATTTAACACTGTCAATCTCTATGAGCAACAAATTGTTTCATTCTATCAAGAATCGGATCAACAACTAAATCTCTGGTATGTTATTTCTCCTGAATCAGTTTACCGGGAGTGCAGGCCAAAGTCAGAAGTTGAAGTTCCAATCCGCAAAGTTACCAAGAAAGCAATCAATGTCCGAAAAGGCATTGCCCAACAATCGAGAAGTGGTCAAGGTTTCATCTTTGAAGATATGGAGCAAGACTATTTTGCATATGATTTCGATGCAGACTTTAGGAGACAACTGAAAGCACGATTGATTATGCAAAACGTAAGAGATCCGGTGCAGATATTTCGCGAATCGACGTTAACTCCTGATGACTTTTTAAACCGAGCTGGTTATAGAGAACGGGACGTTGAGCCGGAATCTCAAGTAGCGTGGAATGTATTTACGACAAGCTATTACAAAGCAGGTGGCAAGCCTTGGAAACTCGCTTCCCTTCGTGATGGCGTGTGCTACCTTGGGATGGTCTACAAACAACTCGAGAATTCAAGCGATGACCGATCAGCCTGTTGTGCTGCACAAATGTTCTTGGATTCTGGTGATGGCGTTATCTTCAAGGGCGCAATTGGCCCGTGGAAGTCGCTTGAACGAGACGAATACCATTTGAACAAAAATGCGGCAAAAGAAATAATCTCGAAAGCTATCAGCACATATCAGGAATCAAGTAAGGACCATCAACTTCCCAAACAGATTTTCATTCATGGAAGAACTTTCTTCAACGATGAAGAATGGACCGGTTTTTCTGATGTGCCCGCTGGAGTCAGCGTTGTCGGCATTCGGATAGCAAGCGGTGATTTAAAGTTGTATCGGCCCGGTAATTTTCCCGTTTTGCGTGGGACAGCCTACATTGAAACCGAAGTAGCGGGGTATCTGTGGACTACAGGGTTTGTTCCGAAGCTCCGGACGAGTCCTCACTTGGGCGTGCCTACTTCTGTAAAGGTTGATATTTGCAGGGGTAGTGAAGATATCAAAATTGTCCTTGAAGACATTCTTGCGTTGACCAAATTGAACTACAATGCTTGTCATTATGCGGATGGATATCCTATTACTCTTCAATTCGCTGACAAGATTGGTGATATCCTTACTGCCGGCCCAATCGAAAAAGATCAAGCGCCGAAAACATTCAAATACTATATCTGAAAGACTCAATGGCTCGTTCAACTGTTCATTACGCTGACAATACGACTAACAATATCCTGAAACGCCTGCACAATAAGCTTCGTCCTGCCGGCACTCCTGTTCAGCGGGTGGAGTATATCATCGAACTCTTGCTTCTGCGGATCTTCGAGGTGAAACTTAAACAGGATCCAGAGTTTGTTCCTCTTAGGAAAATGTTCGTCGGTGAAAACGATGACTTGCTCTATTCCTCTCTCGCCTCAGTTGCAAATGAAAATATGCTAGAAAAGCTCAATACTCGATTCTTTCCTTTCTATGCAAACATTCTCACAAATGCTCGAAAGGTCCTCAAAGGGAATCCATCTGATAAGGTCCGTGATCAACTCGTATTGATTGAAGAGGTGTTCAGCAATTCAAACTTCAGCAATAATGTCACAAGCGGCAATTTGGGTGAGGTCGTTGGTTTGGTAGGAGAATTGGAAGAAGACCGACTGATGAAAACTGACTTACTCGGAGATGCGATTGAATCAGCGTTATCCGAGACAGGTGGAACGAAAGATATCGGCCTCCATCGCACACCCGACCACATTCGTCAGTTCATGGTTGGGCTTGTTTTGCCTTCATTCAGTGATTCTATCTTTGATCCAACAGCTGGAACTGCAGGTTTTCTGTTTGATTCATATGAGTTCGTTATGCAAACGGTAAGACCCAATGGCAAATGGCCGGGAGAAAAAGCTCATAAAGAACTTGTCGCTTGGTTCAAAGAATATTTTGAGGCTCACAAGCGTCGAATGCCATCTCTTGAGGTCACAAATGATTTCTATCGTCAGGGAATAATGGGAATCGAATATCTCGGTATGATTCGAAAGATGGCAGCAATTAATCTCTACATACGCGGACTCAATCCAGGGAATATTCTTCAGGGCGATTCGTTAGCAAAGTTCAAACGAGATTATAATCCTGCGAGCAAATCCGTAATTCTGACAAATCCTCCTTTTGGTGCCGAGCGAGATCAAGAAGCATACCCAGATGTGTGGAGTGAATACCCGAAGGAATCTGAGACAACAATCCTTTTTGTGAAGTTAGTTTTGGAAACGCTTGCGAAGAAAGGACGTTGCGCAGTCATTGTCTCGGAAGGTTTTATGTCTTGGGATCAAAATAGTGCGCGTGCACTTCGCAAATCACTGTTAGAAGAGGCCAATCTTCGGGCTATTATCAGTCTGCCGCCAGGTGTTTTTGTTAGCAAAGGAGGACAAGGGCCAAAGACTTCAATACTCTATTTCGAGAAAGCCTCTCCAACGAAGGACGTTTGGTATTACAAGGTTACTAATGACGGCTATTCCATGGGGACAAACAGGAAGGAAATACCTGGTTGCCAACTTGTGGAAGCTCTAAATTTGTTTCATGAATATGTGCGAGAAGGTAAACGGCCACCTGAAAGCAGGCATGCATTTTCTATCCCCACGGAATGGATTACCACACTTGATCCACGAATAAAAGAGAAGATTCGCATTGAGACAAGTGATGAATTAAACATCAAAGCCGAGGAGGACAAATCTAAGTTGGCTTCAAAACTGACCGAACAGGTTACCGCAAAGAAGATCACAGGTGAAGAAAAACGAGATAAACTGAATCAGCTTGGACAGATATGGGATGGGAAAATTCGAAATGAGATTGCCCGCCGTATTGAAAGAGCGCAACTCTTTTCGTTCAATCTACCAAATTATCGTAGTTCGCTCACAGACGAACAATGTGCAGAATGGGCGAAGATAAACAATGTTGTTATAAATGAATCACGCTCTGGTTTGGAAATCCGTTATCAGCAAATGCAGAAGGCTTCTGTCCAGGAATTGCCAAAGTTACTTTCCCAAATTGATCCGCATAATGCTCTTGAGCTGGACATTGCAAGACAAAATATCTCTAGGATCGAGGGAACCACCTTAGCAGAAAGCAAGAAATTGAAAAAGCTTTCCGGCATTCTTGCCATGGGAAAGAAATACCAACGTGTCAGACTTAGCGATATTTTGAAGCTAAGGCGAGACATACTAAAAAAGGAAGACTATCTGGGGGAAATCGATATTGTGGGCAAAATAAGATTCTCTGATGGCAAAATCTTCCTTAGGGATGAAAAGTCGACTGCAAGCAATCTTCAGTTTACCGAAAAGAACGATTTAGTTATTTCAAAAATAAATTTCCATCAGGGTGCGACGGCAGTGAACTCTGTTGGTCGAGTGCTTGCCTCGTTGGACTATTTGATCTATGAAGTGGTTACAACTGAGGCGATTCCATCTTTTGTGGCCCATATTATTCGTTTGCCTCAATTTCTCACATTGTTAGAGGAAAACAAACCGGGGGGTGTTAAAGGAAGATCTCAACCAGAACTAATCGAGACTCTCTCAATCCCGCTCCCTCGAGTCGATGAGCAGCAGACGATTGTTGATGAGATAGAGAGATTCCAGAATATCGTTGATGGGGCATCATCTATCCTGAACAATTGGACAATAGACAGTCTGGTTTCACTGGATGGGATTAGGCTTGCACTTGGTGACTTGGTCGAAGTTGATGGTGAGATCGTAAAGGATCCGACTCAATATCCTAATTCAATTTATGTGGGTGGTGAAAATATTGAATCAGGGACGGGAAGATTATTGAATCCGAAGACAATAGAAGACGGGGGGATAATCGGTCCTGCGTATAAATTCAAAGCAGGTCAAATCGTTTATAGCAAAGTTAGGCCGAATCTTCGTAAATGCTTCTACTCAGAATTTGATGGAATGTGTAGCTCAGACATATATCCCCTATCTCTAAAATCCGATAAAGTATTACCTCAATATTTGGCATTGGTGCTTGCGTCAAAATCATTCGCAAATGCAACCGCGCAATTCCACGAAAGAGCTGGAATGCCGAAAATAAATCGTGATCAATTGTCTACAATTGTCATTCAAATACCGGAAAAGACTTTGCAGCAGAAAGCCATCGACCAATATGTGAGAAACAAAAAAATGCTTGCTGATATTGAAGAGGAAATGACGATATCAAAACGATTGCTTATTCGGACCTTAGATGATATCTGGGAAAATTAATCTATGACACCTTCTGGAATATTCTCAAATGAGGCATCGGCAGTTGATCTACGAGTCTATGATCAACTTAAAAACTTGCACTGGAAACTTGAAGACACAATGTTCTATCAGCCAAGCTATGCACTTACTGAAGATGAGCAGAAGCAATTCCCAGGTAGCAAGTCAATCAAGCCTGATTTTGTCTTGCAGGATTTACAGGGTTCGCCAATTGCTGTGATCGAAGATAAACTGGATGATCCCAAAAAAGCTCTTGCCAAGCTGCGGCTCAAATATTCTACCGTCCTTCGTCCTCGTTTTCTATATGCCTGTGCTTTAGGATCAGACGGTAGTAACTTAAATATCCTCTATTATGATATGATGTGGCGCGGTGTCGATGCAGGGGAATTTCGGAAGATCGAGAATTTCATGTCGCTTGAGGACATGAAACGCCTTGTCGACCAACATACACAACGGCAGCGCGAACAGGAAATCACAATTGATACAAACATAGCTGGTGGTTACGATGCGTCTATTGGAAAGGATCGTTACTACCATGGTGAATGCATCAGGACTCTATTAGATAGCTATCGTAACGGTAAAACAAAGATGCTGGTTCACATGGCCACCGGTTTGGGCAAAACTAGAATGGCTGTTGCGTTGGTGAAGGCACTATTTCAATATGAGCTTGCAAAGAAAGTTCTCTTTGTTGTTGATCGCCGTTTCCTTGCACGTCAGGCGATTCAAAAAGGATTCAGTCTCGTTAGCCCCACCTACAACACATCCTGGATTACCAGCGGTAACTTCAAAGTTCACAAGAACAAAGATATTCATGTTGTCGTTATTGATACCCTTGAGATTCTTTACAACAAGATTCCCTCTAATTACTATGACCTCATTATTGTTGATGAATGCCATAGGTCAATCACCATCAATCGAAAACTCATCTTCGATCATTTCATGTGTCCGAGAATTGGACTTACAGCTACACCACGAATTGGCAGACCGCCGGAGGGTGCGCAGATCTCTGAAGAAGATATGGCAATCATGGATACCTATCGCCTCTTTGGTTGTGAAACCAAAAAGCCGGATTATGAATTCGATTTGGACAAAGGCATTAGAGAAGGATTCCTTGCTCCTTATGGCAAGGAAGAAATTATCACAGAGCTTACACGTCAGGCGATGGAAAAAACAGGAATCAAGTATGATCATCTGCTTGATCCTGATGACCGAGAGAAGATCAAAAAATTACCAAAGGAAGAACAGATTAAACTTGAGCAATTGAACAAGAAGATACTTTCTCAAGAACAAGCAGATCGCTGGGCTGAAGAGATTCGCAAAAATACTCAGTATGGAGAAAAAATTATCATATTCGGTGCCAGCCAAGCTCATTGTCTGATGATAGCTGATGCGTTAAATAAAGTATTTGATGATAATCGTCAGGAAAGTCCTCATTATGCTGAAGCAGTGATTTCCGAAAATGAAGATTTGAACTATACATTGAAGGAATGGTTCGATAAGCCGTATCAAAACCCTCGCATCGTGGTTTCAGTCGATATTATGAGCACAGGCGTAGACATTCCCTGTGTCCGATACATTGCCTTCTGTGCTCTAACTAAGTCTGTCGGTAAATACACGCAAATGGTTGGCCGCGGAACCAGACTCGACCCCAAAACAGGTAAATTCAGCTTCAAACTGCTGGACTTTGTTGGCCTATGCAAGCGTATGGAAGATAATGGCCGTGGGACACCAAAGGAAAATGTGATAACTACTCCTCCTGGGAAAGGCGGTGGTGGCGGCAATGATGGTATTCATATTGATGGAATATTAGATAATCCTGATCCAACTCATATGATCCAACGTGCTACATTGACAGGTAATGGAATAAAGATTATTGATAACATTCCTATTGAAAAAGCCAGAGAACTATTTGAGCAAGGTGTGAAGTCTGTGACTCAACCACTTATTGCGGAATTGAAGCGAAAAGCGTGGGAGAATAAGGACTATGAACCCAGTGAGAAAGAACTGTCAGCAATTAATCAATGGATACACGATCCCGATATCTACTTGAGCGAAGAAAATCTCCAAAGAATTTATGATTTCCCAGGAGGATCAACATGGGATTTCTTCCTACACGTTCTTGGAGTTAAGAAAATCCCGACTAACACCGAAAGAATTGAACAAGGATTTGAAGATTACCTTGAGCTCTACAACTTCTCCACCGAACAAAAAGACATACTCGAAGCGATTAAAGATGTCTTTGTTGCCAACATTTCGTCTCATGGGAAGATTGATGTCGATATGATATTTGCCAATCCGGTTTATTCCCACTTGATCGGTGAATTTGAAGAAGTGAATCAGAAATTTGATGGCAAACTAAGAGAGATTATCTTAGAGATTGAAACCACATTTAGGAAAGTGGCATAAAGAAAGATAGAGAAATGATTTATTCTTTGGAATCAGCTGCTGAAAGGTTAGCGAGCTTTGACACATTACTAGCGAAGTATGGTATTAGATACGATAAAACAAGTGTGTTTTATAAATCTGCATATCATATTCTGGAGATGCTTGAAGCTCATAAGAGGACTATTGAAATTAATGAACATGAGGATCTTCGCCCGCTTTTTAGAGAGGCGTTAGGATTGAATGACTTTATAGCAAAAATTCTGAATGTTCAGACTCATCGCAATTTCGACAGACTCGTTCCTCATCTTAAGAAAATCACAAAAGGTTCACCTGTTCTAACCGTATCAGCGACTAATAAAGATTTACTGGATAAAAACGATAGAAAACCATTGGATGATTCTAATAAGCTTTTTGAGCTGTATCTTGCATGCCTTGCTCTGCCTGAATTCGATAATCTTGTTTTAGATGATCCTGACAATGCAAAGGGCGATAACCCAGACTTACTTTTTGATGCATTTGGAAAAAAGTGGGCGATAGCAGCAAAAGTGCTACATACTGAAACAATAAAACTTGAATCTATTTACAAGAACTGGGATAAGGGATCCGATCAAATAGAGAAATGTGTAGCCAATAAAGGTATAGTCTTTATAAGTCTCAGAAATCTTATTGAGTATAATGACGTATGGCCAATAGTAAATGACAAAGAAGTGGAGCAAGGTGGAATTCGCTATTATGCAGCATTTCAAGACATTGCTATTCCGACACAAATACTCGAGGGGTATGGCTTAGCGATTCGCAAAGGAATGTTGGATGAATTTGGAGAGACACCAATCCATTCAATCAATTCTAGACCCTCAAGTGTCGGCGGGTTTGTTGTTGCCTGTCAATCTGCTACCGGTGTTTTGTTTGATTTAAACCCGATGCCCGCAATTCTTAAAGTATTCACTGGTGTTCAATTTGCTCCATTTGACGATGAAGTCCTTGGTGTGCTCTGTAGATTGAATCATCAAATGCAAATAACGAACTAATTCTAAGATTCAAAAAGCGATGATAAAGTGGGAAGTAAATCGCTAAACGACGTTAAAAGATCGGAAGATTCAAGTCTGTAGGGAAAAGGTAAATCATGTATGATCGCATAGAATCGTTTCTCCGTAAGGCTCAACGTAAAGGTGACTTCAATATTATTGATTTGCTTGAAAAAGCTCATCAAGAATTCGGAACGATATCACAAGAAGAGGCATATGCAATTGCGAGTGTAGATAAATATTCTGGACAATCTTATACTCCAGCTAGTATTGCTCAATTGATGGCAGCGTTGGGTGGTTTGAACAATCCCAAGAATGTCCTCGATCCTTGTTGCGGCATAGGTCATATTCTTTCCTATTGTAACTATTCAGAGGATCTGACTGGAATCGATTTTAATCAAAATATTATCGAGACTGCAAAACTACTTAATAATCGACCGATATATTTTGTAAAAAACTATTTAACTGCTGATTTAACTAAGAAGTATGACCTCATTGTCGCAGATATGCCTTTTGGTGGACGTGTAGATGTAAACGGAAGAAGAGCGCCGATTGAAAAACTATTTCTTCAAAAGATATTTGTGGACTTAAAAGAAAAAGGGACAGCAATTGTTCTTGTTCCTAATAATGTTTTGTCCGCTCTGATATTTCAAGAATTCAGAGAAAAAGTGATTAATCAATACTCGCTGGATGCTGTATTTGACTTGCCACCTGGGAGTTTACCTAGAGCACATATTTCAACATCTATTTTATTGATACGAAAATCAAAACCAACTATATCGAAAGTATTTCTTTCTCAATTTGATGGAAACACTTCTCATACTATCAAACAATTCACAAATCAAACTGGAGACCATTGGATCGAGAGATCTATAATCGCGGATACTTGGGACCATCATTTCTATGATCCTAAATTTATGGTTGTTGATGATTCATTAAAGGGACAGGAAGTAAAAACACTTTCCGAAATTGCGGAGGTTTTTCGTGGATTGATGATACAGAGTGACAATCTAAAGCAAAAGGATAAATATCTCGTATTAAGTGGTAAAAATATTCAAGACGGTAAACTGATTCATACTGAAAAAGATAGATATGTTGACGAGTTACCTGACAAACATTTTCGTAGATCTGTCCTTCGCGAAGGAGATATATTCATAAGCCTAATCTTCAATGATCGAAAACTGTATACTTATAAAAAAAATGACCCCCCTGCAGTTATCAATCACAATTGTGCAATTATTCGATCAGTGAACAATCCATTTATTCGACTTTATTTGCAGACAAAAGATGGGCGTAAATTGTTTGAAATGCAGGCAGAACAGAGATCCACCGGAAGTGTTATTCGGCATATTTCACTTGCCAATCTTTCTTCGATTAAAATACCAATAATCCCTCTTGCTGACCTTAATCAACTTAGCTTTGATAGTATACTCAGTAATACTAAACAGGAAAACAAGGAGTTAGCAGAACAACTGTCGACCATCGAAGCTATAAACACAAATCCTCAATTAATAAATCTGCTACAAGAAATTAAATCAATAGTTATCAGAGTTGAGAATAAGGTTGATCAAATACTAAGCTCTCTTCAAGATCTTCAATCTCGGTTTTCTACAATAAGATTAGAAAATAGAGATGGAGAGGAAAAGCTTCTATTACTCTATTCGGCCTTAGATCGTAAGCTTTCAGAGATATCTCAAAATCTTAAAGAAGAGATTGATGTATATGAATCGCTTGCAGAGCGTGTGATTGTGAACTGGGATAAGCTTGATTCGTTAAGTATGCAGTTTTTACCTTTAGCAGAGTATCTTTTTTCCAAACTAAGAGAACTTCCCGAAGCTGATTATTCACCTGCAATATTACAGTTTTGCAAGGCCCTGGAAAACGAAGTGCTAAAAAAACTATTTGTGAGTTTCACTTTATATATGACAACCTCAGAACAATCATTAAATGTATTTTTGAAAACCGACTTGTCGATGGATGAAAATGGAAAAGAACGTAAAACAACAAGATTTGCACGTATGATAAAAAAGTATGCCGGTAAACCTTCAGATGAAATGAAATATACATTAGGTGATATGTCTTTTATTCTGCAACTTGTTGCAGGCGAGAAAACTCTACGTGAAAGTCCACTACTACAATCATTCAAGACCTATATTGGCATTCATTTTAACCAAGAACAATTCCTATCAGTAAAATATCTAAATGGACTTCAATTTATTATTGATTCTTTTAGAAACAAATGTGCACATCCTTATAAGTTAGATGAGGCTGTTGCAATTGAGTGTAGAAATCTTGTGCCAAGGGATATAGATAAGTTCTTGGACTATTATTTGAAATAAGATTAAATAGTATAATTTATAAAATACTTTGATTCGATACTATAAAGTTGAATAGTGAGAGTCCCCACTATCCACCCCACCCTCTCCTGCACCGACACTGGCGAGTTGTGCTTGGTGGATGATTGGATGCATAATTTGTATGACTTGACAGAGGAAGAAGTATGGATTGTGGAGGGGAGACAATAATCTTTAGTTATCCAATAAATAATAGAAAGAAATAAAATGCCTACCAAACGTGAAAGCATTCGAAAAAAAGCGATAGAAATTCTCAAGGATAATCCTAAAGGAATGCGATGGAACGAGCTGCAGAAACAATTGCGGCAAGGCTTCCCAGATATGTCACCAAATACAATCCAAGGAAGCACTTGGAATCTGGATACTATTAGTGATAAAGTGTATAAACCTTCGCGCGGCTTATGGATGTATCGAGGCTTAGAGATAGAGGAAGAAGCTGCCGCAGTTCCTATGAGTATGAGAGAAGAAGACTTCTATGAATCTTTTGCTGAATGGATAAAGACAGAACTTGGTGAATGCACTGATTCTGTTGCATTGGGTGGCAAATCAATGAATAAAAAATGGGGAACACCAGATGTAGTTGGGATATATCGTCCGGGAAAACGAGATGTAATCCAATTCAATCCAGAGATTCTTTCAGCCGAAATAAAAATCTCACCTTTTGATCCAATTACAGCTTTTGGCCAGGCAATTTCATATCGTTTGTTTAGCACAAAGGTTTACATAGTCGAACCAAGCACAATCAGCCCGGCTGATTATGATCGTCTTGAAGCATTATGTATGTTATTTGGGGTTGGATTGGTGCTTTTTGATCTTGATGTAAAGAAACCGAATTTTAGCATTAGAACTCGTGCTCAAAAATATTCCCCTGATATGTTCTGGGCGAATGAATTTGCCGATAAGTTGTATTCTGTGAATAAAGAAGCTTTCCAAAAGTTGTTTGGATAAAGATTTATGCCAATTTGATTTTTGTAGCGGTTTGTTCGTGTGCTTTTTGTTGAGAAAATAATTGTCCTCAGCTCCCCTCTGCCGACACAAAGGCAAGCCAATATTCCGCATCCGGAGTAGAAGTGGTAGAGGATATCATTGGGAAGTGAAAGTCTTATTTGTAAGAAGGTCATACATTGTTAGTTGTCAAAATGGATAAACCTGAGAACATCGTCCTATTCCGAAGTGGTTCAGTAGTATCAAGCCTTCTTGGTGCATTTGGCAGTTCACTTAAAGAAACTCGTTTAACTTCTCTTTTAGGTTTTCTAATTTCAAGTGAGCCACGAGCTTTCGCTGAATATTGGGGAATCGACGATCCTATTTTAGAAGTAAAGTTGGAGACACATCATTCATCATCAAATGAAGCCGGTAGATCAGACATCATCTTAACAACGAAACGAGGTAACATTGTTATTGAAGCCAAAGTAGGCCATCATAATCCATTGAGACAATCACAGAAGTATCCTGCCTATAAAAGAATATTGCTCACAAATCATATTCCTTCTCATTCTGATCATAAACATCGAAGTATTAGATATACTAATTGGGCTCATTTAGTAATATTCTTACGAACGCTCGCAAATAAAAAAGCCAAAGACATAAAATTCCTTTGTAATGATATTATTAAGTATTTGGAGACTCACTCAATGATACCGAAAAAAGAATCTGTGGAAATCTATGCCAGAGAAATTAATAATGAATATACTTTGAATCTTTTCTTGAAAGCACGAGTATATGGGTGTTACTTTGAAAAAAGTAGCAAACTTGCTGAAGCTTTGTATTTTTCACCTCACTTTGGCAAGTCGATTGCTCGCAACCATCCGGGTGTTACTGCTGGCATTAGCTATATTGCAAAGATAGAACATATAGAAGTTGTGGAATCCTGGAAGGACTTTCTTGTAGCTGCAAAACTAATTCGGGGCAAAGCCTGGATAAACTCACATAAACAGTATTTGGATGTTATCCGTCGTGAATGGAACTGGAAAGATAAAAAACTCAGAAGCATGCTCTTTTTGGGAGAACCAAGATTGGCTTTCAATCCAGCAGTGAAAAAAGAAAATTTGCAAAAGGGAAAGGGATGGTTAAGTAAAAGAATGTTCTCGTTTGATGAGTTATTTGCAGGATGGAGTAAATAGTAGTTTATGGGATGCATACCAATCCCATCGCTTATACCATCCTCTCCCGCAGCGACACGACGAGTTGGTTGATGGACTAACGGTAGAAAAGATGAGGATTGTGGAAGGTGTTAGATGGGCTCAAGCGTGAACTGAGTTGATCGTATAGAACGAAGAAAGGGAAAATCGTGGGAATTCTAGATAGCATTATTATGGCGGTTACTCTTCGTGCCGCGAAAAAAGAGGCGGGAAAAGATCCTGAATTCAAGAAGTATATGGCTAAAAGTAAAGGGAAAATAAAACAACTGTCTCAAGAACTTGAACAAAACATCAGAGATTTAGAAAGATTGAATAAAAAGGAAAATCAAGAAAGATCTTTGATTAAGTCGCGTCGCCCAACTCGGGTAGGCAGTATCATCCTTAAAGAAAGTGAAATTAAACGCCACCTCGTATCGATGAGCTTAGCTCAACATAGGTTGGATAAAATGCCCGCAGACTGCCAAAATATTATTAATAAAGGAGAATCAAATGGCGGCTTGCAAATTGGGTATCATTCGCAATTAGGGTGGTTCATTTGGGATTACGAAGTGATATGGACTGAAACTGGTATTGATGTGAAATTGGACGAAACCGTCGAAATGGATGAATGGACTGGCTGTCTAAATCAAGAAGATGTTGGTAAATATATTGTCGATAAATTCTTATTGGATTTGAATATTCAAGGATACACGGTTGTTATAAAAGTGCCCAATGATTTGCATACGAAGATTCGAAGAAATGCCAAACGATTCGAATATAAATGCGATATTGAAATAGATAGGGTTTCTCACGAAGTGAAAGGTATTTTCGACTTTAGAATTATCGACAAGAGAACAAAAGAAGAAATTGTAATTGACGTTACAGGTCATTCCATCAATTAATATCTGGTATAGAATAAAAATCTCGTATACTAGTTACTAATGGTCCATTATCGAAAGTCAATCGCGACTATGTATCAATGTCCAAATTATTTAAATGTTTAGGAATCGTTATGGAAGCGGAAGTGATCAATAGCAAAATATTTGAAATATGGAATACTTATAGCGCTCCATGTAATCTTCACTTGATGCCCTGGATACCTTGGTCCATGGAGAAGAACTGCGCTTTGTTCATTGGGATGAATCCATCTTTTGATAAGGCTGCGCAGAGGGATCAAACTGATTATTATAAGTGGAACAGTGGGAACAAATACTACGAATTTGTGCATAAGGAAATGACGAAAAACGCTAATCGTCTATGGCAAAAAAATCGGTTTTATAAAAGGATGTTGGATATAGGCATAGATTGCTCGACACCAGTTGAACACCTTGATTTGTTTCTACTCCGAGAAACTAATCAAAATAAAGCAAAAGATCTTCTTGGGATTTATGAAGTTGATAATATGATAATGTTTAGCGATTTCGCATTAGGGCAATTGAACCTAGCCTTAGATATCATTGACGACCTTAACCCGAAAGCCATCGTCGTTGCTAATGCTTCTGCCTCTAGCATTTTAATACAGTTTCTTGATTCAAAAGGACGTGGTATCATCCACTTGAAGGAGGAAGGATATCATCTTTTTCAAAGAAAGGATGGTAATCAAATACCGATATTTTTTTCGAGTATGTTTAGTGGCCAAAGGGCTCTCGACGTATATTCATTTGAGAGACTCAGATGGCACATCGCAAAAGCTGTAGTTGGCTGATAACTACGGGTGTATAGATCGGATCTCAACTTCTTAGAAGGATTGACACCATGTGGCTCGCAACAACAATAGGATTCTATTCAGTCGGCGCACATCGTGATAAGAAGGGTGTCTATGTCGTGCGTGCGAGGACTCGAAAAGACGCTGAGAATGTCGGAAAGATGTTCGATGTGCCTGTAGAAGAGAACAAAACGGCAGACTATCGGTTCAGAGTGCATCTAAATCGGAAGCAGATAGACACGTTGCTGACCTCTTTGGTTGACGGAATCGACTATTCTGACTTCAAAAGTAGGGTAAAGAAGGATCCAGAGCAGTCGAAGAAGCTGGACCTGTATCATTCTATTTGGTCCATGTTGAAAGAGTTCCAGGAGAAAGAGGCGAGGAAGTATTGAAGTGAGGACCATCTTAAGGGCAAGTATGAAGTAGAATAGGTTGAGAACTCTATGATAACGGAACAAGATAGAATCAAGGCGCATGAATATGTAAAGCAGGGGCTCGCCAAGTTTAACAAGAAGGATTATGTGGTGGCGATCAAGGCCTTCAACAAAGCTATCGAACTGGATCCAAAAAACATAACAGCCTATGTCTATCGAGGGCGTTCGAAGGCATTGCTGCGCAATAATTGGAATGCAATCAAAGACTATAACAAGGCTCTCGAACTTGATCCAAATAGTGTAATAGCTCTTGTCTATCGAGGACGTTCGAAAGCGAGGCGAGGAGATCATCGGGGGGCAATCAAAGATTACAATAGAGCTATCAAGCTTGACGTAAACAGAGTATCAGCCTTCATTTATCGAGGACGTTCGAAAGCGAAGCAAGGTAATCATCGAACTGCAATCAAAGATTACAATAGAGCTATCAAGCTTGACGCAAACAGAGTAATAGCCTATAAATTCCGAGGACATTCGAAAGCGGCTACAAGTGACCATCAAGGTGCAATCGAAGACTATAGCAAAGTTGTTGAGCTTGATCCAATGAATGTAGAAGCCTTTGTAAATCGGGGTATGTCAAGAGCCTTGGTGATTGATCGTGACGGCGAAATTCAGGACTATACAAAAGCCATCTCACTTGACCCTAATAATATATTAGCTTATGAATTCCGTGGGGCCGTGAAAAGAGATTTAGGTGACTATACAGGAGCCATCAAGGATTTTGATGTGGTTAACAAGTTACATCCAAAACGTCTTTCAGCCATTAATCATCGTGGGTTCACAAAATTTATCTCAGGCGATATTAATGGAGCAATAGATGACTACAAGCAAATAATCATAAACAAGAAACGTCGTAGGGGCTCCTCAGATGAAGAAATGCTTGAGGCATTGCGTCAAATAGGTCCTTTTGTCGGTGGTTTAAAAGAGACAATACAAGCGGTCAACCGTATGAATAAAAGTATTCTAACGAGTCCAATCCATCGGGAGGAGGCAGTGGTCGATTCAATTGAAGCAGAATTTACCGATGACGATGACTTCGCTCCAAATCAAAAGTATAAGAAAATCCATTTCACAAAATTTGATGAATTATACAAACGACTTCGTAATCAAGGAGAGGCATACGATGAGATCAGAAAAATGTTCACTACAATAAAATTCCCAGATGATCCTAAGTCATTCCTAATAAGTTGGCGTAAAAACTTACACAAAAAAGCAAAATAAACTTTGCATCTAAGCAAAGTAAAGATGGTTTCCACTTACCCTTCCTTACTGCATATTGTTCCAAAGTTAAATCGGGAACAATATGCATCCTTCAAAAAATAACTCATTCCACAAAACATCATTGAGATGTTGTGCTCTTTCTGGAGATTTCCGGTTTCCGTGGCCGGGCACTCTTCTGACCACGCAACTCTGCTCCATCAGCTTCTCCACAACCTATTCAAAGCACTTCACAGACGAACGCCTGCTCGGGCGACTGGCTTCACTAGGGGGGCGGTTTTATCATATTTCACAAGTCATATTCATCATTTAATAAAAAAGGAGACTGTTATGAAGCAGCAAAATATTCAAATCTTCAAAAACCCGGGTGAATCGGGTCGCCTCGTGATAGGGGAGAAACAATACGAGATCTGTCCCTGCAATAGAGTCCTCCTCCGCGCAGAGGATGTCCCGCCCATAGGAAACGATCAGATACCTGATATGGATTTCGTCATCGATTATCGGGATGTGTTTGTTTGTATTTCCGAAAGAAATGCAGTCGAAGGAGCATCACGATTATCATTAATATTCTCTCAACGGCATCATTCAACGGTTGAGGCATTTCTATCGCTTCTCGCGGGAAGTCCTTTATTCGAAGGAGTAAAAGTGTATGAGGCTAAAGGCAGTGGTCGATATGTGTTTGATTTTAGGATTTCTGGAGAAACGCTTGATGCTCTGTTTGTGAGCGCCAAGAACCTGCTCGATGAAATTTTAAACGGCCCATACTTGCTCGCCGAAAGTATGATGAGAGAACTGCTGAACCTTCTCAAGAAAGCCCTTCGGCAAACGACGCTTATCGGCGATAGCTGCAAGGGAATTAATTCAGCAAATATCTTAAAAAACTGATTTACCAGTAAAGGAGGAAAACCATGAAAGAGCAACAAATACGCTTGGATAAGAACGGGAAGAGCCACAAACTCATCATCGGGTCGAAGAAGTATGATCTCGACATTACAAGCTTGGTCAATCTCACAGGAAAAAAAATTCCTTGTGTCCGGATGGATAAAATTCCGGATGGAGTCCAGATCGGGCTTGTGTATAAAAATATCGTCATTCTTTATCCGCCCTTCTTTCTCGATGGGAAGGGGAACGTGGGTGTGACCTTTCTTGCCGACGCGAGATATGTTTTTGACAGATTCAAATCTGATCCTCTACAGAGATTTATGAAGAAATCAGACTTCTATTTGGAAGTGCGATCCTGTCCGTGCTGTAGTAACTATTGCGTTGTATTGGACGTGCCCAGTAGGACGCTGGATGTAGTGTTTAAGAAGGTCGAAAAGTTGATCGACGGGTTCTGGAAGAAATTCCCGAAGGAGTATGCACAGCTATATGTGGATTTGGACTTTAACCGTTGAACTGAATAACCCGTCATAGCACGGGGTTTTCTAGAAGCTAAGCCGGCTATGCGGTGCGGCAAATCACCAAAAAACAGAAAGGAGCAAGCCTATGAAAAAGGCAGCTCAGATATCCGGCTATCTGTCAAAAGCAGTAGTCGACAAAACTCACAAGCTGGCGAAGGAAACTCGCCGGCATTTTTTCAAAATCATCAAGGACGCGAAAGGATCCTTAACAAAGTTCGACGTTACTAATGGTCAGGTTTTTGTTGAACTCAAGGACGAAATCGGTTTGAAAGAACTTCAGGCCGCATTGACAGAGCTTCCCAATGTCAAAGTTGAGGAGGTATCCCCGGTAAAGCTTGTGTTCCTGAAGTCTCAGGCGCAGGCAGAACAGAAGGCTGTGTAACGACGATACGGGGTTGCGGCGATCGCGACGTTGTGACCCCAGCCTTTTCCAATGGAATACAAATTCGAACATATCGAAGTAGAATCACCGGACGATGAATGGATCGAAGACCTTGCTCGAATGTTTGCTGAAATTATCTACACACAGATGGTGAAGGAAGTGAAAGATGATGGCGAAGCATCTGATATGGTTTAATCCCCAAATTGAGATTGCTAAATCAATTCTCAAGGAATGGACACCATTGGCGCTACCCAATGAGGATATATTCTGGACAGAGGCATCAAAACGATTTAGCGGTGCAACGGTCGTATTTCTGCAGGCCGAAGAAGAAGAACGCGGAAGAATCATTCCGGCAGCTCGGGCTGTCCTGGAGGTCTCACCTGATGTAAGGATATTGCGTGCAACGTTAGGAACCATAATTACAGCAGAAATGCTTGAGAATGCGGGGAGGGTCCCGGAAGCTCTGCTTGATATCAATGAAGAGGATTTCGCCACATTATCTGATGTAGAAAATGTGACACAACTGCATCCTGCTCAGGACTATCACGATTCGACCTTTTACTATGGGACAAAAATTCAAGGAAAAGATTACCTTATCACATCAAAACCGGAGATGATCAAGCTTATTGAGTGCCCCAGCAGAGGTATTACACTCATTGAACCACAATTATCAATGGCAGGATTCAGCCACAGCCGTGTCCTGGACTTTTTTTCTGGTGTGGAGAATGAAACACCAACAGCTTTGCATACCGACATTGTCTCTTATATAAAGAGACATTTCGACTTTCCGTCTCCGGAAACGTTTGATATGTTAGGTGTATGGATTATGGGAACCTACATTTTCCGTGCATTTCGGTATTTCCCCTATCTGCACTTTAATGCGGAAAAGGGGAGCGGAAAGACCTTGTTAATGGAATTAATGTCACCCATTTCTTTTAATGGTGTGCTAATGTCTCAACCCTCGGCAGCAACTGTTCTGAAGCTGATTGAGCAGGACTCTGCGACATTGTTCATCGATGAGGCAGAAGGGCTAGGAGAAAACAGATCAGCCTCAATACAACTGAAAAACATCCTGAAAACAGGATTTGCCCGAAGCGGCATCTATTATAGTGGTGATGAGATGTATAGGACCTATAGCCCAAAGTGCTTTGCCGGAATCAATAACCTCGATGATGTTATCGCTGATAGAACGATAACTGTTCGATTAATTCGTAAAATCGGTTATCCTACGATTGATCTGTATCGGGAAACGCCACAGATGCGGAAGCTTCAATCGGATCTAAGAGATCGGCTGTATCTTTTTGGTCTTCAATATGGAGTGGGGATAGCGGAAGATTACAGCAATACGACCAAACCCTATGATAAGCTGACGCATCTCTCAAATCGGGCATTTGATGTTTGGGTGCCCCTATATAAGGTAGTTGCAGCGTTTCCTGAAGGGTATAATAGAACAAGCATTTTTCGGTCGTTGGAAGTTTTGTCAAATGCCGATGTAAGGCGTCGAGCATTGCGGGATGCAGAAGAAAATGAAACTGGTGTGGCGATACGGATGATGGACGAAGTGCTGACACACGTTCTGCCCCTCGAAAGCAAGGACGATATGAAATATTACGACCCCGATGTGATCTATGATTCTTTGCATCGGCTTGAGCTTCTACCAAAGTCGTTGCAGAAGAAGGGACTGAGCCGAATGCTGAAACGGACCCTCGATATAGATTCGATCCCGAGAGCTTTCGGAGAAGGGACGAAGAGAATGTATGCGATCAGCACAAAAGAACTGGACAGTTACAGGAAGCGGTATGCGGATGTGGTGGTTGAATAAATGTGTGCAGACTTTCGTTTGGTCAAGAGTATTTCACCCAGAGAGCGTTTTTTTTTATGCCATCGGACGTGCGTGGCGTATGGGTCTGGGCTCTCTGTGTGCGCTTCAACAGATCCATACATTCTTTCGTGCTGTTTCCTGGACCGCTGTTATTTGACACGCCACCAGGGTTATAAGCCAGTGCCCGCCCTTGCCAGTTTGCGGGGATCGGGCGCTGGTGATCTTTTATCGGTTGGTGGATTGCATTAATATTCATTGGTATAAGAAGGAATGAACAACAAACGGAGGATGGGTATGGCTGCACTTAAAAAGGCTGTGGGTTATGTCCGCTGCTCAACTGAAATGCAGGAGGACAGCCCCGACCAACAGAAGAACGAAATCTTGAAATTCTGTGAGGCCCAAGGGTATGAGATCTTAGAATGGTTTGTGGACTTCGGTTTTAGTGGAACTACATTTGATCAGCGGCCGGGGTTTCAGAAACTGCGTCGGCAAGTCGAAAACAAGCCGCGCTTTAAATATGTGATTTGCTACGATGAAAGCCGATGGGGACGTGCAATAGATCCTGAAGAGAATACTTTTTGGCGATTCTATTTCAAGCAGCGTGGGCTCGAGGTTGTCTTGGTAAAAACATCAATAGATCCGAGGCACGAATTCGCGCCGATGCTCAAGGCGTTTGAAGGTGTGCAAGCGTCTCAATATAGTAAGAAGCTGTCGGAGTTGACTCTGAGAGGAGCAATGGCGAATGGAATATATTCAAGCGGTGGTTTTCCGCCTTATGGATATACCCGGAAGGCCATCAATCTACGGACAAACATAGAGCGAATCCTTCAGGAAGGTGAATGGTCAGTCTCAGGACAGGAGAAAGTTGTCTGGGTCCTTGGAGAAGAACACGAAACCGAGATAGTTCGCTTCATTTTCGATGAAAGGATGAAGGGCAACGGTTATACGTATCTTGCTGTTCTCTTGAATCAAAAAGGTGTTTCCTGTCCTCGACGTGGCCGTTGGAGAAACAAAGATCAAAAGTGGAGTGGGATAACGATTAAAGGTATCATCGAAAATCCTGCCTACTATGGAGCAAGGGCTTACAACCGGAATAGTTTCAGCAAAATCTTGGCCGAAGCAGCAGGCTTAGAATCAAAGCGCTTTGCAAAGCATCCGCATTGGAAAAATTCTCCCGAAAAATGGGTGATTGTTGATGGTGCTCACGAAGCAATTGTAACGCGTGAAGTTTGGGAAAAAGCCAACTCCTTTAAGCGTCCAGGGGGACATAAGACACAGACTCGAATATTTGCACCGTATCTTCTTTCATCACTAATGACTTGCAGTAAATGCGGATTTCATTATCAAGGTCAGATGAGCGGCAAGAAGGGATTCATTTATCATCGATATATCTGTGGTGGATATAACTCGAAAGGTGTATGCGATTACAATCCGATTAAGCGCGATCCGCTAGAATTGTTCGTCATCCAGTCAATTGTAAGTTCGTTCGATCGATCATTGCTACCTGGCCTAATCCGTGCGAACTTAGAACGACTGATAAATCTACATCCCGATGCAGAGCGGAAGAACTCTGAACGATTGCAAGCTCAGATCCAAGATGTCGAGTCGAAGCTTGGCCATATTCGAAAGGCTTTGGAAGAAGGGGCTTCGTATCGGATTTTTCAAAGTAGAACTGAAGAACTCGAAAAGGAGCGTGACCGCCTTGCACTTTTGGAAACCGAAAATAACCAGAAACTGAGCCAGACTGTGTCAATGGAATCTTCAGAGGATGTCATTCGGATGTTTATGCTCAATTTCGAAGAGAAGTTTGCGAAATCGACCATCCCTGAGAAGCGAGAGGTTATTCGGAAATGCGTCGAACGGATCTATGTTGACCATAGCCAGAAAGTGATTCAATGTTTTGTGCGAAAAATCCCCATCGTTAATCGTGAAGTGATGGATTTGTATGCTTTTGGGGATAAAAACAGACTGGCGACCTTTCGATCGCCAGTTGTCACAGCAGATGTAGCGGGGGGGGGATTCGAACCCTCGACCTACGGATTATGATTCCGACGCTCTAACCAACTGAGCTACCCCGCCAGCTTAGACATCACTCAGATTAACTACGGCAGCGATAGTCTCGCCGTTTTTTGGCGGACTGAGCTACCCCGCCATGTGAATGATCAATGAAGAGTGGCGAATAATGAATGAAAACAATCGTTAATTCAAGAATATAAAAAGAATTCAGATTTTAAAGAACACTTCAACATTTCAAAATTGAATGTCGACGTTGTCGACATTTTGTTACAGGCCTCCGGCTGGATTATGATTCCGACGCTCTAACTGCGAAATCGGCTCGCGAATCTAAAGGATGCGAGAAAGCCGATTTCAGCATCCCGCCTTCTTTGGCTGTACCACTGCCTGACCCGTGCTTTATACGGGAAGCTATTCCGCCAGCACAATAATTAGTGCTGACTGAAGAGTGACGATTGAAAAGAACGCTAATGAGACGAGTATTTATCTCGCTTTTTTCTCACGGAAAATCAGCTCACCACACATAAAGAATGGCGGTACAACCCGCCATTTGCTTCCTTTCCATGATGAAATATAATGAGAATCGCCCGTATCTGCAATGAGAATTTCATGAAAACATGAAAGGCGTTCATTTGTAATTGTCACCTCCGCTTCGTATCGTAAAAACAATTGTGCCCAAGAAAGTGATGGAACTGCTTTTCCATTCTGCCGGGTCTTTCGCTGCAACTACATAAAATCGAGGAGATGAGTGGGGGAAAGTATCTTAGATCATGAAAAGATTAGTCGGAAGAGTGTAAGAGGAGTTCTGTCTTTTAAATCCTGGCCGGTGTCCTATTCAAGTATCATACTAAACTGATTTGTTCTAATGACAAGAAGAGACATTCTCATCGTAACTGTTGGCGTGATCGAGATCTGTCTCCATCACGCTGGGATCAGGAATGTCGACCGGGAAATTATTCATGTTTGAAGTCCTCGGTTTACCATACGTTCTGATTCTCTTCTTTCTTATTGCAACCCTGTACTCGAGTGTTGGGCATGGAGGTGCTTCCGGGTACCTGGCACTCTTTGCGATTCTCGGAGTTGCATCGTCAACATCTGCGCCTGCCGCACTTGTGCTGAATGTCTTTGTCGCAGTCATCAATTTCTATAATTATTATAGAGCTGGATTTTTTCCTGCGAAGCTGTTCTTCAGTTTTGCCGTTACGTCCATTCCCAGCGCATTTCTTGGCGGATTTGTTCACCCCTCGGTTAGAACATACCAATTGCTTCTTGGCGCGGCGCTTCTCTTCGCCTCTGCACGAATGCTGATTGCTCCTGCGTTGAAACCTGTGGGCGATTCTCAACCATCACAATATATGTGGTTGTATGGCGGATTGATTGGCTGTGTGCTGGGGTTTATTTTCCGGAATGGTTGGCATCGGAGGCGGTATCTTCCTGAGTCCGATTCTTTTACTGGCCGGCTGAGCTGACGTGAAGCATACGGCGGGTGTTTCCAGCGCGTCTATTGTGGTCAATTCATTATCCGGTATCCTCGGACATGTTCTCAGAGGGAATATGCATCTTTTTCCATTTATTCCTGTGATCATAGTTGTAATTGCCGGCGGTTTATTGGGCTCATTGATTGGTTCGCACAAGGCGAGCGAACGTTTGCTTCAGCGATTACTTGGGGTTGTCTTGCTTCTCGCCGGCGGTAAAATGCTGCTGGGGGGATAAAATAGAATTTAAAGAAGCTATTTCAAGTATCTTCTGATCGGCATGAGTTTTACTCTTCCAACCTTCTAAAGATAACATACTCATTTCCGTACCTGACGGGTCTTGAATTCTCTCCTTCGTTAAGGCCTAAAAGGACTTGACGTATTTTCTCGGGGTAGGAATAGACATTGATTGTTCCGAGCACTCGATATCGCCCGCGAGAAGTATCTGCTGCAAGTCGAACACCAATATCATGAAAGTTTTCTCCTCGTTCTATCGCTGTATAAAGAGATTCTGCTTCTTCCTGTGTTGTACAGTAAAGAGCTGCAAGGGGAAAATATAACGGTTGTACATATTTGATCACTGCATGCAGATAAAACCATGAGCTCACTAAACGGTTGTCCTGACGGGCTGGAAGGAAGCGCCACTTTTGAATCCTTTCGATGGCAAGGGAATCCCAAAGCGCGCTGCCGCTTTGGCTAAGGAGCCGAACCTTAACAACAGATCCGTCCTCCTGAATAAACAACTTCATATCTAAGTGTGAGGGAGGCGTTTTGATTGATTGAGGTATTTCCGGTAAAGGGTATTGAATGAGGAGCCGTGGTGCTTCTATTTCGGCAGTTTGATAAGTGGAAGCACAACCGAGAAAACCCCCGATACACAGGAACAAGGCGATATATTTCATGATTCGCCTCCTGACAACCATGTGTTAATATTTTTTTTTGCGACCGTTCTCTCTGATCAGAAATACTTATTCAGGACCCTTCTTTGCTTCGATGAATAAGGACTGAGCTGCTGTTTTGAGAACAGGCACCTGTTCAAGAATATTGCCACTCAGGATCAACGGCTTGATAAGGATGTCCGGCACCCCGGGAAGTAAGAAGTCTTTATAGGTCACATGAATTTCTGCAAAGTCTGCTTCACCCAATCGGCGAATAATGAATCTCCTCGAAAACGCCATTTCGGTCGGTTCCAGCCGGGCTACCACACGAAGGAAAGGGACTTTGAAAATGAGAGTACAATAGGGATTGTAAATATTTGGTTCAAAGAACAACATTGTTCCCCCCGGTTTTAACAACCGCCGAATATTCACTAGTGCTTCATGCAATGAATAATAAAGATGATGCAGGATGCCGTTACCGATGATATAATCAAACTTCTGATCAGCCAGGCGGCCGGGTTGATTGAAATCAAGAACTTGAAATCGGAGGTTTGGCAGGGGAGGGCGTTGATGTGCCTCTTCAATAAATGGTTCACAAAGATCGGTTCCGAGTACATGTGCACCGGTCTGTTCTGCAATCCAATAAGCGATCTCACCTGTTCCACAGCCAATTTCCAGGATTTCGCTTGGCCGGCTCAGATCCATTGCCCGTACGAAAGCATCTGCACGCCGCCGCATGCGGACTTCCGTGGATTTTACGAGCACGAAACCCTGGTTGAAACCGCGATCGTCTTTGATAGATGCCAAGGTTATTGTGTTTTCTTGAAAATATTCTTTCTGATAAACTTTGGCCGCTTTTTAATTTCTTCAATAATCTTGGCTTGATATTCTCCCAAGATTGAAATCCCCAGCATCTGTAAACCACCGAAAAAGAGAATCAACACAATAACGGTTGGGATGCCATGAGGAATGTTGGGCTGTATAAAATACATGATGACCTGTGCAATAATGGCGAGGAAGGAAAAGCCTGTCAGCGCCCATCCAAGATACGTCAATAATTCAATCGGAACATAACTAAAAGAAAAGATCGCCTTTCGAGCCCACCAGAGATTTTTGCGCCAACTATTTGTTGTGGTGCCAAACATTCGCTCGGGTCGAACATAATCAACGCCCGTTTGCTTGAACCCGACCCACGCACGCAGTCCCCGCAGGAATTGATCGGTTTCCGGTAATTTAATAATTTCATTGACTACCTTCCGATCCATGAGTGAAAAGTCGCCGGCATCCAGAGGCATAGGAACATAGGAAACGCTTCGGAAAACTCTATAGAATCCCTTATAGAATGATGCAAGCATTTGATTCCCTTCACGTGCTACACGCCGGCCATATACAACATCCCATCCCTCCAGCCATTGAGCATAGAATTGTTCGATCACCTCAGGAGGGTCTTGAAGGTCGCCATCAAGGAGGACAACACCATCACCGCTCGCGAGTTCCATGCCGCTGAGGAAAGCACTTTGGGAACCGAAATTACGGGAATGTTCTATGGCGATAACATGATCGTCCTGATCCACAATCCGCTGCAACACCTCGTTTGTATTATCAGGCGAACAATCGTTGACAAAAATAACCTCGTAATCAACTCCTATCTTTTTGAAGGTCTGAGTGAGCCGTTCATGCATAATGGGAATCGCCTGTGCATCCCGATAACAAGCAATAACTGCAGATAATTTATGGAGGATCTTGCTTTGTACCATCCGCTTTTCATACAAGGGGAAGGAGTAGGCACGCTGCCAATCTCGAGTTTTCATGAGTCCCTCTTTTAACGAGGTCTCGTTTTTCCATCTGAGAATTTTTTTGGCTTTTGTGCTGTCGCCATACCAATCGGCCAAGTCCCATCGGCGATTGGGCATCTTTCCCCATCGCGGTTCGGCGGTTATCTTGAAAATTTTTCGAATAAGAGAGGTAATCTCACGTATCGTAGTTTTTTTATCGCTTGCAATATTGAAAGATTCACCCCTGATACTGCTAAAGTCTGCGTTTGCTGCAAGAAGGGCTGCGTAGTTTGCATCATCGACGAAAATAAAATCTCGGGATATGTCCGGCTGAACGAGGGGGGGAAACGTTCCCTTGATTCCCTTTTCAATTAATTGCGGCACGAGGCGGTCTGGTTCTTCATAGGGACCGTACACAGAATAATAGCGTAAATTGACGACGGGCATTTCCTTGAGGATGCCATAGTATTTGATCAAATGTGCCGCGCCCACTTTGGAAACCGCATAGTGACTATTCGGCTGCAGCACATCTTCTTCGGCCGGTGCAGCGCAGTTCAATCCGTATTCTGAGGATGTTCCGGCATGGATGAATGCTTTTATCGAATACTGCGACGCGACTTCCACAAGGTTGAGGAGTCCCAGGAAATTTGTCTTGTAGATCAATTCAACATCGGTTTGCTTGGAATATGCTCCATATGCGGCGAAAGTAAAAATCGTCCGAAAGGGACGCTCGAGGAACAATCGTTCCACATGGTTTTTCCTGGTAATGTCGCAGTGAAGCACGAAATTCGGATTGATATCATCAAGCCGCCACGGAATAAAGGGCTTGCTTGTTACGGCAAAAACATCGTTCCGGATTTGAGTGATCTGTCGAAATAGATTTGAACCGATGAAACCACCAGCGCCAAAGACGACAATCGGCCCGTCAAGTTTCTTGATTTCCTCAAACATCTTATTTTGTAGATTCACGAGGGTTTCCTTTTTACTAGTACGGATCGCGCGTGCGAAGTTCGATTCGAGTGAGAAATTATGAAATTCTTATTGCAAAAATTCGATTATGGTTTGTTTCAGACCTTCGCCGCCCAGGTTGTTTTCTGCTTGGTGCCATCGCTGGCTTCCATAGCGGCCGCTGGGATAACCTTGAGCATAGAGACTCTGGTATCGAATTGATGCGCTCAGTTTTTCTAATAATGATGCGGCAAATGTTTCCCGCAGTCCGCACTGACCATAGTGTTCCTCCATAGTGATAACACGGCGAAGACGGGAGATTTGTTCGAGCAATTCTTCTGGAATCCCGTGGATCGGGAATTGGCTGATGATCCAGACATCAAGGTCCTCAATGATTGACGTGTCAAGGTTCAGGATGTTTTCCACCACTGGTCCGGCGCCGACAACAACTCCTTTTTTTCCGCACGTGAGTCTTCTCCAGGCAGCAAAAGGCGGAATCGGCTGTGAAATTCGCGCACCCAGATTGAGGCGCAGGTAATTGGGATGAGGGTCACTCTGCATTTGATGGACCACTTGGCCGACATCACTTCCTACAAACGGCACGTATACCTGCATGTTTGGAAGAATTCGCATCGCTCCAATATCTTCCAGGCTGTGATGAGTGCAGCCCATAATGCCATAACCGTACCCACCACCGTTTCCTACCAATTTAACAGGTAAGTCATGGAGACATACGTCATTCCGGATTTGTTCGTAGGGACGGAGAGTAACGAATGGTGCAATGCTGTAGACCCAGGGTTTCAATCCTCCGTAGGCGAGACCCGCGGCAAGGGAAACCATGTTCTGTTCCGCGACGCCGGCGTTTATGAAACGATCACGGAATCGTTCACGCACCTTCTCAAGAGCCATATATCCCAGGTCGCCAGTTAAAAAAATCATTTCGGGATATCGATCGGCGCTTTCGAGCATCGTTTCGGCGAATTCAGCTCTCATAATCCTGATACCGATAGTTGATACTGGTTATCAATCTCTTCACATAAAGCCTCATACTGCTCGTTTTTCATCGGAAGGTAATGTGAGTCTACGGTGTTCTCATACGGCTTCCAGCCTTTTCCTTTTCTTGTGGAGCAAACGAGTACACCGGGCTGAGAAGATCGCTCCAGTTGTTCTTTTCCCTGCTCGAGTGAAGCAAAATCGTGTCCATTGCATTCAACAGCGGTGAAACCGATGAGCTCCAGACGTTTCGTCAGTGGTTCGAGTTTCATCACTTCCTCTGTTCTGCCGAATCCCTGGAGATTGTTGCGGTCGATCAACCAGACGACGTTTGTCAAAGAATGGTGTACAATAAACGATGCCGCTTCCCACAAACTTCCTTCATCTAACTCACCATCTGAGGTAATACAAAAGACCCGTTTGCCGGATTTTTTATAGCGGCTTGCCAGTACAAGACCAGCTGCGAGCGAGAGTCCATGTCCCAAACTACCGGTCGCGAAAGGGATACCTTTCAACCTGTTTGGAGGGGGATGTGCCGCAAGGTAAGTTCCATCGCAATAAAACGTCTCGATATCCTTCTCTGTGATGAGTCCTCGTTCTGCCAATGTACTATAGAGAGCCGCCGCCGCATGCCCTTTTGAAAGAATAACCTCATCTTCATCTCTCATCCATCCAAAGGCAATAAAAGTCAATATTTCTGCACATGAAAGAGACGCCCCCACGTGACCCGCGTTGGCTGTTTTGTACATTTTCAAAAATCTCTTCTTGATCTTCCATACCCTCTCAAGAAGCTCTTTTCGGTGCTTTTGAACCATTCCATCCCGTCAGGCAAATGAGTGAAAATATTCTGCTCCTTATTTACGCATTGAAAAAGTAAATGTCAACAACTTTTCTCGTCTTATGGGCATCATTTTTTCCTGCAACATAAGAGAGGAATTGCATGATGCATTCCTTTTTAAGAAATCGAATTCTTATCTGAAGGAGCTTGATAATCCAGGCAAAGGTGAATACATTAGGACAGTTTTTTTAAAGAACCATATCTCAATGTACTATGATCATACCGTTCAAAGCAGTGGATAGGATCGTTTCGTCTCGCCTTCTTGCCTGGGCATTTGCCCTTTATGTGGCTATTCATATATTGTACTTTTTCCTTCCCTCAATACCTTTGGAGAGCGATTCTCTCTCATATTATCAGTGGGCACAGGAAAATCTCAAGAGTGGGACATTATATCCCTCATCTTATAATCTCAGCATTAATAAAGAATGTGTTGTTGCACCGGTTTATATCAATTTGTTGGTTGTTACGCTCAGTATTTGGAACGATCCGAAAGCGATTTTCGTATTGAATGCGGTGTTCAATATCAGCCAGCTCCTTCTGGTGTTTGCGCTGACACGGAAAATCTTCGGAGAGCTTCCTGCGGCTTTTGCTGCTGGTTTGTATATCTTCTATATGAATAACCTCGGGTTACTCCTGATGAACCTCACCGAGCTGGCTTTCGGGGTCTTTCTTCTCTTGAGTATTTTTCTTTATATAACTCGGCGCGGAGCAGGTGCACTCCTGTTCTCCGGATTTTTCCTGGGTCTCGCAATTGGTGTTCGTCCAACCGGGTGGGCACTTGTTCTGGCGCTGATCCTCGTCATGGGGTGGAAAGCTTTTCATGGAACGCGGGAAATCCGAAAACCGATCATTGCTGCATTCGGACTGAGCATATACATCCTGGGTGCCGGTCTGTACACCCAGCATTCCATCGGCGACTTTGTTTTTATGTCAGACTCAGGACCGGCAAATCTTATCTTGAGCTGCAATGATGAGGCTAATGGTCTGTACAGCGATAAAATATTCAAGCGTCCGGAATTTCAGATAGAGAATTATAAGGAACGGAGCAAAGCGTATTTATCCTACTCAATAAGATGGATCCGTCAGCACCCGTTTCAATGGATATCCCAGTTTCCCCAAAAAATTTATTCGACATATATCACCGATGATTTTTCGGTGAGCCGGCTTCTCTTGCAGGAAGAGTGGTCTTTTAACCGCTTCGTCAAAGCTCTGCGCCGCGGCGAATTAAACCAACGGTTCAACAACGAACCGCTCTGGTTTCGAGTCTCATTTCTTATCTTGAACATATTTCATCAGTTATTCTATATGACGCTTGTTGCTGTCTTTGCGATGCAGACATTCCAATTCATCAAGAACAAAGAATGGAAAGAAGGGACGATCCTCCTCTATTTATATGTTCTTATTGGTGTTCTTATGACGCTGGTCGGTTCGATAGGATCCTTGCGGTATAAATACAGTTACATGATCATTGCGATGATACTTTGTTCCCCTTTCATAGCACAATTTATACGGAAACATTCGATCCCGTTGCATCCCACTGATTGAAGGTACTTTTCCAGTCTAATCTTCATCGATACTTGCTTTTAAGACCTGATCAAAGACAAATATCGGCTCCGAATCGGATATTCGAATTGTTTTTCTTTCGAATTTTCGCTATTATTCAACTTACAATATTATAAGGGCTCTTAGCTCAGCTTGGTTAGAGCGCTACCTTGACATGGTAGAGGTCATAGGTTCGAGTCCTATAGAGCCCACAGTTGATAGGAAAAACGTCTGGACACACCAGCACACTGTTCAGATTTTACTCGCAATCGGACGATGGTCCGATTTTTTTAACTCATGAAAAAAATAAAAATCACATTCCCGGACGGGGACCAGAGAGAGTATGACCGTGATGTCACCGGCAGGCAAGTTGCCGAAGGTATCAGTAAAGGTCTTGCGAAAGAAGCGCTTGCCGTCGAGGTAAATGGCGAAGTGTGGGATCTCAATCGTCCGATTAATCAGGATGCATCTCTAAAAATTTTAAAATGGGCCGATGACGGGGGAAAAGAAGCGTATTGGCACAGTTCTGCTCATGTGATGGCGGAAGCGGTGGAAGCGTTGTACCCGGAGGCGAAGTTCGGAGTTGGTCCTTCGATTGAAACCGGTTTTTATTATGATGTTGACCTTGGAGATCACAGTCTAACAAAAGAGGATCTCGAAAAAATTGAAGCGAAGATGATAGAATTTGTCAACCGGGATGTTCCCTATATTCGCGAGGAGAAGAAGTGGGAAGATGCAGTCGAGTATTTTACAAAGAAGGGTGATCAGTATAAGCTTGAATTATTAGACGAGTTCAAGGGACAGACGATCACGTTGTACCATCATGGCAATTTTATTGATCTGTGCCGGGGACCACATCTCCCTTCCACCGGGAAGATAAAAGCGGTGAAGTTATTGAGCGTTGCCGGAGCGTACTGGCGCGGGAATGAAAAAAACAAGATGATGCAGCGCATATACGGCATCACCTTCCCCTCGAAGAAAGAGCTCGATGAATACCTCTTCGCACTGGAAGAAGCAAAACGGCGCGATCATCGGAAATTGGGCGCTGAATTGGAGCTTTTCCTTCTGACGCCAAAGATTGGAAGCGGGCTGCCGCTATGGCTTCCGAAGGGAACGGTTATTCGCGAGTCATTGATTGAATTTTTGCGCGATGAACAGAAAAAACGCGGATATCAAACGGTCGTAACACCGCACATTGCAAATCTTGATTTGTACAAAACATCAGGTCATTATCCGTACTATAAAGACTCGCAGTTTCCGCCCATTCAATTGGAAAACGGCGAGGCGTTCTTGCTGAAGCCGATGAACTGCCCGCACCATCATCATATCTATTCGTTTAAACCCCGTTCCTATCGGGATTTACCGGTACGCCTGGCCGAGTTTGGTACGGTGTATCGCTATGAACAATCCGGGGAAATGAACGGTCTTACGCGTGTTCGCGGCTTTACTCAGGATGATGCGCATATCTATTGCGCGCACGACCAGCTAAAGGCAGAGATCAAAGCCACGATCGAATTGACACAGTTGGTGTTTAAGACCTTCGGCATGGACGTCAAAATCCGTCTATCGTATCGGGATGATAAGAATCTTGAGAAATACGGCGGGGAAGCCGCTTTCTGGGAACAAGCCCAGCGCGAAATCCGCGAAGTGGCGGATGAGATGAAACTTGATTATTTTATAGCAATAGGTGAAGCATCCTTCTACGGTCCCAAGATCGATTTCATGGTCAAGGATGCCTTGAATCGTACATGGCAGCTTGGTACTGTTCAAGTAGATTACGTGATGCCGGAGCGGTTTGAGTTGGAGTATGTCGGACAGGATGGACAGCGGCATCGACCGGTGATTATCCACCGTGCACCGTTCGGATCGTTAGAACGGTTTGTAGGAATTCTCATCGAACATTTTGCCGGTGAGTTCCCGTTATGGCTTGCTCCCGTCCAGGCAGCAGTGCTGCCGATCAGCGATGCGTTTATGGACTATGCACGTGAAGTAGCGGAGGGTCTGAAAGCATCCGGTGTACGTGTTGAGCTGGATGACCGGAACGAAAAAGTAGGATATAAAATTCGAGATTGGGAAACGAAGAAAGTAACCTATATGCTTGTGGTGGGCGAGAAAGAGAAGGCCAGTGGAACAGTCTCTGTTCGTCAGCACAAGAAAGGTGATCAAGGAATGATGAAGCGGGAAGAATTCCAGGCGCGTATCCTTGAGGCCATAAGAACAAGAACACTCACGGTTTAGGAGAAGACGTTATTAAGCAAGAACGAGCACGTTTAAATTCTGAAATCAAAGCGCTCCAGGTGCGCGTTGTGACCGATGATGGTGAGCAGCTTGGGATTATGACCACCACCGAAGCACTGAAGAAGGCACAAGAGAAAGTTTTAGATTTAATTGAGATTGTGCCCAATGCAACCCCGCCGGTTTGCAAGATTATGGATTTTGGAAAGTACCGGTATGAACAGTCGAAACGTGATAAGATTCAGAAGAAACATCAGCATGTTACCCATGTGAAGGAAGTGCGGTTCCATCCAAATACCGACACGCATGATTTCGAATTCAAAACCCGGCATGCGCGCGAGTTCATTCTGGGCGGCGACAAGGTAAAAGCGACAGTCGTCTTCAAGGGCCGCGAAATCACTTATCAGGATCAGGGTAGAGAGCTGCTCGATCGCTTCACCGAGGCGATGTCCGACATTGCCAAAATCGAGCAAGAACCAAAAATGGAAGGCCGGCAGATGGTGTCGTACTTTGTACCTGAAAAAGCAAAGAAGAAAACTTCAGAAGAAAATAAACAATTAAAAGAGGAATAAGAGCCCATGCCGAAGATGAAAAGCCGGCGCAGCGCCGTCAAGACATTCAAGGTCACCGCGACCGGAAAAATCAAACGACGGAAAGCATTCCGCAGCCACATCCTGACCAGCAAGTCCACAAAGCGCAAGCGCCATTTACGGAAATCCGGATTCGTTGCGGAGACGGAAGCGTACAAGGTGCGAAGATTTTTATTGGCGTAAGACGAAAGAAAGGTAGAAAGCAATGCCGCGTTCACAAAATAAGGTCGCGTCGCACCGTCGGCGCAAAAAACTGTTAGCACAAGCAAAAGGGTACTGGGGCGGAAGAAGCAAGGTCCTTACCGTCGCGAAGCATCACGTTGATAAAGCCGGAACACATGCCTATCGGCATCGCCGGACGAAGAAGCGGGAATTCCGTGCACTCTGGATCGCCCGCATCAATGCGGCGGCGCGTATCCACGGCACAACGTACTCCAAACTGATCTCTTCACTGGAAAAGAAACAGGTAGGAATCAACCGGAAAGTACTGGCGGATCTGGCTGCGAATCATAAGGCAGCCTTCGCCGAAGTCGTAAAATTTGCAACGGCGTAAATCCAGTCTTCTTGTCTACTAGATCCTGCACGGATCATCTATTGCACTTCGTGCGGGATTCATGAATGGTCGATAAGGAGATTTTTTGTTTGTTGTCCTATATCATCGATCGAGAGAAAATGATCACCATGCTCGAAAACGTTGAACAGACAAAACAGGCTTTTACGCAAGATCTGCACCTTGCGGAGAACCTCCAGCAGCTCGAACAGGTACGAATAAAATTTCTCTCCCGCGGCGGGGAGATTGCAGCCTTGTTCGAAGGAATGAAGACTGCTGCTCCCGCCGATAAGCCGGCTCTGGGAAAAGCGCTCAACGAGCTCCGTCAATCTACCCAAAAGCAATTCGACGAAAAAAAATCAGCATTAGAGAAGACAGCACAACCGGCAGAGATTCCTTTCGACCTGACATTGCCGGGACGTCCCCAGCCTGTCGGTACCAAGCATCCTATCACTCGTGTGATGGAAGAGATCAAGCGTATTTTCATTGGCATGGGATTCTCTGTGGAGACAGGTCCCGAGATCGAGAGCGATTATTATAATTTTGGTGCATTGAACTTCCCGCCCGATCATCCGGCGCGCGATATGCAGGATACGATTTTCATCTCGGATCAAGTTCTTTTACGGACACACACTTCACCGGTCCAAATTCGTGTCATGGAGAAGCAGCCACCGCCTGTTCGTGCCATTATGCCGGGATGGGTGTACAGAAATGAAGCTGTCAGCGCGCGCAGTCTTGCAGCCTTCCATCAGATTGAAGGATTGTATGTGGACGAAGGAGTGGCGTTCAGCGAATTGAAGGGTACTCTGGTGGCCTTCGCGAAGCAATTCTATGGAAATTCCATTCAATATCGTTTCCGCCCCAGTTTCTTCCCGTTTACAGAACCGAGTGCGGAAATGGATATTACCTGTTACCTCTGCAGTGGGAAAGGATGCCGCGTCTGTAAATACACCGGTTGGCTGGAAGTGCTTGGAGCAGGGATGGTCCATCCGCATGTCTTTCAGGCAGTGGGATATGATCCGGAAAAGTATACCGGGTACGCGTTTGGTATGGGGATCGAACGGACAGCGATGTTGCGATACGGGATTGACGATATTCGCATTCTCTATGAAAACGATATACGGTTCCTGAAACAATTCTAATGGATTGATCTATGTTTACTGCAGGTTCCTAATATGAAAATCTCCCAACATTGGCTGAAAAAGTTCGTTGACTTCAAATTTACCCCCGAGCAGTTTGTTGAAAAACTCTCTATGCTCGGACTTGAAGTGGAAAGCTTTGACGACCTGGCAAAGAAGTACGATAAGTTTGTCGTTGGTGAAGTGGTAGAGCGTGCCAAGCATCCCAACGCAGACCGATTGTCGCTGTGTAAGGTGAATGTCGGAAGGGGACTACAGGAAGTTGTGTGCGGTGCACCAAATGTTGCCGCAGGACAAAAAGTTGTTGTTGCTCTCGTTGGTGCTGTCATTCCTCATAACCAGCACGATCCGGAGGGGAAGCCTTTCATCCTTGAACGTGCCAAGATCCGCGGTGTTGAATCCAATGGAATGATTTGCTCCGAGCTGGAACTCGGTCTGGGAAAGGATGCACAAGGCATTCTCGTCCTTGATACAAAAGTAAAAATTGGAACGCCGTTTGCAATCCATCTCGGTCAAACAGATGTTATCTATGAAATTGGCATTACTCCCAACCGTTCAGATTGCTTGAGCCATATCGGTGTGGCACGCGAGATGAGCGCCCTCGTCAACAAGAAACTTAGACTACCGAAGATCACGCTGAAAGAAAGTAAGACACCGACTTCGAAGTTTGCAAAGATCGAGATTGTCGATAAAGAAAAATGCCCCCGGTATTCGGCGCGAGTCCTTCGCAACATCAAAATTGGTCCGTCGCCGCGGTGGCTCCAGGATGTACTGACAGCTGTCGGCATTCGTCCTATCAATAATGTCGTCGATGTGACCAACTATGTGTTAATGGAATTCGGGCATCCGCTTCATGCTTTTGATTATGACAAACTTGCCGGGCACAAGATCATCGTTAAAACTCCAGACGAGGGAGAAAAGTTTGTCACGCTGGACGGCAAAGAACGCTCACTCACTTCTGAGACGCTGATGATATGCGATGCTGAAAAGCCAATTGCTATTGCCGGCGTCATGGGGGGAGCGAATACAGAGATCAACGACACGACTGCACATATTCTGATCGAAAGTGCATACTTCGATCCCCGCAGCATCCGGCGAACAGCAAGACAACTTGGCCTCTCAACAGAAGCGTCCTACCGCTTCGAACGCGGGACGGATATCAACATCACAGTGACCGCTGCAAATCGTGCGGCGCAGCTCATTCAGGAATTGACCGGCGGTGAATTGCTGAGAGGAGCACTGGATGTGTATCCAAAGAAACGAAAACCGGCTGTTGTCAGAACACGTGTCTCGCGAGTCAATTCTGTTATTGGTGTTTCACTGAAGAAGTCGGAAGTACGTTCTCTCTTAAAGAAGATTGGGCTCACGTCGAAGTCATCCTCTCCAGATGATCTCCGTGTGGAAGTTCCCGGCTTTCGTAATGATATTCTAGAGGAGATTGATGTCATTGAAGAAGTCGCGCGTGTCTTTGGTTATAATAAAATAGAAACCAAGACCCACGCTTCAATTGATTTTTCCTCAAACGTGCGAACTGACTTGTTGCAAGATGAAATTCGGGAATACCTTATCGGTGCCGGGTTTAATGAAATTCTTGCCATTAGTCTCCAGGATGAAGAAACGATGGCACTTGCAGGGAAGCCATTGGTGAAGGCGGTTAATCCTGTGAGTGCAGAAATGGCGGCATTACGGACGAGTCTCGTACCAAGCACGCTTCGCATCGTTCAGCACAATCTGAATCATGGCATGAAAAGTCTCCGTCTTTTCGAAATTGGCAATATTTTCCAATTAACTGAGGGTGAAACGCAAAATCTGCTTGATGCCTACCATGAAGAAGAGCGACTTCTCCTGGTTCTTAGCGGGAACCACGCTGCAATTGGCTATGGGAGCATTGGGCGACAGGTAGACTTCATGGATATCAAAGGGGAGGTCATGGCAGTTCTTTCGAAGTTCTGCCTTGACAACTATCATTTTATTTATTATGATAACCACGAGGCATTAAGTGAACCGTGCGTAGATATTGAGATCAATAGCACTTATGCCGGGTTCTTTGGAAAAGTTCGGAAACAGATTACTGATAAACTTGGCATTGATGAAGCGGTGTTTGTCTGCGAATTGAATGTTCGAGCAATCCGTGAAGGCTGGGTGAGAGATCGGAAGTTCTCTCCTTTGCCGAAATTTCCGGGCGTAACACGCGACCTGGCTTTCACCGTTGATATGACGCTTCCCCAAAAGGCGGTGGAAGATGTCATTCGTCGAGTTGGGCGACCTTTATTGACGAACGTAGTTCTTTTCGATGCATACAGCGGTCAGCAAATAGGGACAGGCAAGAAGAGTGTGGCCTATGCTCTGGATTTTCAATCGCCTGATCACACATTGACCGATGCCGAAATTGACGACATTCTCGCCCTGATCATTAAAGCCGTTCAACAGGAATGTAACGGTGTATTGCGCAGTTAGTATGCTGGTGCGGCTATCAAATTTCTAAATTCATGAGGAGTCACGCTTGCCTGAACAGCTCGTAGACGCTGAAGCGGACGAAAAGAAGGATTTGAAGCAACTCGAGTCATCTCTCCAGGCATTGTGGGAGAAGGCCCGGCTTGTATCGGAATCTCTCCTCCGGTTTAAAGCGGAAAACAGGGAACTTCAGAACCGGATTACGAGTTTAGAAGTGAAAGAACGCCATTGGACCGAAGAACTCCAGCGGCGTGACCGCGACCTCGAAGAGGTTCGCAAGCAGCTGGCACAGGCACAGTCAAACGGAAGAAGTCTCTTTTCAAAGGAGGAGTCAGAAGTACTGAAAACGCGGCTGAGAGAATTCATTATAAAGATTAGTTCACGTTTATAGTGGAAACCGGCAGCGACGGCAGTCTGTGGAGAATTCAACACACACAATTCAAGTAGTCCCGACGATGAACGGCAAGAGTATTCGAGTAAAAATATTTGGCAACGAGTATCCACTTCGCGGAGAGAATGAAGATCTCACAAAACGCGTGGCTTCTTATGTGGACGGTATGCTAATGAAAATCCATGATAAGATTCCCGAGCAGCCTCCCTTGACGGTTGCCGTCCTCTCTGCATTAAATATTACGGAAGATCTCCTGCGGGAACGTGAGAAACATACCCAGGAAGTCACTCATCTGGAAGCAGAAGTAGAAAAACTTTCCAATTATCTCGATAATTGTCTCTTGGCCGAGCCGACGGACGAACTGAAGCACTGACACCGTCGTTTGTTCTTTCTCCATAGGGGCGGATTTTTTTTAGAACCGCACCATCAGCCGTAATCAATGCCATATTAAAGAACCTTACAATTCTGTTAATATGGGAGCTTGACTCATAAACGTGGAGCGCAAGCCACCTATCCTTCTCAAAGAGGATATGCCCTGCGATGACGTCCTGCGAGAGCAGGAACGAGCGGGTTGTGGAAGTGTGAAATGCTTAGGCAAGCACCCACTGTGTATACGAAAGAGGTTCTTTCAATACACTTGATTGTGGCAGATGCGTGCGGTTTTTTTATTTATCAAGAAGCAGTCTGAACTGAGGAATGACATGGAACCCTATATTCTTATTATCATCGGAGCACTTATTGGCGGTGGATCGTTTTTTATGGGATGGTCTCTGAACGCACGAAGCGACCAGAACAAGATCATGGATGCCCAGGAACGCGCTAAAAAGATCATCCAGGAAGCAGAAAAGGATGCAACAACCACGAAGCGTGAAAAACTTCTCGAAGTAAAAGACGAATGGTACAAGAAAAAGAAAGACTTTGAATCCGATGCTCAATCAAAGCGCACGAAACTGCAGGCCTACGAAAAACAACTGAGCAACCGAGAAGAAAATCTGGAAAAGAAGCTCGATCTGTTGACAAAGAAGGAATCCACACTTCAAACAACAGGCCGGGAAATTGCCGACCGTCAGAAACGTCTGATCGAACGCGAAACGGAAGTTGATCGGCTGATTGAAGAAGAAAATCTCCGCCTCGAAAAAATCTCCGGAATTACGCGTGAGGAAGCAAAGAAATACTTATATCAGAATCTTATCGAAACGGTGAAATCGGAAGCAACACAAACGCTCAAGGATATCCGTGACTCGGCGAAAATCGAAGCCAAGAAGGAAGCTCAGAAAACTATTGTCCAGGCGATTCAGCGATCGGCGGTTGATTTTACCTTAGAAGCGACAGTCAGTGTTCTGAACGTTGGCAGTGATGAAATGAAAGGTCGGATTATCGGCCGTGAAGGGCGGAATATCCGGGCTTTCGAAGCGGCTACCGGCGTGGATGTGATTGTTGATGATACACCGGAGGCGGTCATTCTCTCCGGCTTCGATCCTTTTCGGCGCGAAGTTGCCCGTGTTTCGCTTGAACGGCTGATCGCAGACGGACGTATCCATCCGGCCCGCATCGAAGAAGTTGTAGAAAAAGTCAAAAAGGAATTAGAAGAAGAAGTGATTCATACGGGGGAAAACACCCTGCTGGAAATCGGTCTGCATGGTGCTCATCCGGAGATTGTGAAGCACATCGGCAGGATGAAGTATCGTTCCAGTTATGGTCAGAACCTCTTAGAACACAGCATTGAGGTTGCCTATCTGACAGGTATCATGGCATCGGAACTACGGCTGGACCCTGTGCTGGCGAAGCGGGCCGGTTTGCTCCATGATATCGGCAAGACGATCGATAAAAGCGTCGAAGGCCCCCACGCGCTCTTAGGGTTTGAATTGTGCAAGAAATTCAATGAACACGCGATCGTGTGTAATGCCGTGGGTTCTCACCATGAAGATATCCCGATGGAGCATCCTATCTCTGCCCTGGTGCAGGCGGCTGATTCGATCAGCGGTGCGCGGCCCGGTGCGCGGCGCGAATCGGTGGAAGAGTATATAAAACGTTTAGAGAAATTGGAGAACATCGCAAAATCCTTCAACGGTGTCATCAATACCTATGCCATACAGGCCGGACGTGAAATTCGAGTTATTGTCAGTCATGAAAAACTCGACGACGCGGCCGCGGATCAAATCGCACATGATATTGCGAACAAAATTGAACAAGAGATGGAATATCCCGGACAGATTAAAGTGGTTGTGGTGCGGGAGTTTCGTTCGGTCGCGGTGGCAAAATAATTCTACGAACATTTTTGGACAATCGGTGCGGGCTCCATCAAAACGAATTCTCACGATTGGCGTCACCGGTGGTATCGGCAGCGGCAAAACCACCGTTTGCGAAATATTTTCTCGTTTTGGGGTTCCTGTCCTGTCCTCAGACGACATTGCGAAAGAGTTGACACACACTGATCCGGCGATTCGTGAACAACTCATCATTCTTCTGGGAGATGAGGCATATCTGCCCGATCGTTCATTCAACCGGTCCTATGTTGCCTCGCAGATCTTTTCCAACAAGGAACTCCAGGGCAGGGTGGAAGGTATTATTCATCCCCGTGTAGAGCAAGAGAGAGAGAGAAGAATTGCGGACCTGAGGAGTCAGGGACATCGGATGGTGATCATTGAGGCAGCACTGATCTACGAAGTAGGACTTGATAAGAAATTAGATATCGTCGTGGTTGTTGACGCCGATGAAATGACACGGATACAACGGACATGTGCGCGTATGGGTATCTCAGAAAAAGAAGTGCGTGTACGCATCGATGCTCAGCTTGATGTGAAAAGGAAGATAGAAAAAGCTGAATATATCATCCAAAATAACGGAACACTAGGCGAACTGGAGTCGAAGGTGCGGTTCCTGTATACAATATTTCAACAATTAGCAAGTGGGAGGTAGCGTGCCTGAATCCTGTTTTGAAAAAGAGGAAAAGTATTTCTTCCGCACGTATCATCGTTTACCGCTCGAAATTGAACGGGGCGAAGGAGTCATGCTCTATGCCAAAGATGGCAAACGGTATATCGATTTTTTTGGCGGGCTTGCTGTCAATGCGCTAGGGTATCATCACCCCCGTATTCTTGCGGCAATAGAACGGCAGATGCATCGCTATCTTCATCTCTCAAATTATTATGTACAGGATACACAGGTGGAGTTAGCGGAACGAATCATCAAAGCGAGCGGTTTTCGCCGTCTCTTTTTTTCCAACAGCGGCACGGAAGCCGTGGAGGGGGCAATCAAGCTTGCACGAAAATGGGGGCAGCCGAAGGGGAAGATGCACCTGCTGAATTTGAGCAATTCGTTTCATGGAAGAACGATGGGAGCGCTTTCACTGACAGAACGGCCGAAATACCGGGAAGGGTATGCCCCATTTCTGCCCAACACCGATTCCCTGAGTTTCAACAATACGGAAGAACTGCAGGCAAAGGTCAACAGCCAAACGCTGGGCATTATTCTCGAGTTCATCCAGGGAGAAGGCGGTGTCAATGTCGTCAGCAAGGAGTTTGTAAGGGAATTGAAATCGCTGCAGAAAACATTCGGGTTCCTTATCATCGCCGATGAAATTCAAGCCGGCGTAGGACGTACCGGAAAGTTCTTTGGCTTCGAACATTTTGATATTCATCCGGACATTGCCGTTATTGCGAAAGCTATCGGCGGAGGACTTCCCCTCGGTGCGATCCTGGGAAATGAAAAAGTCGCCGAGGTCCTGACCTACGGTGCGCATGGAACAACATTCGGCGGGAATCCGGTGGCGTGCGCAGCCGGGTGTGCCGTGATGGAAGAAGTCATTGACCATGGCTTGATGAAGCAGGCTGGAATCATCGGTGAATATCTTGCATCCAAAATGAGGGAAGTACAAAGAGAATTTCCCGCAATCATTAAGGATGTCAGAGGCCATGGATGTATGCTGGGTATCGATATCGACCGCGATGGTCAAACGATTGTTGATGAGCTCCGGAATCGCGGATTGCTCATCAATTGCACCAACACGACGGTGCTGCGGCTGTTGCCTCCGTATATTATCCAGGAAGAACATTGCGACCGGTTGATTGTTGAATTGCGATCCATTTTAAAGACACTGCATTCATAAATTATTCTCATGTTACGGACTAACCACCGATCAATGGAGAAATACTATGGCACTGACAGAAGCAAGTAAAACGATCCTCATGAATACATTAAAAGAGTGGACAAAGTTTGCTGGCGAGCGGGAACGATTAACTGCTGCGGCGAATGAACTCAGCGGGATAACGCGCAGAGTTGTGCAGGAATGTCTTGCATTTATCAAGGCGCAAAATATTGATGTGCTTTGTGACTCTCCGGATGCGATGAAAATTATGGGTGTCGCCGTACACATCGATCCTGTGGTCGATGCGACGTTTCCTAACGTGAAAGCAAGTGTTGTCTTGAAATGCGCCGGTTCCACGAGGGCGATTCTCGTGAATCCGAATTTATCGATCTCGGCGGGCGGGGTCGTTATGACATTTGACCAGCTGAAAAAAGGTATTCCTGATCCGTTTATCGTCAACGCGGCTGATTTTGTTCGCGACAGCTTCCTCTTTGTGGCGCGCACAGGCGGGAAGGAAGAATAGACTTGTCGAGTGTGATAAGGTCTGAATGATGGAACTTGAGTCCAAACATATACAGGCTCCGGAATTATACGGAAACCATTGGCTGAATGCGGAACCGGTATCTCTCCGCGGGCAGAGCCGTGAAGTGTTTCTCATCGACTTCTGGGATTACACGTGCATCAATTGCATCCGTGCCCTGCCCTATATTCAGGAATGGCACCGTAAATATCTTGATTTTGGATTAACCGTTGTTGGTGTGCATACACCGGAATTTGATTTTGCAACTTCTCTGGAGCGGGTTCAAAAGGCAGTAGAACAATTTAAGGTCGAGTATGCGGTGATGCTGGACAATGAAGCGAAGATGTGGAATGCCTATGCCGTGCGCTTCTGGCCGACACGGTGCCTTGTCGATCGCGATGGCTATATACGGTTTGTACAGCACGGCGAAGGCGGTTACATGGAATTCGAACGTGCACTCCAGCAATTATTGATTGAAGCGGGTTGTCATCGCGAGTTACCGCCATTGACAATTCCCTTCCGAGATGAAGATCAGACCGGTGTGGTCTGTTTCCATCCGACGAGTGAACTCTTCTTAGGATATCTCCGCGGAGCTCTCGGAAATCCGGAAGGCTATAATCCTGAATCTACTCTCGAGTATTCCGATCCGGGCATCTATTTTCCTGAACGGTTCTATGCAGCCGGTAAGTGGATGAATGAGCGTCAGAGCTTACGATTTGACGGGGAGGCAGAAGAGCAGGGAACAATCGTGCTGCCCTATCAGGCTTCGGTTGTGAATGCGGTCATGGGCTCGAGGGATGGTTCGCTCTGTGCGGTGAATATCCAGCAAAACGGTCAGCCGCTTGCCATGGAAATTTACGGCGAGGATGTGGCGTCAGGACCGGGCGGAGTGACTTCGCTGGTGGTAGACGCGCCGCGCATGTATCAACTCGTGCGCAATAAAGAATTCGGAAGCCACTTGATGAAATTGACAACCTCCAACACCCAACTTGAGATCTTCTCCTTTAGTTTTACAACGAGCGTCATCCCCGAACTCATTCTGTCAAACTGATGGAGGATGGTTGAGAGATAATGAGGATTACAGTTGCTTATTCCTTTAGAATCAAGAGTTTCTTTGTTTCCATTAAATTTCCGGCTTCGAGGCGGTAGAAATATACTCCATTCGATAGATTCTGCAGGTTCAATGATTCAAACTTGATCCCTGCTTCTCGATAACCATCCACCGGTCGGGTGACATTACGCCCAAGAATATCGTAGACCTCGATTTTTACGTTTCCAGAAGAAGGAAGCTGGTAGCGGATCGTTGTTGTGGAATGTGTAACAGGATTGGGATAATTCTGGTTTAAGGTGAAAGACAGAGGCGGCACTTCCACGGCCTGAGTTCCAACGGTAACATAAGCGCGAATAAGCCAGACGACGACAGAATCGCCGGCCGCATTATAGGTGTAGTAATACCAGCCGGGAGTTTTACCGTTTTGGGTATCATTTGAATAAACAAAGCTTGTACGAACATTCGGAATTGGCAGAGCGGTAAACATGAGTCGCGGCTTAGCATTTAATCCCGACCCAACTCCCTCGTTAATAAAACCTGCAACAAAAGGATTTGAAGCGTCAATAGAATACGATCGGAGGTCGACGGTCGCCCAATTAGTCCAGGGAACAGGATAGGGCAACCCGGGTGTCGTTGCGATGGATGCAGAGATGGGAACCGCAAGCGGACTTCCTAAAAAGGATGTGCTTGACTGTCCGGCATGAGTCCACACACCGCCGTTCATGGTCCCTGCTCTCCTGAGAGCTACCCGGATGGAGTCAAGTTTTGCACCGGCAATTCCCGGAAATGAAACGATCATCGTATCATTCGGGAGACCTTCATAATAGGCAAGAGGTTCTGCAGTATCGTACATCAATTCTTGGACGCTATCCCCTCCGGTGCCAGACGCAGAATAGGAATAGGAAAATGGTGTAGATGGATCGGTGTTCATAATCGCAAAATGAACTTCCTTATACGTACTGCCAAAATCTGGTTCATAGAAATCCGAGTTCATCGCGACATCCAACACACGCGGACTTGTTGTGCTCAGCTCTACAGCTTTGACCCGCCCCGTTGTTTGAGAAGAACTGAAAGTACAATGCAGGTTCGATCCCGAAATAAACGAGAGATACTGGGCAGCATAATTTTGAACAATATCACCGGACAACGGTACGGTTGGTTTGTAATACGTCCGGCCTTGCACTTTGGGAAGATTGGGATAAAGATATCCATACAACGGATTTATGGATCGATCATCAAGGATGTTCGCGATAAACCAATTTGGGACAAGGTCGGTGAATCGCAGCGAATTGTGAACGGCCAGCAATCCTTCGTCAATACTCCGCTGGTCGGGAAAAGTGCTCGCCACCATTGGCTTAAAGAGACCCATGCCTGCCTGGTCACGTACATAGATAAAGAAACGGGCAGCACGGGCATAATCATGAAGTACATTGGTGAGATCGTTCTCACGCCAGTCCAGCAGATAATGGTTCGGTTCGTTGATGAAGTGAGTTTGATCGAAAATGGGGTAACCGCAATTGACTTCTGCAACCAGAGAGCAGCCTTCATTGAGGAACGGTAACCTGCCGCTCTGCGGGTAATAATGAAAATTGATCATATGCTGAAATTCATGCGCTGTTGTTGAAAGTCCTTCCTGGAGTCCGCGGGGATCGAGAAGATTCAACGGAGTTGTATCGAGAAAATAGATTTCCGCAAAATTGCTGGTGGCATATCCGGGCGTAATAGGATCGATTTCATTAAAGGGATGAAAATATCCGACGACATATCCGCCGCTTCCGCTGTACCCATCCTTGATGTCGAGCAGAAGAATAATGATTTTTGGGTCACCGTCAACATCAGGGGGATCACCGAAAGCATCCACATCCATTTGATAGATTCCCTGTACGGGATTTGCTGGTGTTTTCTGATCGAAATAGACTCTCACAGAATCGACGACGGTCTGATTGGCTCTCGTATTCCAGCTGGCGTCTTCCACAAAGACATAACAATGTGTTCCTACAGCTCTGCAGGTTGAAGGAACCGAATACCGAGTCCCGTTCACCATGCTGTCTGCATACCACGATTTCGTTGTGCCAGGTACAAAATTCCAGCCCATTTTTTTTGCCAGGTTTTTAGCAGGGAAGGACTCTGGATGTGCCGTGATATAATTCCTCACCTCCCGTTCTGATCTCCAGGTATAATAGGAATGAGGAACGGGATAATTTATTCTTTGCTCGAATTTTTGTTCTAAAGCATGTGGCTGTATTTGAGCAGAGATTATTCCAGATTGGAGAAAAATGGTTAGAATCGAGGAAATCAGATGTTGTACGGCTCGTCTGTGCATTGACCCTCTCGTTTTTAAGCTAAAAAAACTCATTCTTTCAGCGAAAATTATCATCGGTAGTTTGATGCGAATCCAAGTGGTTTTCTTTAAGGCATAGATTATGTTCCATGAAGTGGATGCAGCATTTGCCCAGCTGAAAATTTCTATGTTTTTTTGTTGCAGCTGATGTTGTTCTGTCGACTGGAATTTCAGTGAACATATTCAATTTGTGTTACAATTGCAATGAATGCCTGATGGTAAAACATTTGCAATAGTTATGGTCTTTTGATTTTCACAAGGATAAAAAGTAACTTAAAAAAAGGATTTTTTGCTATTGAATATTGGAAAACGCAGAGAGTTACTTCCCAATTTTTATGGAAGGTGTGTCGAATACAACGAGATCCTTGTTCAGCCACCCTATCCAGAGAAGGGTAATCTGGATAGGTTTGATAAGAAAAGTGGAAATGTTTTATAGCAGGACATTTAATAGGGAAAATGATCATGGGTGAATCGAAGACCGTACTTTCCGAGACAAAGCGAGTGAAACGCTATCGCTGGATCGCCTGCGCAGTCTGGACTCTCGTTTTGAGTCTTATCGTCCTGTACAATATTTCGTACGAAAGGAATGAAATTGTTGATGTCGCCCGTGAACAGGCACACCTAATATTTCAAAAAGAAGTTCTCGATGGGCATTGGAATTCCGGCAATCTCAACATCAATATACATTCTCCAGAGGGATTCAGTATTATCGGGCACATTACAAGCTTGAGGCTTGTCGATGAAAAAAATGCACCTGATCCCTGGGAAACGGAGGCGCTGAAGGCTTTTGAGCGTGGAGAAAAAGAGGTCTCCGGTGTTGCAGAAATTGGGAAAGCCACCTCGCTGCGATTGATAGAGCCATTGGTGATAGAAGAACGATGCCTGCACTGTCACCGAGATCAAGGGTATCGGATTGGTGATACTCGCGGTGGAATCAGCATCACGCTACCCATGGAATATATCCTCCGCAGGGGAGCGCATCGACATCCATTTCTTATCTATGCGCTCACTCTTGTATGGATCATTGGACTTGTTGGAATATTCCTTGGGGGGCGAAAGTTAGTACAGGGGATAAATGCTCGCGAACAATCTCTCCAGGATCTCCAGCAATCAGAATTACGTCTTATTTCATTGCTCGATAATATCCCGGACTTGATTTATTTCAAAGATGCAGAGGGACGATATATTCTGGACAATCGTGCACATTTGCGATTCATCGGAGCATCGCGGCTTGAAGATATTCTTGGGAAAACAGTATACGATTTCTTCCCTCCTGATCTCGCAGCACAATATTCCGAAGATGAAATGAAGGTGATTCACTCTGGTGAGCCTTTGCTCGAAAAAGAAGAGATCGTGTTCCATCGAGATACTGGCGAAAAACGTTGGCATCTGACAAGCAAAATACCATTAGTGGATAACCGGGGAAATGTCATCGGTGTTATAGGTATCGACCACGATATTACCGAACGTAAGCAGGCGGAGGAAGTTATACGCGAGTCTGAACAACAATTTCGATTAGTATGGGACAATTCCGCGGACGGCATGCGCTTAACAGATGAAGAAGGAACAGTCAGTAGGGTCAACGAAGCCTTCTGCCATATAGTCGAAAAAGAGCGTTCAGAATTGGAAGGGAAATCTCTCACGGTTATCTATGAAAAGGATCAACAAGAGCATGTCGCTCTCCGGTATAAAGAACGGTTCACATCGCGAACCATTGAAGCTCATCTAGCCCGTGAGATTACTCTCTGGAACGGCAGAAAAATTTGGATTGAAGCGACGAATTCATTCCTGGAATTTGAAGGACAACCGACGTTGTCGCTGGGGATATTCCGTGATCTCACCGAGCATAAGAGAGCGGAGGAACTCACGGAGTCGCTTT
>Ga0268280_1000177_pt1 | contig 60330 bp, 42 predicted proteins | sample saktaG_9_FD_190139 | JGI IMG/M metagenome (GOLD analysis project Ga0268280, IMG submission 190139) | Saline water microbial communities from Sakinaw Lake, British Columbia, Canada - sak_2011_5_24_40m | ecosystem: Environmental > Aquatic > Non-marine Saline and Alkaline > Saline ...
CGACTACATCGGGTTTGATGCGGCCATCATCGGTCGGCCCCCAATTGCTGAAATCTGACATCGTGCCGGCCGCCGGTGAGCGAAACAAAATGCCCCAAAAGAGAACGACGGCATCGTTGACTGCGCCGACCGTCAGGCAGTTCTTTGCCAGGGTGTGCCATGCCATGCAATCATAGCCGCCCTTATAGACGCCATCGCCCAGCGGATGTGTGGCGGAGTTATAGGTCGTCGCGCTGTAGCCGCTACCATTCCAGTAGTACACGGTATCGCCATTGGCCGGGCCATCATTGCGGTCGTTGCCGGAGGCCCAGATCATAAGGTAATAAGGCGCGCCGTATGCCACGGTGTCCACATTGCGCGCGTTGTCGTCATATTGCCCAAAGGTCGGGTCCTGCATCGTGCCGAGGCCACGGCGCCAATGCCAGCCACCATCACTGAACCAGCCGCCGTCCAACCCATACGAATGGTTGGATAAGTACAGCTTGTTGCCTTGGCCGGGCGCGCTGGCGCCGCGCGCGGTCATTTCGGCGATATCGGTGTTCCAGTCATAACTGTGAATGCGACTGCTGGGCGCCATGCCGCGCGCATTGGCATCCACACCGGACGCGGCGATCGTGCCACCCACGTGCGTCGAGTGCCAATGCGACGCCGCGCCGTCCATCACGCGCACGCGCCCACCGAATTCTTGATGCGTGGATAAGACCGAGCCGGCGTCCCACACGCCCACCGTCACGCTGTTGCCGGGCAACAAATAGCTGCTGCTGTCGCGCAGAATATTGGCCGCAGTCGAGATCGCTGCGTTCACATTGAACGTTGAATAATACAACGGCCGGCCCTCGGCATCGAGACTCATCAATTCGCGCGTCACGCCGTTGATCTCATAGCGCACCGGCAGCCCGTGCTGTTGCGCCCAGGCGACGGCAACGGCTTTGTGGTGCTGACTGTACTCAGTGAACGCGCGCACGGCCGCATCGCGCACGGCCGCGTTGTCATACGGCGCGGCAAGTAATCTCGTGCTGACGATCACCATCCAAGCCACGCTGCTGCTGATGTGTCGTATTTTCATGGACGCCTCCACCAATAGTTACCTTAATATATGTATAGTGTAGCACACATTTGTGCGCAGCACAAGAGCGGTAATTCTTTCGGAGCGAAAGATTTATTATCGTAACACCACGGCGCACAACCAATGCGCGGCGCTTTTTGCTACAATATTACCGCATTGTCCGCTCGCGGGGCGTTCATACCCACTCTATGGAAACCATGGCTGAAGTTGCAAAGTACTTGACGGTCGAACAAGCCGCGCAATGGCTGCGCGAGACCGCCGCCGCGCTCGGCACCGACGAACTCGTGGCTGTCCGCAATCTTGGCTTCATTCCGCATGCGCGCGACTTGTATCTCCTGTCGCCCCAAACAGCGCTGCCGCTCGACACCATCGCCGCCTTCGCCGTCGATATGGACGGCACCTCGACGACCACCGAGCCGCTCGCGCTGCACGCCCTCGAGTACATGATGCGCTGCGTCACCAACCGCATGACGCCCGCGGAATGGCCCGGCCTGGACGCGCAGCACGACATTCCCTTTGTGATCGGCAACAGCAATTTCCGCCACACAGAATTTCTGCTGCAACGCTATGCCGACGCGCTTGACCGCCCGGCGTTTTGCGCGCGCTTCATCGAAGCATTGCTGTGGACCATGGCGACCATGGACGACCGCCAGCGTCTGGCGGAAGTGCGCCTGAACGCACGCAATTGCGGCTTGGCGACCCTGCTGGATGACCCGCAATGGCTGCACACGCTGCGGCACGGGCACATCACCGACGAAACCTGTGCCGCACTGGCTGCGCCGTTCATTCAGCAGTTTGGCGCGCAATTCGCGCCGACCATCGCGAGTGCCGAAGTCAGCGCCGCACTCGACATTTATTATTATCGCTATCATGCCATTCTGCACAGAATCCGCCGCGGGCATGCTGACGAGCTGGCCGCCACGCTGCTGGGCGACCGCACGCACCACTTGGTCGCGCCGATGCCCGGCTACAGTGTGTTCCTGTGCCTGATCAAAGGCTGGCTCGACGAGCGCGCCGCGCCGTTGGCCGGCTTGCTGCGCGCGGCCCATCTCAAAGACAAGACGGCCCGCGCCAGCGATACCCCCACGTTTGTCGCGCTCTGCCGCCAGTTTCAGGCCCGGCCGGCGAAGGTCGCACTGGTGACCGCCTCGATTGCGTTTGAGGCGCACGTGGTCATGAAAGAAGTCATCCGCCTGGTGCGCGCCGAAGTGGCGAAATGGCCCGTGCCGACAGCGCTGCGGCGCGAGCTGCGCAAACATCTGCATGATTATCACGCCATCTTCGACGGCTTCGTCACCGCGTCCGACGCCAGCGAGGCACGCCTCAAACCGCATCGTGATTTGTACAGCATCTCGTTCCAACAAATGGCCATCGCGCGCGATGAGTATCCACACTGCATGGCGATTGAAGACACTGAACCGGGCATTCTCTCGGCGCGCGCGGCCGGCTTTGGCGTGACGATCGGCTTGCCGAACCACGACACCAGTCGGCAAAATTACGCCAAGGCCTCGCGGGTCGTGCATGGCGGCCTGCCCGAGTTGGTGCTCGATCTGGCGCTGTGTCTAAAGCTCCAAGAGCTGGTTTTAGGTTTCAGGTTTTAGGTTTCAGGTTTGCAGTTAATGATTCTTTCGCCGCGAAAGAATTACCCTGAACGATTTCCCTGTTTCCTGGCACTCATGCATGATGAGCGACGAGAACGACATGGTCAATGGCCTGCGCGCCGGCGATCCCGCCGCGGTTACGTGGCTGGTTGACACGTTTGGCCGGCGGCTCTTGCGCACGGCCGTGCTGCTCTGTGGCTGCGAGCCGGATGCCCAGGATGCCGTGCAGGAAACGCTCATCACCGCCCTCAAGGCCATTCAGCGCTTTCGCGGCGGTTCCACGCTGTCCACGTGGCTGCACGGCATTCTCATCAATGTCACGCGCCACATCATCCGCGCACGCAAACCGACGCTGCCGCTCGATGGCATTGCGGAGCAAGCCGCGCACGACAACCCGGCGGGCGATTGCGCGCGCCAGGACGACGCCCGCGCCGTGCGCGCCGCCGTCGCCGCCCTGCCGCTCGAACACCGCGAAATTATTGTCCTGCGTTATTTCCATGACCTGAAAATAGATGAGATTGCCGCGCAGCTCGGCCTGCGCAGCGGCACCGTCAAATCGCGCCTGCATTACGCGACGCAACACCTGCGCGCCCTGCTCCCGCATGACCTCGCGGACACACAATGATTGTTATGCAACACATATACAGTTACAACCACGATGTGGACGTGCTCATCCATAAATTCGTTCGCAGAACGAATTTCCTCCACACGCCGCGAACGAATTTACTCCTGACCGGCACTCACTGGTGGAGAACGACATGACCTGCACAACCTGGCACCACCGCTTGTACGACTACCTGGACGGCACGCTCAGCCCGCGCGCGACCAAGGCCTTCACGGCCCATCTCGCCCGCTGCGCCGACTGCCGCGCCGCGCTCGACCACGAGCGCGCCCTCGCCGGGCAGCTTACGCAAGCCTTGACCAGCGCCACGGCAGATGTGGATGTCGCTCCGAATCTGGTGTTCAAAGTCAACGCCGCGTTGACCGACACCACATCCGTTCACACCATCCACCGTGAGGTTCGTATGAAGTGGTTCACTGTTCGCAGAATGATCGAGTACGGCATTGCCGCGTCAGTTATCGCGGTTCTCGCAGCCGTGCTCCATGTGGGCGTGCTGTACAAGAATCCAGAAAAAGCGCGTCTGGCGGTTGCGTCCAGTCGTGTCTACCATAATGCCATGATTGGTGGCAAACTAAGCGTCGCGCCGGATAGCATGCCCGCGCCGGCGGCACAACCGCAGTCATTCGAACTAGCATTTTACAGACGGGTGCCCGCTGACCTAGCCTACGGTGGTGCGCGCAAAGCCGGCCGCATGGTTCTGTGTGATGCAATTGATGCCGCAGCGCCGGCAGGCTCCATCGCCGAGCTGCGGGAATTCTCTTTCAAAGCCGACGCGCCCGCGCGGCCTGCGCCGCAGTTCAACACCGAGGACTACAGCCGCATTTATGAAAATGAGTTTCTCGAGGCGCGCAATAGTCCGCTCTCGACCTTCTCGATTGACGTCGACTCGGCCGCATATGCCAACGTCCGCCGCTTCATCACCCAGCAGACGCGCCCGCCCAAAGATGCCGTGCGGATCGAGGAACTGATCAACTATTTCCATTACGATTATCCGCAGCCGACCGGCGCGCATCCCTTCACGATCACAACCGAAGGCGCGCCCTGCCCGTGGAACACCAACAATACGCTGGTCATGATTGGCTTGCAGGGCAAGACTATGGCCATGACGAACCTGCCGCCCAACAATCTGGTCTTCTTGCTCGATGTCTCCGGCTCGATGAATGAACCGAACAAGCTGCCGCTCGTCAAAGCCGCAATCAAACTGCTGGTTAATGAGCTGCGGCTGATTGACCGTGTAGCTTTGGTCGTCTACGCCGGCGCGGCCGGCCTGGTGCTCGAATCCACGCCGGGCGATGAAAAGGCGCGCATCACCGCGGCGCTCGATCAGCTCAACGCCGGCGGCTCGACGGCGGGCGGCGCGGGCGTGCAGTTGGCCTACACGATCGCCAAACAACATTTTCTGTCGAATGGCAACAACCGCGTCATCCTGGCCACCGACGGCGATTTCAATGTCGGCGCATCGAGCGATGCCGCGCTCGTCCGCATGATCGAGGAAAAACGCAATGACGGCATTTACCTCACGGTCCTCGGCTTCGGCATGGGCAATTACAAAGACAACAAAATGGAGCAACTGGCCGACAAAGGCAACGGCAACTACGCGTACATTGACAGCATTCTTGAAGCCAAGAAAGTGCTGGTGCAGCAATTAGGCGCGACGCTGTTGACCATCGCCAAAGATGTCAAGCTGCAAATTGAGTTCAACCCGGCGACGGTCAAGGCCTATCGCTTGGTCGGCTATGAGAACCGCATGCTCAAGGCCGAAGATTTCAACGACGACAAGAAAGACGCGGGCGAACTCGGCGCTGGGCATAGCGTCACGGCGTTTTACGAACTGGTGCCGGCCGGCTCGACGCAGACCTTCGCCAGCGTCGATCCGCTCAAGTATCAGACGACCACGCCGCAGCCGAGCGATGAGTTGCTGACCGTGAAATTCCGCTACAAACGGCCGGACGAGACCAACAGCGTGCTGCTGGCGCAAACCTTGTCGGCGCGCGACCTGGACGCCGGCGCGCCGTCGGAAAACTTCCGCTTTGCCAGTGCCGTCGCGGAGTTCGGCCTGCTGTTGCGCGACTCGCAGTTCAAGGGCGTGGCCAACTTCAATGACGTGCTCGCGCGTGCGCGTGGCGCCAAAGGTGTTGATAATGACGGCTACCGCGCCGAGTTCATCCGCTTGGTCGAGCAAGCGCAACTTCTGCCGCAGAAGTGAACAAAGAGTAAAACAGGCATTGCGCGAGTGTGGCAGTCTGCCAGTAGAAGGTGTGAGCGGCCCCCGTGCCGCGAAGCTGCCGCAGACGCTGCATTCGCCGCACGGAGGCGGCTCCCACATTCTTTGCATGCAGAGACCCCCACGACCTTGCGTCGTGGGTGAACAAGATTGAGTAAAAAGGCCCGCCGGGGTTCTTTTCTCAATCTCTGCGTCCACCGAGGCAAGCTCGGTGGGGCGCAACAACAAATACCAATCGCTGGATCTGGGCCGCACGCCCAGCTTGACAACTGCCGCGCTCTGTGGCATACTAGGCTAGTGCGCATGCAGGCGCATGCGCGTGGATAACCATACTCGAGAGGTGCAGCATGAACCCAATTCGTCGCAGTAGCATTGTGCTTTTGATGCTTTGTCTAACGTCTGCCAGCGCGCTGCCGGCCGCCACCGCGCGATGGTGCGTCACCAATCTCACCCACGTGATGCAAATCTATAACGATGGTGCGGGTGGTTGCGCGTTCTACGGTAGCGATACGGACGGGGAGTACATCGCCTGGTACAATGCCAAGGGCGAGAAACTGTATGGCAAACAGCTTCCCACCGGCACGATGGGCCTTGTCAGCGTTGACAAGAAATACCTGGTCTTCACGATTGGCAGTCCGACCGGTTTTTCCATGATCCAGGTTGACAAAAAGGGGGTCGAGACGCCGATTGCGCCGGCCGGCGTGATGTTTTACCCTGGCATGCCCGGCATGTACCACAGCAACCTCGGCGACAAAAAAGGCTATTTCATCGTCGAGCTTGTGACCGCTACCGGCGAGTATCGCGTGCGGCGCTACACCTACAAATGAGCAGCGACAGTCAGCGTTTTTACAAAGAGTAAAAGAGCCAAAGAGGTAGGGCGGCCATGGTTCCGGCGATTCAGCATTGCAGTCGGCCAATAAGCCGGTGACTAATGGTTAGGCCAGCAAAAGCGGCGCAGCGAGGGGGGGCGGTGCGAGAGCAGTTACTAATGACAGCGCTTTCTACGTTGCAGTGTCCTTGTAGCCGCCCGCGGTGAGGGCGGCTTCTGCAGCCGCGGTCATCCGCGCTCCACGCCGCTGGCGGGATCCACGCCGCTGGCGGGATCCCCGCCTTTGACGGGACTAGGCTGGTGCCTTAGCTAGCCAGGCCAGCTCCAAGCAGGCGCCCGCGGCCACAATTGGCATGACACCAAGCAAGCGCATTCATTAGTAGTTCCTTACACCACGCCTTGTGCCAGCATCGCCTCGGCCACTTTCAAGAAGCCGGCAATGTTGGCGCCGACCACTAAGTTACCTTTTGCGCCATAGGTTTCGGAGGCCGCGACGCATTGGTCGTAAATGTCATTCATGATCTGGTGCAAGCGCCGGTCCACTTCCTCAAACGGCCAGTTCAGGCGCATCGAGTTCTGTGCCATTTCGAGCGCGCTGGTGGCCACGCCGCCGGCGTTGGCCGCCTTGGCCGGCCCGAACGACACGCCCGCGTTGTGGAACACCTCGACTGCTTCCGGCGTGCTCGGCATGTTCGCGCCTTCGGCCACCGCAATGCATTTGTTCTTCACTAGCGTCTCGGCTGCCTTGCGGTCAATCTCGTTTTGCGTCGCGCTCGGCAAGGCCACCTCGCACGGCACCGTCCAAATATTCTGGCAGCCATCGTAATATTTGGCCGACTTGTGCGCCGCGACATATTCCTTGATGCGGCCGCGCTCGATTTCCTTGATGCGCTTGACCGTGTCAAGGGTGATGCCGTCGTTGTCCACAATATAGCCATTGCTGTCGGACAGGGCGATGACGCGCGCGCCGAGCTGCTGGGCGCGTTCGGTCGCGTAGATGGCGACATTGCCGGAGCCGGAAATGACGACGGTTTTATTCTTCCAGTCGGTGCCGCGACTTTGCAGCATGCGCGTGACGAAATACACCAGCCCATAGCCGGTCGCTTCCGTGCGCGCAAGCGAGCCGCCATACGGCAGGCCTTTGCCGGTCAGGACGCCGGTGAAGGTATTGGTCAGCTTTTTGTATTGGCCGTACATGAAGCCGATCTCACGGCCACCCACGCCGATATCACCGGCCGGCACATCCGTGTCCGGGCCGATATGGCGGAAGAGCTCGCTCATGAAGCTTTGACAGAAGCGCATGACCTCGAGGTCGCTCTTGCCCTTCGGGTCAAAATCACTGCCGCCCTTGCCACCGCCGATCGGCGTGGTGGTCAAGGCATTTTTGAAAATTTGCTCAAAACCAAGAAACTTGATGATGCTGAGATTGACCGAGGGATGGAAGCGCAAGCCGCCCTTGTACGGGCCGATCGCGCTGTTGAACTCGACCCGGAAGCCGCGGTTGACCTGCACCTCGCCCTTGTCATTGACCCACGGTACGCGGAAGATGACCTGGCGCTCCGGCTCGACGACCCGCTCCACAATCTTGGCGCGCGCCAGCTCCGGCCGCTGGGCAATGACCGGCGCGATGGATTCGAGCACTTCGCGCACGGCTTGATGAAATTCGGGCTCGGCCGGATTGCGCGCCACAACGGTTTCCAAGATGCTGTCGACAAACATACTCATGATCGCTCCTGCAAATGATACTAGTAGGAAGCGCGCGAAATCGCGCGCCTCGTCTAATGGTGCTAGTATAATGTATCAGGGTCGGATTTGCAACTGTCCGCGCTGCGCTGTCCGCGCTGCGCTCCGGATCCGGCGGTTGGTTTGTGGTGTTGCTCCCCACCGAGCTTGCCTCGGTGGAAGCAGAGATTGAAAATGGGACGCCGGTACGCCTTTTTACTCAATCTTATTCACCCACGGTACCGCCACGGCGGTACCGTGGGGGTTTCAGCACAACCACCCGCCCAACCTGCGTGCACGCTTGCGTTCGCCATGTTTACTAGGATTGCCTTTGCTTCTGTGTTTGCACCGCCGGATCCGGGCTACTCGTAGCGCAGGGCCTCGATCGGATCGAGATGGGCGGCTTTGGTCGCGGGATAGAAGCCGAAGAACACGCCCGTCACACTGGCGGAAATCAAGGAGGCCACGATCGCCGTCGGCGAAATCAAGGTCGGCCATTGCAGCACCAGCCGCACGATGCTGGTCGCGCCAATGCCCAAGGCCAGGCCAATGGCGCCGCCGAACAAGGACAGCATGATTGCCTCGACGATGAACTGCAGCAGAATGTCGCGCGTGCGCGCGCCGACCGCCATGCGGATGCCGATCTCGCGCGTGCGCTCGGTCACGCTGACCAGCATGATGTTCATAATCCCGATCCCGCCGACCAGCAGCGAGACCGAAGCGATCGCGCCCAACAACAACTGCATCACCCCGGAACTGGCGGTTTGGGCATTCAGCAAGTCGACTTGGTTGCGGATCGTGAAATCGTCTTCCTGACCGGGCGCAATGCGCCGGCGTTGACGCAGCAAGGCGGTCATTTCCGCTTGCGCGTCATAAATCTGCTCTACCGTCACGGCCGAGACTTGAAATATATTGACCGAGGTGATGTTGAGCAAGCGCCGCGTGACGGTGGAGAACGGCGCAATGATTTGGTCGTCTTGGTCGCTGCCCCAAGGCGTCTGGCCTTTGCGCTCCAACACGCCGATCACCCGAAAGGGGACATTGCCGATGCGAATGATCGCGTCCACCGGGCTGACGCCGCCGGGAAACAAATTGTCCACCACGGTCTGACCCAGCAGGCAGACTTTGTGCACCTTATGCACGTCCTGCTCGGTGAACACTTGGCCCTCGCTCAAGCCCCAGGCGCGAATAGTAAGGTAATTGGGATACACGCCCACCACGCGCGACGGCCAGTTGAGATTGCCCGCCACGACGCGCCCTTGATACATGGCCACCGGCGAACATTCGCTGACACTCGGGCACTCGGCCATGATCACCTTGGCGTCACTCTCATCAAAGGTTGAGATGCTGCCCATGCCGCCGCGCAAGCCGCCCATGCTGCTGCTGCCGGGAAAGATCATCAATTGGTTGACGCCCAGCGAGGTGACCTGCTTTTCAATCATGGCGCGCGCGCCGCTGCCGATCGCGACCATGGTGATCACCGAGGCCACGCCGATCATGATCCCCAGCGTGGTCAGGGCCGAGCGCGTCTTGTGGCGCATCAAGGTGCGCCACGCCACCACCATGACGACCAGCAGATTCATGCGTCGTCCTCTTCGCCCGCCGGCGGCGGCAGCGCCGCCAGATCATCCACGGCTGCGCGGGGCGCCTCCACGCGGCTGTCACCGACAAGCCGCCCATCATGAAAACGCACAATCCGGCCGGCATAGCGCGCAATGTCCGACTCGTGCGTCACCAGCACGACGGTCAGGCCCTGCGTGCGGTTGCACTGCTGGAAAACACTCATGATTTCGATTGACGTGCGGCTGTCGAGATTGCCGGTCGGCTCGTCGGCCAGGACGATCGAGGGATTGACCACCAGTGCGCGCGCGATCGCCACGCGTTGTTGCTGCCCACCGGAAAGCTGGTTGGGCGCATGGTCGGCGCGATCCGCCAAGCCAACCTGCGCCAGTGCGGCGATGGCGCGCCGGTGGCGCTCGCGCCCGTGGATTTTCGCATACAGCAATGGCAACTCGACATTTTCGAGCGCCGTTGTGCGCGCCAGCAGATTGAAGCCCTGAAACACAAAGCCGATCTTGTGATTGCGGACGCGCGCCAATTGGTCGCGACTCAGCGTGCTGGTCTCGATGCCTTCGAGCCAGTAGCGGCCCGAGGTCGGCCGGTCGAGACAGCCGAGCAAATTCATGAAAGTGGATTTGCCCGAGCCACTCGCGCCCATGACGGCGACAAACTCGCCCGGCGTCACGCGCAAACTCACATTGCGCAAGGCATGCACGCGCTGCTCGCCCATGACATACACCTTGTTGAGCTGCTCGATCACGATCGGCGCCGCCGCGCCCGAGGCGCTGCTGTTCATGCCGTCACCGCGGCCCGCGGCCGCCTGATTGCGGGCCGGCAAAGGGATTGACCGTCGCGCGCGTGCCGGCGCTCGCCGTGGCATAACCCGTAATCACCGCGTCGCCCTCGGCCAAGCCGTGCGTGATTTCCGTGCGGTTATCGTCAGCGACACCGGTCTGCACAGGCGCGGCGTGCGGCGCGCCATTGCGCAACACATACACGCTGGGCTGCATGGCGCTTGCCACACGGCCCGTGCCCGCCTGCGCCGCGCCCGCGTCGTTGCGCGCCACCACTGTGTTCGGCAGTTTCATCCGCAATGCCGCATTCGGTACCACCAACACATCCGCGCGATTGCTGACCATAACCGTCGTGTCGGCCGTCATGCCCGGCCGCAGTTTCAACTCGTCGTTGTTGACACTGATGATCGTATCATAGCTGACCACATTCTGCACAATCACCGGCGAATTGCGAATTTGTTGGACGGTGCCGGTGAAAATCTGTCCCCGATACGCTTCCACCGTGAAGGTGACCGTTTGCCCCACGGCCACCTGGCCAACATCGGCTTCGTCCACCTTCGCCTCAATCTGCATCTTAGTCAGGTCGGCGGCAATGGTAAACAACACCGGCGCCTGAAACGATGCCGCCACGGTCTGACCGACATCAACCGAGCGGGTCAACACAGTGCCGTCCACCGGCGAATAAATCGTGGCGTGCTGCAAATCAATGTTCGCGCTGTCGAGCAACGCCTGGGCCTGCATTTCATCTGCGACGGCTTGATCGAACTTGGCCTGCGCGTCATCCAGTTCAGCCGAACTGGTGACTTTCTGCTGCGAGAGTGTCTTTTGGCGCTCAAGGGTCGCCTTGACCAGGCGCACATTGGCCTTGGCCTTGGCCAGAGTCGCGGCCGATTGCCGCACCCGCACAATGAACGGCGACTCCTCCAATTGCGCGACCACCTGGCCGCTCGTCACGACCGAGTTGTAATCGGCGTGTAGATCCTGAATGCGCCCGCTGACCTGACTGCCGACAATGACCGTTGCCACCGGATTGATCGTGCCCGACGCGTTCACGGTCACATTAATTTCGCCGCGGCGCACGATCGTCGTCGCGTACACCGGCCCGCCGTTCTGCGCCGTGCGCCCACGCCACCACCACACGCCCGCGCCGAGCAGCGCCAGCAGCACTACCACCACTGCATATTTCATCACCTTCATCCTTGCAACGTCGTTCGTGCCGGCGCATTCCTGCGGGCACACCAACATTCCTCCATCTAGTTGATGAGGGTCTTGCCGAGGAAATATTGTACCATTCCGCGCGCATCTTGTCACGGCAGCAATGAATCGCCGCAATGATATGCCACGCGCACACGGCAACAAGTGCAGGAATCCTGCAGTGCTGAAAACACCGCCAAGCTCTGCAGGCAGAAAAAGAGTGACCAATATGCGTCACACCACGCGCCGGCGCGGGGTGCCCAGATGAACGCGCGACCGAACACAGTTCGGCAGATTATGCGCCTGTTGCGACCACTGCGCGCACTCCGCGTCAACAGGTCACGGCAGTACCACACGGCAGTACCTCGTTGCAGATCCAAATCAATTCTGGTACACTGTGCGTGAAAGAAAGAAGGGCTCTGCCATTCATATCTTTCACCTTGCGTAATCTAACGATGCTAGGGAGAATGCCATGCATGCTTGTCTCGCCAAAGTTGCTGTGGGTGTCTGGCTGTCGAGTGCCATGGTGGTCTTTGGCGCACAGTGGACCGAAAAGACTTCCAACCCGGCGCGCTTCCCGTATGAAGTCGGCACGGCCAACAATGTGCAAATGGATCTGCCGATTCCCGTCGCAACTAATCGTACATTCGTGGCGTATCAGAACTCGGATATAGGGCAAACACCCGGGCCGGCATATGAGACCAACATGATCATCTGGTCGACAGCCGATCCACGCTATGGCGAAGAAGGCTATTGGCCCACGTATTACAGCGCAGCCACTTTTGCCAATGGGAAGTATTACCTCTGCGGCGGAGCTGGCCCGAATAGTAGCCTGAACGGCATCTATGGTATTGATGGCTACAACCAACGGTCCATCTATATGGGCACGGTATGGCCGAGCAACAGTTGGCCGGTCAGCGCAGGCTATGCATACAACCGCCAGGCTGGTTTTGCGGTGTATGACCCCGTTTCAGACATCTGGCAGAGTGCCTGCTGGCAACCGGCTGACCTGAATGGGTATTGCATTGTGAACGCAGCCGATCCGGGCGCGGGTAATTACGTCAGCCGCAAACCCGTCCGAGAACAAGGAACGTGGTGCGGCACGAGTCAAGCTACTGTCTGCGACTGGGATAATGACGGGGTTGAGGAGGTTTTCGTGCACGCCGGCTATCCCCAGTGGGATGGGTATTGCGCGGTGTTTGACCCGAACCGCGGCGCCAACGGCGAATGGACCACCACCGCCGCCGCCAACAATTTCAGCGCGGGATACAAGGCGCAAAGGTATGGTGGCGCCGTGCGCGTCGCCAGCAACATCTACTGCCTTGGCGGCTATTTTTGGGGCCCAGATGGTGCAACCCACATGCAGCGCTATGACCTCTACGCCGATACCTGGCAAACCTATGAAAACATTTTTACCAATCAACTGCGCAGCTTTGGCTGTGCGGCCATTGGCACCAAGATATACATGGTCTCGGGTGAGCAAGCACCCAATATCAGCTACTCTTCCAATGTGTACATGCTTGATGTGAGCAGCCCGGAGACCATCAGCAACGGCATCAAGATTGTCGGGCAAGTAGTCGTGCCAGTACGCTGGCCCGCGATAGTCGCCTGGAAAGGCAAATTGTATATTGCGGGTGGCACGACGCCGGGCGGCCTGACCAATGTCTTCCAGATATACAATCCGGTGACCGAAGCGACGATTGTCAGCGCAGAGACGCTGCCGGTCAATGCCTCCGGTGCCTCGTGCGCCGTCAGTCCATCCGGCACGTTCTACTTCGGCGGCGCATTGCGCATGACCGATCCGGTCAGCGGCTGGCCGGTCAATACCAGTCGCTTGTGGACCCTTTCGATCCCGGACATTCCCGAGCCACTGGCGCTGATGCTACCGCTGCTGCTGGCTATGCTGTTGCGTGTGCAACGCGACTGACGCGGCCGGCTGGCCCATGGCATCCACGGTCACGTGCATGCAGCAATTCAGTGTTTTTGTCCCGGGGCGGTGAACTTCTGCCGCGCCCAGCAGCGCCAGCACCACCACCACGACTACATATTTCATTATTGTCATCCTTGCAATGTCATGTATGCCGGCGCAGCACTGCGGGCCGACCAACATTCCTCCATATAATTAATGAAGGCGTTTCTGAAAAAATATTGTACCATACCGCGCACGCCGATGCACAATCGACATAATATGTCGTTTGTCAGCGCCGCCGCGGCGCCGCGGTCGCAATGCACTTGTTTCGCTCACCGTTCACGGTCAATTCGAGTAAATATAGAGAAACCATGCGCGTCCGTGTTGCTCGTCAAACACCAGATAACGACTGTAGCTGGGCATCCGGCCAGTAAGCCGTTGGTAGCATTGCAGTGTGTCAGGCGTGGTTAGTTCATGCAAAACAGCTGAATTGGTGAACTCACCATACGGCGCGAGAATCTGCCGCAAATCGACACGTTCAGTGCAGCGCAAGCGACGAAGACGCACAATCGATTCCACATCACGGCGGTCAATGTCAAACGCAATCAACCATTGTTTTTGCAGTAGATAGTTGATGCCCTCCACGCGGATGTTGCGCACGCTCGGCAACTCCGCTGCACAAACGTATGTCCTGAACCGCGCTTCAGGTCTGGTGACCTTGTACCTGTTCCAGCAGCAAAGGCAGAAGAAAAGCAGTGCGAGGGCCACAAGAACGGCCGCCACACGGCGCACGGTCACCACGGTTGCTTTGCGCAAGAGCCACGGCAAGGCAAACACGGGCGTGAAAGCAACGGCTGCAAAAGGGCCACCAACAATCATAAAGATCGGCAACATGCCACTTTCCATATCGGCAAAGACACCGCAACCTAGGGTGATAGCAACTACACACGCCACCCACGTTAAAAATGCGATCATCTTATTGCTTGCACGCCAGATCGGCATAGCATCTCCATCTAATGTTGTTCATGTCTGCACATTGCTGCGGGCAGACCAACATTCCTTCATAATAGTTATGGGGGTCTTTTCGAAGGAACATCATACCATTTCCGTGCACATCTTGTCACCCGCGGAATGATTTGCTACAATATCATGGCGGTGATTATGTACCGCGGTTGAATACGCCATCGAGTCCGAAACCGTCATGCGCGAGTGCTGTGTCACCGTACCCGACTCGAACCGCAACAACATCGAAGCCCTGCGCGATCCTTGAACGCGCAGGCGCGGTCGAAGAACTCAACGCCGTCCTGGCGCGCAAGGCCCAACCGTTTGCCGTTGGCGAGCTCCAGCGGGAATGCCCGAGTGTCAGTCTCGACCTGATTCGCACAGTCCTGAAAACTCAGCGAAGCATGGACGCGGTTCAGTGTCTTGGCCGTGGCCGCAACGCGCTGTGGAGCACGCACAAGTCGTCACGCCGATGAATTGGGTACTACCTAATTAAATAGGTACTAATATGGGTACTATCGTCATGCCCAGGAAAAGAAAGAACGAGCGGCAGCCAGCCATCTCACGCGGTGCCGCGGCGCCGCAGAGAGCAGACGCAGCCACAGTCCTGCCGGACGGATGGTTTGTTCGTCGACTGAAAGACGTGTGGCGTATCAACCCGCCCCAGCCAAGTTCTGATGCCGTTCCTGCTTCAGAACCGGTGACATATGTGCCCATGGTCGCAGTTGATGCAATAAGTGGAACCATAACGGAACCACAGTTGCGCACGTTCTCAGAAGTGCGCAAAGGATCCACCTCGTTCGCCGAGGGAGATGTAATTCAGGAGTCTTTCCGCCGCGACGCTGCCGAGAATATGACAGGCTCAGTGGGACAGAAACGAGTGCCGGCTCAGTACATGGCGGATATCGAATTTCCTTTGCCGCCGCTTGCCGAGCAACGTGAAATTGTCCGCCGGATTGATGCCTTGTTCGCGTTGGCGGATAAGAGCGAAGCCCGGGTGCAGGCCGCCACGGCGCGGGTCGAGAAGATCACCAAAACCATTCTCGCCAAGGCCTTCCGCGGCGAACTCGTCCCGACCGACGCCGAACTGGCGCGAGCATAAATCATTATCCTGATTCTCAAGTCGCAATAATGGATGATAGACCAAGCGGGTAACCCAAGACGCAAAGAGGCAGATTAATATGATGAACTTAAATCAATATCAGCTCCCAGCACCTGCAAATTGGCAAGATTTCGAGTCGCTTTGCTGCGATCTGTGGAGTCGCATATGGGATGACCCTAACACTCAGAAAAACGGAAGACAAGGACAGCCTCAGCATGGCGTTGACATATGTGGAAGGCCAAATCGGGGAGAGAGGTGGGCTGGCGTGCAGTGCAAAGGAAAGGACAACTATACCAATCAAACACTTTCGGTTGAGGAACTGTATGCAGAAGTCAAAAAGGCCCGGAAATTCACACCTGCTTTAGCAGAGTATGTCATTGCTACAAGTGGACCGAAAGACGGCAAAATCGAACAATGCGCCAGAAAGATTAAAGAAAAGCACCTAAAGAAAGGCCTTATTGCGTTACATGTGTGGGGCTGGGCTGACATCCTTCAGCATTTGGGCGAACACAAGGATTTGATCGCTAAGTACTACGGAACACTAATTGAACATGCTCTAATTGGAACCGTTGGGAGGCGAGGAAACTTCCTGGATTACATTGGCGATGAAAAGACAGTACAGCAACCATTGGCTCCTACACCGACCGATCGGCAAGCAAATCAAGCAATAGCTTATATTGGGGAAACCGATATTTCTCTTCTAACTCAGAGCCTGATTACACCAGAGCGACAAGCTCAACTCGACAGTATGGAGAAGCTCATCAAGGGAGGCAACCCAAACAAAGCACTGACACAGTTGGATGATTGCCAATCTAGATATCTGAACGATTCACATCAGACCGTGAAGTATCGCTTTCTGACGTTAAGAGGATTTGCACATCTAATCTCAGGAAGTGAAGAACGTGCGTCTATGGAATTTCTGGACGCACTGCAATACAATCCACACAACTACATAGCACTCTGCAATGCGGCTTTGGCTTACTTTCTTAGGAAAGACAGGACTGAAGCGCACAACTACATAGAAATGGCGATCAAATTGAATCCCAATAGTGATCGCGCCTACGGCTTGAGTGTACAGATGGTGTCACACGACACAGCTTTCAACGAAATCGTTATGTCTGTACCGCAGGCAAATCGAAACTCCTGCGAAGTAGCATATGCATTGAGTCATGTTGCACAAATGCGCGGTATGCTTAGGGACGCAGTGCTGTGGGCTGAAGTAGCCGTAGAGCATGACACAGAGAACAACTATGAACTCAAGGGCAATTTGGGGTCTCTGCTTCTGCAAAAGGCCTCCAACAGGACAGCCGACACTCAGAACATTGTCCTTGCCCCTTCTGCGCTTGAGTTACTTAAGAAAGGAGTTGCTCTGTTAACTATCGCCTGGGAGCAAGTCAGGGATACAGACATGGCCGCACACAGGATAAGCTGGCTTCTGAATAGAGCACTTGGGAAAAAAACATTGCGTGACCTGCCAGGTGCAATTGCCGACCTTGACCAAGCATTAATTATCTGCCCTGATAACCTGAACTGCATAAAGTATCGTGCAGCATTTGCAGCAGAAGCTGGCGATACACCAAAAGCCATATCGCTATTCCAGAATCTTTGGAAAAGACCAGACGCTCCTGAAACTGGTTTGTTCTTGGCTCTAATTCTGCAGGCTGATAAGAAAGTGCCAGGTGCCATCGCCGTGCTGAATGAACTCCTCGAAAAGCCAGCTTCGGACACTGTCAAGCAGCAGGCGAAGCGGCTACTACTTAGGCTCTACTTATCAGAAGGGGACACCAGGGCAGCAAAAGATATATCTGAGGAAGGCCTTGCGAGAGATCAGCAGGACATCCTTAATATTGTAGACTCGGCTGCCGTTTTGCTGGCAGAGGGCAACACATCTGCGGCACGACAGGCGCTGGATAAGGCAAAAGCACTTGTCAAGCCAGAGACTACAGAAACGGAGGTCATAGCGTTGGCAAGTGAGTTTATAGGACTAAAGTGCCATGCAGAGGCCGCAAAACTCTATGAACCACTTGCCTCTCATGAGTTGCCAACACCTTTCACCGTTGCGTTTGTACATTCAGCTTATCAGGCTGGGGTTCTTCTCGATAGAGCCCTTGAAATATGTAGGAGTATCAGAGAGAAGAATGGCCCAGTTCAGCAGCTCACCCAGGTGGAGTCGGCGATCTGTGTTGAGATTGGCGACCTGAGTGGCGCTAAGATAGTATTGGAGCAGCATCTAAGGAAGTTCCCAGAAGATGTAGATACCCAGATAAATCTAGGTTATGTGCATTATCACTTGGGCGATAGGCATGCAGTTGGTGCATTTCTTAAGCAAAAGCCAGCACTTGAACAATTATCTGTGCACAGTGGCATTAAGCTTGCCTATTTATATGGGCAATGTAAACATGATAGACAAGCGATAGACATTCTGTACGAATTGCGCAGGCACTATTTTAATCAACCTGAAGTCCACGAGCAATATGTATATTGGATGCTCCAGAGGAATAAGGATGATCAATCGTGGCTGAATCCTCATGAAGTATGCATTAACTGTGCGGTGCGTGTTAAGACTGAATCTGAAGCCACAGAGATTTATGTAATTGAGGAGAGAAGAGATGCGGATTATCAGAAGCGAGAAATTGGTGTGTCACATGCTATTGCCCAAGCATTGATGCACAAGAAAGTGGGTGACACTGCCGTGATAAAGCAAACAGAGTTTTGTGTAGAAAAGTGCACCATCACTCACATAGACAGCAAATACGTCCACGCTTTTCAAGAGAGCACCGCGCTTTATGAGAAACTCTTCCCTGGTGCCTGTGCCTTCCGCACTTTCGCAGTTTCATCAAATGGAAATGACGGTCAAGCGACAAATGGTTATGACCAAGTACTATCAACAATCTCAGATGTGTCGGAACGAGGGCAGAAAATCGTTGATATGTACCGGAAGGGAGGCTTGCCAATATGTGCTTTTACAGTGCTTATACAGAAAAGTGTTCTGGAAGTCATGGATGGTCTGCGCGCAGACCCCACGCTTGGTATTAGGTGTTGCCTAGGAAGCAAAGAGGAACGCGATTCGGCCATGACGATTCTGTGCACGATTCCGACGCTAATCCTTGACCCCGTCGCCATTGTTTCACTAAACGCGCTGGGTATAGCCGATGTCGTAGCGAATCATTTTGCCAAGCTCACTATTGCACAAAGCACAATAGAGTTATTTGAGCAGGCTCTGCGTGAACGTAATATGTGCACCGGCGGTGTCATGAGTGTAGGAAAGCAGGGTCAACACTACGTGAAGTACATTACGACCCCCTCAGAAGTTCAGGAAGCCATAAGACAGCTCCAGTCAATATTAGCATTCATTCGCAGTAAGTGTGAAGTCATTCCAGCATACGGAAATCTTGCATTCCCACGCGGCGAGAGGCTCAAAATCGAAAGATCACTTCGTGAAGCTTTTTTCGACAGCATCTGCATTGCTGCTCAAACTGACGGAGTTCTCTACTCAGATGATCACTATTTGAGATCGATTTCAGCAAGTCAATATAACGTTAAGGGTGTATGGACTCAATCGCTTCTAATGTGCATGAGAGACAATGGGGTGTTTTCCCGAGAGGAGTACGCAAGGATGACAGTACAACTCGTATGCAATCATTACTATCACACAAGCATTGATGAGGCAATAGTCATGTACGCGGCCGAGGAGGCTCAGTGGACCCGCAAAACTCCCTATATAGAGATAATTAGGACACTGCAAGGTAACATGTCCGATGGAGAATCATCCATACGCGTTGCATCGCAATTCATTTCGCAACTCTGGATGCGTCAGTTGCTTTGGGGCCAGAAGGAAGACCTTACTGAAGCCATACTTAAGGCGATAACCCACGGCAGAAGTCCGCACAGAGTGCTTGAAACGTTAGAGACTTATGTGAGGTTGTTTCTACAGCTACTTCCTGTCGCTTTGAAAGATTTGTTAGACTACATATGTGCTTGGAGACGCACGCATATTACGTGAAATGTTTGAAAGCACTTCAATTTAGCCTCTTCCGGGATTTCCGTGAGAAAAACTATTGGGATTGCAGAGCAGGGACGGCGACAATCCTCCTGCTGGTAGGGGAACGGACAGTGTGGACGGCTGTTCCTGCGTACCACTGCACACGAAATCCCGCGGCGCTGGTGCGCCCGCCCCCTTTCCCAAAGAGGGACGGCAGCCCCGCATAATGGCTAAACTGCCTGTGGCTATGCCTTCTGCGCTGCTGGTCGTGTGACGCATTTGGAGCGGGGATTCGGCTTCGTTTCCGCTACTGCCGCTATATGTTCCCACAGAAATCCCGGAAGAACCATTATCTAAATGGAACCAAAACAGAACATCTAGTTTATTTTTCTGTCGCTGCGGCATGCAAACGGGTCAGCTGCAACGGCTGGGCGTTCTGGGAATACGAACGCGCAAAAGGCGATTGGGTATTGCTCGACGAACTGAGAAAGTAGATAGTGTCGGCATTGGCTAAACAAGCCAAGTGCCGCAGGTCCTTCGCGCTGATCCGTGCCTTCCGTGTAATCCGTGGTCAAGAATGCATGCAGCATCTTGGCGTCTTTGCGTTGAATTTTGCTGCGCTGCCGTGCTGACCCAGGCTACAAAACTCTTCTTTGTGCCTTGGCGCCTTGGTGGTTAGATCTTGCAGCAGGCGTCTGCGTGGCGAGAGCCTGAATCAGATCGAATACTCGATTGTGGCGGACGGGTCGTCACTGAAGTGCTTTTGCAGACGGCACAATTGGTCGAGTGTCACGGCCGCGAGCTCGTGTCGGATCGCGCGACTGACGCGCTGCCAGACATGCTGGTTGACGCAGCGCGCGGAAGCGCGCGTCGCGCCCGGCCGCCCTGATCGCTCGGCCAGCGCAATCACGCCTTCGACCGCCTCGACAATGTCCTCAACCGAAATCTCGCGCGGCTCTTTCGCCAGCATATAGCCGCCGCGCGCGCCGCGCCCGGCCAGCAACAGGCCACGCCGCCGCAGCGGCAGCACAATCTGCCCGAGAAACTGGGCGGATAGGTGTTCCGCGCGCGCGATCTCGCGTAACAACACATACCCCTGGCCATGCTGGCCGGCCAGGTGCAGCATCAGCCGCACTGCGTATTGCGCCTTGCAGGAAACTTTCATATTACTACTACTAAAATGGTCATGTATGCCAGTATACGGTATTTTCCGTGAAATGTCAATAGGACTTGACATTTCACGGAAAATATGGTACCATGGTTGTGTTCAACATAGATGCACATATAAAATCAGTAGTAATTATAACCGCAGACATTTAGGAACCCAATGAGCACTGCCCACCATCTCGAAACCCTGGCCCTGCACGCCGGCCAACAGCCCGACCCGACCACCGGATCGCGTGCCGTGCCGATCTACCAGACCTCTTCGTATGTCTTCAAGAGCACCGAGCATGCCGCCAATCTTTTTGCCCTCAAGGAATTCGGCAACATTTACACACGCATCATGAACCCGACCACCGATGTCTTCGAACAGCGCGTGGCCGCGCTCGAGGGTGGCACCGGCGCGCTGGCGGTCGCGTCCGGCTCGGCGGCCGTGTTCTATGCCGTGCTGGCCATCACGCAGCTCGGTGACAACATCGTCTCCGGCAACAACCTCTATGGCGGCACGTACCAATTGTTTCACAACACGCTGCCGAAGCTGGGCCGCACGGTGAAATTCGCCGACTCGCAGAATCTGGCGGCATTCAAGAAAGCCATTGATGCGCGCACGCGTGCGATTTATATTGAGACGATCGGCAATCCCAAACTGGACGTACCGGACTTCGCCGCGATCGCCAAAATCGCGCATGACGTCGGCATTCCGTTGATCGTCGACAACACGGTCGGGGTCGGCCTGGTGCGCCCGTTTGATTTTGGCGCGGACATCATTGTTGCCTCGGCCACAAAATACATTGGTGGGCACGGCACCTCGATCGGCGGCGTGATTGTGGATGCCGGCAAGTTCAATTGGAACAACGACAAGTTCCCAGAGTTCACCGAGCCGGATCCGAGCTATCATGGCCTGAAATACTGGGATGCGTTTGGCAACATTCCGGGCGCGGGCAATCTGGCCTTCATCCTGAAAGTGCGCGTGACATTGTTGCGCGACACGGGCGCGGCGATCAGTCCGTTCAATTCATTCCTGTTTCTGCAGGGGCTCGAGACGCTGCCGTTGCGGCAGGAGCGCCATGCGCAGAACGCACTGGCGCTGGCCCAATGGCTCAAGACACAGCCGGCCGTCAGTTGGGTCAACTATCCCGGTCTGGCGGAGCATCCCAGCCACGCAGTGGCGAAGAAGTACTTGCAGCGCGGCTTCGGCGGCCTGCTCGGTTTCGGCATCAAAGGCGGGCTCGAAGCCGGCAAGAAATTCATCAACAATGTCAAACTGCTGTCGCACTTGGCCAACATCGGCGACGCCAAATCGCTGGTGATCCATCCGGCCTCAACCACGCATCAGCAATTGACGGTGGCAGAGCAGGCCGCGACGGGTGTCACGCCGGATTACATTCGCGTCTCGGTCGGCCTCGAGCACATCGAAGACATCAAGGCCGATATTGACCAAGCCCTGAAAAAGGCCAGCGTGTGATTGTTTGTGTCATGGCGCGCAGCCAGCACGCAGGGACACTGAAGAAACACTGGTCTATGACACGACTGCACTGCGATGAAAACACAACGAATACCGCCTGAATTAGCACCGCATGTTGTCGCTGCGTTGGCAGCGTTTGATGACCATCTTGCGCAAATTGCGCGGGGCGGGCGCAGCGCCGCCGAAACGCGGGCTGCGCTTGCCGAATTCGGCATTTATGTCGAACGGGATGGCTCGTACCTGGTGCGCATCCGGTGTGCCGCCGGTCTTATCCGGCCCGCGCAACTGCACGCCATTGCGCGCATTGCCGAGCAGGTACAGGGGCGGTACCTGCATATCACCACCCGCCAGGAGCTGCAAATCCACGGGGTGGCATTCAATCTGTTGCGGGACGCGGTGCAGGCGGTATACGCGGCGCACTTGCTTACCCGCGGCGCCGGCGGCAATGCAGTGCGCAACATTACCGCGCCCTCTGATGCGGGGGTTGCCCGCGATGAAGTGTTTGATGTCATGCCGTACGCACTGGCCTTGAGTGCGCGGCTGGGCGCCGACTCAGGCTGGTACGCGTTGCCGCGCAAGTTCAAAATTGCGTTTTCGGCAACGGAGGGCGACCGCGCGCACGCGCTGTGCAATGACCTGGCATTTGTGGCGCGCATGTGCGACGGTGCCCGCGGGTTTGGCGTGTACGTTGCGGGCGGCATGGGTCGCGCGTCGCAACTTGCGCAATGCCTGCATGTGTTTGTTCCGGAAGGCGAGCTGGGGGACGTCGCCGCGAGCGTCATCCGCGTGTTTGACAAGCATGGCAATCGTCAGGATCGCAATCGCGCGCGGCTGCGTTTTCTTTGGAACGAAATGGGCGCCGCGCGTTTTTCCGCCTTGTATCACGCCGAACGTGCTGCTGTGCGCGCCGAGGCGCCGGCGCTGTTTACGCCCGCCCAACTGCCCGACCCGCCCGTTACGCCTGCCGGACCGGTTGCAGGCACAAAAACAATACCGGCCGCATCCGCGTGCTGGCGCGCACGCTACGTCCAGCCACAACGGCAGGCGGGGCTCAATCTGGTGACGCTACCCGTCTATCTTGGCAACCTCACCTTTGACGCGGCGCGCGCCATTGCCACCTGCGCGGAACAGTTTGGCGCCGGCGCGGTGCGGTTTACGACGCAACAGAATGTAGTTGTGTGCAATGTGCCGGACGCCGCGTTGGCCGGCGTCCATGCTTGTGCGGAACAAGTCGCGCCGCTGGCGCGCCTGCCGGCCTTGCTGGGCGCATCGATTACTTGCACGGGCGCCACGCGCTGCACGCGCGGCATCTGCAATGCGCCCGGCATGCTGCGCGCGTTGATCGAAACCGGGCAGCATGCGCCGGCGTTGCTGGATGCCGTCGCGGACGTGCGCATCTGCATTTCCGGCTGCCCGAATGCATGCGGTCAGCATCTTACCGCCGACCTTGGATTGTGCGGCACGCGGGCGCGCGGCGCAGATGGAGTGTGGCCCGCCTACGCGGTGTATGCTGGCGCATGCGCCGGCACGGTGGCAGCGCGGCTCGCGCGATGGATCGGCGAAGTGCCGGCGCGGTGCGCGCCGGCATTCATTCTCAAGGTGCTGGCGACCTACGCGGCAGGCAAACCACAGATCGCGTCGTTTGCGGCGTTTGTCGACCAAGGTGGTGCCGAAACCATGGCGGCGCTGTGCGCACAGTACCAAACTGAGCCGGCAAAAGAGACTGAACCAGCATGGCATAACGACTGGGAGCCCGTCCAGCCCCTATGGCAATGACCTCGCCACTTCCGATTGACGCAGTCCGTCTCAGTGCTGAATTTGAACAGGCGGCGGCGACGGATATCTTGCAGTGGTGCTATGCGACCTTCGAGCCGCAGCGCATCAAATTCTCCACGAGTTTCGGCGCGGAAGGCATGGTCCTGCTGCACATGTTGGTCACGCTGGTGAAACAACCGCGCGTGTTCACGATTGACACCGGCCGTCTTTTCCCGGGCACCTACAATGTCTGGCAGGAAGTTGTTGCCCGTTATGGCATCGAGATTGAGACCTTCTTTCCGGAGGCCGCGGACATTACGGCATTGACGCGCACCCAGGGGCCAAATCTTTTCTATGACAGCGTGGAACAACGCAAACAGTGCTGCCTCGTGCGCAAAGTCAAACCGTTGAAAAAAGCGCTGGCGGATGCGGACGCGTGGATTACAGGCATTCGGCGCGGTCAATCCGAGGCGCGCGACACCATTGCCATCGTCAGTTACAGTCACGAGCATCATGTCCATAAAATTTGCCCGCTGGCAAAGTGGTCCGAAACAGATGTGTGGGAATATATCCGCAACAACAATGTGCCCTACGACAAGACGCATGATCTGGGCTATATGAGTATTGGCTGTCAGCCCTGCACCCGTCCCAGCCGCCCGGCGGAAGGGCAGCGTTCATGCCGCTGGTGGTGGGAAAAAGACACGCACAAAGAATGCGGTCTGCATCGTGCCGAGGAGCCGCCAACGCGCGCGCCGCGCGGCGAGTACACCATATGACGTTCCTGCCCGTTTGTCTGAACATAACAGCAAAGCGGATTGTGATCATCGGCGGCGGCCGGGCGGCCGAACACAAACTGGTGGCACTGGTCACGTACACCACGAACATCACGGTGATTGCGCCGCAGGTCAGCCCGCGCATTCGCGCCATGCCGGTTGCGATTCAGGAAGAAGCCTACACCGAGGCAGTGCTCGAGGGCGCGTTTTTGGTGTACGCCTGCACCGACGACGCTGCGCTGAACCGGCGGATTTGCCACGCGGCACACCGGCGCGGTGCGCTGGTGAATAGTGCTGGCGCCGTGGCCAGTAGTGATTTTACCTCGCCCGCAATTTTCCGGCGCGGTGTCATGTCCGTGGCGGTAAGTTCCAATGCCACGGATGCCAGTCGCGCCATCCGCTGGCGCGAGCGGATCAAGGAGTTTCTCGACGATGATTCAGTTGCTGACCGGTGATTGCGCCATGTCGCGCGCGTGTAACGAGGCCGTCCTGTGCACGCGCTTGGGCGGCCTGCCACCAGACTACGTCTACTTGCACACCTGCCACCGCGTGGAATTGTATTATGGTGATGGCGCTACGCCGGCGCCGATTGCCGCCCATCTGTGTCGCGTGATCACCGGCCTTGATTCGCCGCTCGTCGGCGAAACAGATATTCATGGGCAAGTGAAACAAGCCTATCGCACCGCCGTTGCCGCCCGGCATGTCTCCGGCGGATTGCACCAGTTGTTTCAGCGTGCCTTGCGGATTGGACGCTGTGTGCGCCGCCAAGCGCGGCTTGGTGTCGGCGCGCTGTCCTACAGTCGCCTGGCGTTTGAATGTGTGCGCGCGCGGTGTGCCGTGTTTCCCCGTGCGCGGGTCGTGCTGATCGGCGCACATACCCTGCACCAGCAATTGCTGCGCATGATGATCGCGGCGGGATGCCCGACCATCACCCTGGTGAATCGCACGCTGGCGCGTGCGGAACGTATGGCGCGCATACACGGTTGTCAGGCGGCGCCGCTCGAAGATCTTGCCGGCGTGCTCGCGCGCGCCGACGTGCTGGTATCCGCCACGCGCGCGCCGCACCCGATTGTGCCCGCAGCTATTGTGCCGCGCAATCATCGCATCCTTGTTCTAGACTTGGCGGTTCCGGCTGACGTTGATGCCGCGACGCGCGCCTTGCCCAATGTGACCATCTGCACGCTGGCCGAACTTGAACGCCGCGCGGGCGACAACGATGTGCAACGTCGTGCCGCGGCGCGCGCCGCGGAAGCGATCATGGCGCGGGAACTCCAACGCTGGTTTGCCGACTGCCCGCGGCGCAACGAGATGGCCGCATGATGACGGTTGTTTCACGGATGTCCACGCTGGCGCAACGGCAAACCGACGAACTGTGCGCGCTGCTGCCGGATGTGCCCTTCCACAAAATCACGCGCGAAACGTTTGGTGATGTCCATCAGGAAACGTGTCTGCACGCCAACACCAAAGCGAACATTTTTTCCGATGCACTGGATGAATGCGTTGCGCACGGCGGGGCCGATATTGCGGTGCATTCGGCAAAGGACGTGCCGGTGCCTTTGCGCGCCGAACTTGCCATTGTGGCGCTGACGCGCGCCGCCGACACAACCGACGCACTGGTCAGCGCCCGTAATTGCGCGCTGGCCGATTTGCCGGCCGGCGCACGCGTCGGGACAAGTTCCACGCAGCGCGCCAGCCATCTCCGCACGCTGCGCCCTGATCTGCAGCCCGTCAGCATTCGCGGCTCAATCGAGCAGCGCCTGGCGCAGGTTGATGCCGGTGCGGTTGACGCCATTATTGTGGCGACGTGCGCGCTGCAGCGGCTGGGACTTGCGCAACGCATCGCGCAGATTGTTCCCTGGGCGACGCATCCACTGCAAGGCCGATTGGCTGTTGTCGCGCGGCGTGACCGGGCGGATGTCAAAGCGACGTTTATCGCAATTGACGATCGCCGCACGTGGGGCAAGGTATGGCTTGTCGGCGCCGGCCCCGGTGATCCTGAATTGCTGACCCGCAAAGCGCACGGCGTGCTGTCACATGCGGATGTCATATTTTATGATGCGCTCGTCAACGCGGACGCGCTCAAGGCCTATCGCGGCGAAAAAGTGTGTGTTGGAAAACGCAAGAATAACCAGACGCACACCCAGGACGCCATGAATGAAATGCTCTACCGCGCGGCGCTCGAGGGCGCCACGGTGGTGCGGCTCAAAGGCGGCGATCCCTTCATCTTCGGGCGCGGCGGCGAGGAATGCCGCTATCTGCGTGAACGGCTGATTGCCGTTGAGGTTGTCCCCGGCATTTCCGCCGCACAGGCGGCCGCGGCGGCTTGGCAGCTGCCGTTGACGGATCGCACCTGCGCACACCACGTTACGTTTTGCTCCGCGCACGCAGACATTCAACTGGCGGGCACGGCCGCGGCCACTGGCACGACCGTCTTCTATATGGGCACGACCGCGTTGCACACCATTGCCGCTGCGCTGGCGCAGCACACCCCGCCCGCCACGGCGCCCGTGGCGCTGTTATCACAGATAAGCACGTGCAGCGAACACGGCATGATTACCACGTGCGATCAACTTGCACAGCAGCCGGCCACGGCACCAGCCATCGTTATTGCTGGTAACGCCGTTGCGTCTGCCACACCGCCGCGTCGCTTTCTTTTCACCGGCCTTGATCCATATGCGGTGCGTTGTGCCGGCACGCTCGTCGCGTATCCGCTGATTGAACCCGTCGCGCTGCCCATGCCGGACATCCGCATGGCCGATTATGATGCCGTGATTTTTACCAGCAAAACAGCGGTGCGCTTGTTTTGTGCGCGCCATGGTGCGCCGGCTTGCGCTGTCTATGCGATTGGCCCCGCAACCTGCGCGGAACTTGAAGCACATGGGGTGGTTTCCTGCATTCAGTCCGCCACCGCCGATTCAGACGCGCTGGCCGCGCGCATCCGCCGCGATCCTGTGCGCCGCGCCATGTATCCCTGCTCGGCGCTGGCCAACAATGCCGTGCAAGCGCTGCCAAATGTGCAGGCGCTGCCGATTTATACGACGCGTTTGCTCGCGCCGCCGCGGGTTGACCTTGACGAGTATTGCGGCATTGTGTTGACGTCACCCTCGACGGTTGCGGCATTTTTTACCTTGTATCCGGCCATGCCGGTATCGTTGCCCTGCTATGTGCTGGGCCCGCCGACGCGCCGCGCGCTAGTCGAGCGCGGGGTGGACGCAGGCCGCATCATTACGATGCGCGCCGGTGAGATGATTGTATGACCCAACCTTCGCCGGAACCGTTTCGCCGCTTTCGCTGGCGCCGCTGCGATGAAGCAACGCGGGCGCAGTTTCGCGAAACAACGCTACGCGCCGAAGATTTCATCTGGCCGGTGTTCCTCGTGGATGGCTGCGCGCGCAGCGAGCCAATCGCGGCCATGCCTGGCGTCGCGCGGATGTCGTGCGATGCGTTGATCGAAGCGCTCGCCCAACCGGTCGCGCACGGGTTGCGCGCCGTGCTGCTGTTCGGCGTGCCGGATGCCAAGGGCGTTGCCCAAGCCTATGCCGGCGACGGCATCGTCCAGCGCGCCATTCCCGCCATCAAACGCGTGTTCCCCGCGCTGGAACTGATCACCGACGTCTGTCTTTGCTCGTATACGCACGATGGCCATTGCCACATCGGCGATAATGACGAAACCTGTGCATTGCTCGCGCGGATGGCCGTCAGCCACGCCCGCGCCGGCGCCGATGCGGTCGCGCCCTCGGACATGATGGATGGCCGCGTCTGGTATATCCGCGCCGCATTGCACGCGGCACAGGCGGCACACACGCGCATCATTTCGTATGCCGCAAAATTCGCCTCGGCGTATTACGGCCCCTTTCGTGACGCGGCGCAGTGTGCCCCGCGCGCCGGCGATCGGGCAACCTACCAACTTGACCCCGCCAATGGGTGCGAGGCGCTCGATGAAATTGCGGCCGATCTTGATGAAGGCGCCACGGCGATCATCATCAAACCCGCACTTGCCTATCTCGACATCATTGCCCGCGCGCGCAACCGCTTTACCTGCCCGCTCATTGCGTACAACGTCTCCGCTGAATATGTGATGCTGCAGAATGCCGTGCGTGACGGCGTGGCCGCCCGCACGATTATTGACGAAACGCTGCTCTCCATCAAGCGCGCCGGCGCCGACCGGATTATTTCATATTTCACGCCCACGTTGCTGGCGCGGCTATGAACCACGCTCATCTCTTTGAAGAAGCCCAGCGCTTTCTTGCCGGCGGCGTCAATTCACCGGTGCGCGCCTTTCGCAGTGTGGGTGGCGCGCCGCTGTTTGCCCAACGCGGCAGCGGAAAATATTTGTATTGCGAGGACGGCCGGCGCATGCTGGATTTCTGCTTGTCGTGGGGCCCGCTGATTCTGGGCCACGCCCATCCCGAGGTTTGTGCCGCCGTGGCCGCGGCAGCGCACAATGGCGCGACGTTTGGCGTGCCCACGCGCGCCGAGACGGAACTTGCCGCCCTGATCATCGCCGCGTTTCCATCCATCGAACGGCTGCGCCTGGTCAATTCGGGCACCGAGGCGGTGATGTCCGCCCTGCGCGTTGCGCGTGGGTATACAGGCCGGCAGATGTTGTTGAAATGCGATGGTTGCTATCACGGCCATGTTGATGCCTTACTGGTCCGCGCCGGCTCCGGCGTGGCTGAATTGCCGCAGGCATCATCGAACGGCGTGCCGGATGCGCTCGCGCGGCTGACTATTTCCGTGCCCTTTAATGACCCGGCGACATTCACGCGCTTGATTGCGCAGTATCATGATGAAATCGCGGCCGTCATCCTCGAACCGGTGCCCGGCAATATGGGGCTTGTCGTGCCCGATCCCGCTTTTCTGCACACCGTTCGTGAACTCACCCTGCGGCATGGCATCGTCCTGATACTCGACGAAGTGATCAGTGGATTTCGCCTTGGGTATGGCGGCGCACAACATCGTTTTGGACTTGTGCCGGACATGACTATTCTGGGCAAGATCATTGGCGGTGGCTTGCCGGTCGGCGCATTTGGCGGGCGCAAAGAATTGATGGATTGCCTTGCGCCGGTCGGCGATGTGTATCAAGCCGGAACGTTGTCTGGCAATCCCATTGCGGTTGCCGCCGGCCTTGCGACGCTGCGCTGGTTGGAACGCCATCCCCGCACGTTTACTGATCTCGAACACCTGGTGACACAGTTTGCGCAGCAATGGCGGCAGCACAGTCCGTGCACTATTAACGCCATCGGCTCACTCTTTTCAATATTTCACACAAACCGGCCGGTGCGCAATTATGCGGACGCGTGCGCCCAAGATCTGGATGCCTTTGCGAAAACCTACCAGCAGTGGCTCGCCCGCGATGTGTTTATGCCGCCCGCGCCATTTGAAACGGCGTTTGTGTCCATCATGCACACGCCGGAGGATCTCCAGTGCTTATTGGTATCATGACCTCTGCCCCGAAGTGCAACGCCATTGTTAGTATACTAGTACAATAATAAAAACAAGCAGGAGCCCGCAATGACCATTTATAATGATATTACTGAGACCATCGGCCACACGCCGCTGGTACGCCTGAACAAATTGACCAAGGGCCTGCACGCGACGATCGCCGTCAAACTCGAAATGCAGAATCCGCTGGCCAGCATCAAAGACCGGATCGGCTTGGCCATGATTGAGGCCGCCGAACGCGCCGGCACGATTACGCCCAAAACCGTGATCATCGAGCCAACCAGCGGCAACACGGGCATCGCCCTGGCGTTTGTCTGCGCCGCGCGCGGCTACAAATTGATTCTGACCATGCCCGAGACGATGAGCGTCGAACGGCGCAAATTGCTGAAAGTGCTGGGCGCCGAATTGGTGCTGACGCCGGGCGAAAAAGGCATGCGTGGCGCGGTCGAGAAGGCCGAACAGCTTGCGGCCGAGACGCCGCACGCGTTCATTCCGCAGCAGTTCAAGAATCCGGCCAACGCTGAGGTGCACCGCCGCACGACCGCCGAGGAAATCTGGCGCGACACCGACGGCACGGTGGACATCTTCATTGCCGGGGTTGGCACGGGTGGGACGATCACGGGCGTGGCCGAAGCGCTCAAGGCGCGCAAGCCGGGCTTCAAGGCGATTGCAGTCGAGCCGGCCGATTCGGCAGTGTTGTCGGGCGGTAAAGCCGGGCCGCACAAGATTCAGGGCATTGGCGCGGGCTTCGTGCCGGACGTGCTGCGGCGCGAGTTGATCGATGAAATCATTCAAGTGCGGCATGAGGATGCCGGCGACATCGCGCGCCGCCTCGCGCGGGAAGAGGGGATTCTGGCGGGCATTTCGAGTGGCGCAAATGTCTGGGCCGCGTTGCAGGTCGCGCGCCGGCCGGAGAACAAGGGCAAGCTGATCGTCACGGTCTTGCCGTCCAGCGGCGAGCGCTATCTCTCGACCTGGCTGTATGAGAATGTGCTCTGAGCCAGCATGGTTTTCGGTTTGCAGTTTTCAGTTTTCGGTTCAGCAATGAACGATGAACGATGAACAATGAACCCTGAACCCTGAACCCTTCAGCATGCGCCTTGCGCTGGCCCAACTGAACAGCAGCTCGGACACCGAGGCAAATCTTGCACAGTGCGCCGCGCACATGCGCGCGGCGGCGCAGGCCGGCGCTGAACTGATTGTCTTTCCCGAGAACGCCCTGTTCCGCGGCACGGATGACGGCTATCGCGCCCACGCCCAGCGCGTGCCCGGCCCGCTGACCGAGCGGCTCGCGGCGCTGTCGGCTGAACTGCACATTGGGGCGGTGTGGGGCAGCATCATTGAAGCAGCCGACGGCGGTTTGTACAACACGACCGTCGCGTTCGACGCGCAGGGCGGCTCGCGTGCGGTGTATCGCAAAATGCACTTGTTCGAGTTTTATCGCGACGGCGCGCTGCTCTACCGCGAAAGTGATTTGTTTCTGTTCGGCAAGACGCCGGTGGTAATGGCGCAGCCGCCGTTCGTGCTGGGCTTTTCCATTTGCTACGACGTCCGCTTTCCTGAATTGTTTCGTGCGCTGGTCGAGCGCGGCGCAAATGTTCTGATTGTCGCCGCTGATTTTGTGCAGGCGACCGGGCGGACGCACTGGTTGCCACTGCTGCAGGCGCGTGCGATCGAGAACCTTGCCTATGTCGTCGCGGTGGACCAATGCGGGCCGATTCCCGACAGCGACTGTCACAGTCACGGCAACTCGTGCGTCATCAGTCCGTGGGGCGAGGTGCTCGCGCAGATGGACGGTGAGGCGCCGGGCTTGTGCATTGTCGAACTGACGGGCGAGGCCGTTCGCGCGGCGCGGTCGCGCATCCACTCGCTCGAACATCGCCAGTTGTACCCGGAGTACGCGGTCGACATTTAATAATTCTTTCGCCGCGAAAGAATCACATGCAATTGACATTCAACCGCTGCCTGGGTATAATTTCTGTCATAACGCAATTGTGAGCAATGAATGTCTGGCATCGAAAGGCAACAAGCGGTTTTGAACATCCTGCAGGATCTGCACCGCACTAAAGACAAGGGTTTGAAGGAACTCTTCTGGAGCGAGTTGAACTACGCCCAGGAGAACAAGCCGTTGAGCCCGCGCCAGTGGCCGGACAGCATCAAGCAAGCCCTGGCTGAAGACCCGATTCTCTTCGCCAGCGGCGGCGAGGACGGCGCATTTCACATTGTCTATTGCCGGTTGACGTCCGCTGATTTAAGTCGCGGGTTGGAACGCCCGGTGGTGAATCAACTGCTGCGCGAGCATCCCTACGCCTTGTTCGTGTTCTCGAACAAAACGCAATCGGCCTGGCACTTGGTCAACGTCAAGTTTGATGAGCAGGCCGAACGTCGCCGCCTGTTTCGTAGAATCACGGTCAGGCAGGGCGCCGGCATGCGCACGGCGGCGGAGCGCGTGCAACTTCTGGACTTGGCCGGCATCCATCCCGAGCTGTTCGGCATCACGCCGCTCGTGATTCAGCAACGCTGCGACCTGGCCTTCGATGTCGAAGCCGTCACGAAAGATTTCTTCCGCGAACTCGCCAATTGGTATTTCTGGGCGCTCAAACATGTCCGCTTCCCCAAGGACGCGCCCAAGGAAGCCGACGGCCACGAGCACATCAGTGTCATCCGCTTGATCACGCGCTTGATCTTCTGCTGGTTTGTGAAAGAGAAAGGGCTCATCCCCGACACACTGTTCGAGCAACGCACGCTCGCCCAAATACTCACTGGCTTTGCGCCGACCAAAGTCAGCGCCAAAGACTCCGTTTTCTACAAAGCAATCCTGCAAAACCTGTTCTTCGCCACGCTCAATACCGAAATGGACAAGCGCGGCTGGACCAAGGAAGAACATAATTTCATGGCGCACAGTCTCTATCGGCATCGTGAATTGTTCAACGACCCAAAAACCGCACTCGATTTGTTCAAGGAAATTCCGTTTCTCAACGGCGGGCTGTTTGAATGTCTTGACAAAGACCTTGGCGAACACGCGACGCCGCGCTACCTCCGCATTGACGGCTTTTCGCGGCGCGCCGACTGCCAGCCGGTCGTGCCGGATTGTCTCTTTTTCGGCGCGGCGTGCGACGTTGATTTGAGCGCCAATTACGGCGACAATAAATTCAAGTGCGTGCCGGTGCGCGGCCTGCTGCACATTTTCAATCGCTACCATTTCACGATTGAAGAAAACACGCCGATCGAGCAGGAAGTCGCCCTCGACCCGGAGTTGTCCGGCAAAGTATTTGAAAACCTGCTTGCGGCCTACAATCCCGAAACCGGTGCAACCGCCCGCAAACAGACCGGCTCGTTCTATACCCCGCGCGAAATCGTCGATTATATGGTGGACGAAGCGCTCATCGCCTGCTTGAAAGGCAAAGTAGCCACGGATGGCACGGATAACACGGATGGGGACAAGCAAAAGAATACACCTGCCTGCGTGGCTGAACAAAAACTCCGCCAGTTGTTCGCTTACAACGACGAGCCGCACCAATTCGCCGCGCCAGAAGTGGACGCGCTGATCGCCGCCATTGACAGTCTCAAAACCCTTGATCCGGCGGTCGGCTCCGGCGCGTTTCCGATGGGCATTCTGCACAAACTTGTACACATTCTCGGCAAACTCGATCCACGCAACCAGAAATGGAAAGAGCGCCAGATCGCCCGCGTACGCGACACGATGGCGACCGCCGAGATGATTGAGGACGCCAGCGCGCGCGAGCGCACCGTGCAGGAACTCGAGCAGCAAATCACCGGCATCAATGATGCCTTCGAGCACAACGAATTAGACTATGGGCGCAAGCTCTACCTGATTGAAAACTGCATTTTCGGCGTGGACATTCAGACCATTGCCGTCCAGATCGCCAAGATGCGCTTCTTTATCTCGCTGATCGTGGATCAGAAGATAGACGATACGCAGCCCAATCGCGGCGTGCGCCCCCTGCCGAATCTGGAAACGAAGTTTGTCGCGGCCAACACGCTGATTGGTGTGAACCGGCCCGGCCAGCAATTGCTGCGCAACATAGAGATTGACAAGAAGGAATCCGAACTGCGCCGTGTGCGCGAACGACATTTCAATGCGCGTACTCCGGCGAGCAAGGCGAAGTATCGGGTGCAGGATGCCAAGCTCCGCGCCGAAATCGCTGCATTGTTGAAAGGCGATGGCTGGGATGACACGACCGCCAAACAACTTGCCGGCTGGGATCCCTATGACCAGAACACCTCGGCGGATTTCTTCGACCCCGAGTGGATGTTTGGAATCAGCAAGGGTTTGGATCTAACGATTGGCAATCCGCCTTATGGGATTTCGTTTTCTAAGGCGGAACTAAACAAGCTTGTCGGTAAATATCGCACTCTCGTGCACAGGGCAGAAAGTTATCTTTTGTTTGTTGAAAGGTGCTTAACAGTTCTAACCGAGAAGGGCCAGCTCGCTCTTATAATACCGGACACCTACCTTAATTTGAAGTTCACCAAAGAACTTAGATCATTAGTTTTAGAGCAGACAGAAGTTTTGGGAATCACATTGCTACCAGCCAAGGTTTTCGAATCTGCCGTTGTGGACACGACAATATTCCGAGTACGGCGCACCAGCTCACCAGAACAGAGTGAATTCAAAGTACAGAAATTCAGGAAGACTGATAACCTTGTTTCAATTTCCGAGAATTTGGGCGAGATGGAAAGCCTTGATAGTTCTTTTCTCGGGTTGGAATCGTTCAATATCAGCGCTGATTCCTTTGACGCAAAGATTATTTCCAAAATGGAACAATCCGGAAAGAGAGTATCTGATATAGCGGAAATATTCTACGGGATAAAAGCTTACCAGGTTGGCAAAGGTAAACCGGCCCAGACCAGAGCTGTTGTTGACGAAAAACCATTCACGTCAGAAACCAGGCGCGGTCATGACTGGTTACCGTTCTATGATGGCAAAGACATAACGCGATATAAAGTGCTTTGGAATGAGAACAACTGGATAAAGTATGGTCCTTGGCTTGCGGAGTGGCGTAACCCTAAGAAGTTTGAGGGCGAGAAAATACTGATTCGGAAAATTGTCGGTGACCGACTTTTGGCTACCTACATTACTAAGACTTCATACTGTAACACACTGCTGTTTGTTCTCAAGATCAGATCAGGTAATTGCTTCAACTATTCATCAATTCTAGGAATAGTTAATTCGCGGCTCATTGGCTGGTTCATTAGATCTAAGCTCCAAATTAGTGACGAAGACACTTTTCCACAAATTATGGTTGGCGATATACTGTCACTTCCTTTTCCAATTGGATTTAGTGGCGAACAAAAGCAACTCCAAACTTTGGTAGGAAAAGTTCTGGTTGCCAAAGAAAGAGATGCTCTTGCCGACACTAGCGCGTTGGAGCGGGAGATAGACCAACAAGTTTACGCTATCTACGGTCTGACGCCGGAGGAAATAAAAATAGTGGAGGCATCCGCCAAATGAAAACTGCTGCCATAAATATATGCGTTTGCAATCAGGCAAAACTCGTCAAGTTGGAGAAGTTATGATTACCTACGTGATCGGTGATTTGTTTCACTCCCCGGCGAAAGTGTTGGTAAACACGGTGAATGTCGTGGGCGTGATGGGCAAGGGCATCGCCAAGGATTTCAAGACGATCTTCCCGGAGATGTTTCAGGAGTATCAAAACTTGTGTGAGAAGAAGAAGATTGATATCGGCAAGCTGCATCTCTGGCGCGGCTCGCACAAGTGGGTGTTGAACTTTCCGACGAAGAAGCATTGGCGCTATCCCTCGAAGCCGGAATACATAGAGGCAGGATTGAAGATGTTCGTGGCCGGATATGGGCGGAATTCGATCAGCTCGATTGCTTTTCCGCAATTGGGTTGCGGGCATGGAGAATTGGATTGGGAACAGCAAGTGCGTCCACTGATGGAGCGGTATTTGAGCAACCTGCCGGTTGAGGTGTTCATCCATCTTTACAAGAAGGACCCATTTGCACTGGCCGAACACAAGGACATCGAGGAAACCAAGCGCTGGCTGCGGTCCGACCCGGAAAGCATGGCGTTTTCCGAGGTGTGGGACGATTTGCTCACTGTGTTGAGTAGGCAGCAGGAGTTTTCAACGTTGGATTCAGGCAAACGCTTCGTGGTGTGCGCTACGAATACACCGGCGGAAGGATTGATTTTCAAGGACGACGAAGAATTGTTCGTACCACAGGATGCCTTACTGGACACATGGCAGCATTTGCGGTCGGTCGGATTTCTGACGGTCGAAGGATTGACGCAAGGACTGGATATGCACGCGGACAAGGTGATGGCGCTGCTGAAAACCTTACCTTACTTGAAACCGACTAAGGTTGCGGCCAAACGGGCAATGCAGGAAGAGAAATTTACCATTGCCATCCAATTCGTTCCGCGCCCGGCCAAAGAGCATATCACGCTGCAGCATCTACCCGAACTGGTGCCGGCATGAGCGCGCGGAAGCCAGATGCGGCACGGATCGAAGCGCGGCTCGACGAGTTGAGGAAGGCAGACTGGATTGGGCCGGCCCGGCAGTGGTGGCCGAAATACGTTTTCCGTTTCGACGACATTCAAAACGCGGTGCGAATTCTCCAAGGCGGAAAGGTATTGTGCCGCGCCAAACGCGGGGATGCGCTGGAAACGGCAAGCCAGGAAGTGCTTGATCACACGGAAGAAACATGGAAGAACCACGTGCGACTCTACTTCCGTCCGCGAACTCCCACCCAGTATCAGGTCGAGGGATTTCGCCCGAAGGGTCAGTTGGGTTCGCTGAAGGCGCACATGCCCGTGCCGGTATTTTTTCTGTTTGATGCGAAAGAAGTTTTGACGCGCGCGAGCACCAAATTCAGCGACGGGAATCTGGCGGCGCATCCGGTGGTGGGACAAAATGCAGATTATTTTGAGGCCATCCCCTTTGATAAGGTTTACCACGATAGCTGGATGGGCGAGGGCGAGAAGGCCAACATCAAATTCCACCGCCAAGCCGAAGTCGTTGTGCCGGACGAATTGGAGTTGGATGCCTTGCAGTTGATCTGGCTCAGGACCGAAGCGGAGTACAAAACCCTGCTGCATCTTATGCCAAAGGCGATGGCGAAGAAATACGGGCCGAAGCTTCGCCACGGGAAGAAGCCCAATCTGCATTTTTACAATTGGTCTTTTGTGGAGAGCGCAAGCCTGGAGCAGAATAGAATCTCGTTGGAGTTCAATGCCAGCACGCGGACGCCCGGCCCGTTCGTGGCTCATCTGGAAGTATGCGATCTCGTTACCGGCGCAAAATACAAGTGGGAGGATCCACAATTCCACGCCAAGAGCATGCTCGTCGTCGGCATTCCGCAAATCAAGAAGACGGCTGCATACGACGTGCGCTTCACACTCGACGACGCAGTTGCATATGCCGACCGGTTCACACCGAAGACGATTTCATTTTAACGTTCAATGAGCCCGGCAACCACATCAGAAATGGTTTTGTACCAGACAGAGGACAAGTGGCCACGCATTGCTGCGCGGCTGGAGAACGAAACGGTCTGGCTGACGCAGGCGCAGATGGCAGAATTGTTTCAAACTTCGGTGCCGAACGTCAGCATGCACATCCGCAACATCTTCGCGGAGAGCGAATTGTCGGCGGCAGCAACTCTTAAGGAATTCTTAACAGTTCGACAGGAGGGAAGCCGGCAGGTGTCGCGCTCGGTGGAACATTACAACCGCAACGTGATCATTGCCGTGGGCTACCGGGTGAAGTCGCACCGGGGCACGCAATTCCGCCAATGGGCCACGCAACGGTTGGCTTGTGACAGCGTTTTGGGTACAATATTACCCAACGGACAAGATCATGAAAGTAACCTACGACCCGCAGCATAACATCGCCTATCTTCGGTTGCACGAGAAGACGGCGCAGGTGGATACCATCCGGGTCAGTGATGAATTGAATGTGGACATCGCGCCAGACGGAACCGTGTATGGCATCGAATTGCTGAACGCCAATGCGCAACTGACGGCGGAAGATGATGGCAATTTGGTGGTGATCAACGAGGCGCTCGGCCAGAGACAGGAATTACCCCTGGCTGTGCATGAGGCACAAGCCGAATACAAAATTTCAAAGAAGCCTCGAAAGTGAACCGGTGTCCGCCACAGAATAGGGCACGATAGCACCACCGCGGTGAACGAGAATGCCGACCCACGACATCATAGATAATCGCACCGAGAAGCTGGTTGACCATCTCAACCAGATGCTCGGCACGAGCGCGCGTGCCCGCTTCGCAGTCGGGTACTTGTTCCTCTCCGGTCTGACCAGTGTGGCATCGCGGCTGTTGAAGATGAAGGAATTGCGGCTGTTGATCGGCAATACGACCAACAAGGAAACCGTCGAAATGCTGGCCGAGGCCTACAAGCGGCTGGACCTGGCCGCCGAGGAAATCGAGAAGCAGGCGTACCCGAAGCGGACTGAGGCTGGCAAGATGGCCGAAGACACGGCCGGGAATCTCCGCAATGCCGTTGAGTGGATGGATCAGACGGACGAGGCGCAGGACTTGATTGCCGGGCTGATCCGCATGATTGAGGAAAAGCGCCTGCACGTGCGCGTCTACACCAAAGGCCGGCTGCATGCCAAGGCGTATATCTGCGATTACGGTGAAGTGTTTGACGCCAGCGGCAAAACGATTGACCGGCACGAAGAGGGGATCGCCGTGGTCGGCTCGTCGAACCTCACCTTGGCCGGACTGACGCACAATACCGAACTGAACGTGGTCGTTCAGGGCAATCAGAATCACGACGAACTTGTGCGCTGGTTTGATGATCTCTGGAAAGAGGCGCAGGAGTTTGACGAGACGCTGATGACCGAACTCAAGGAATCTTGGGCGGCGGCACAAGTGCGGCCGTATGACATATACATGAAGACGCTCTACGCTCTCGTGCGCGACCGACTGGAGAGCGAAGATGACCAGGAATTGCTGTGGGACGACGACATTTTCGGCAAGCTGGCGAGTTTCCAGAAAGTGGCCGTCCGGCAAGCCATCCAGATGGCGCGGGACTTCGGCGGCGCGTTTGTGGCGGATGTGGTGGGCTTGGGCAAAAGCTACATTGGCGCGGCGATTGTGAAGCACTTCGAGCGTACCGACCATGCCCGGCCGCTGATCATCTGCCCGGCTGCGCTGGTAGAAATGTGGGAGCGCTACAACGAGGTCTACCAACTCAATGCGCGCGTGCTCTCGATGGGCTTCCTGCGCGAAGATGACACTGCCGGCGTTGCCAAACTCCTTAACGAAGTCAAATTCAAGGATCGCGATTTCGTGCTGGTGGACGAAAGCCACAACTTGCGCCATCCCGACACGCAGCGCTACAAAGTGGTGCAGACATTCCTTTCGACCGGGCGGCGTTGCTGTTTTCTCACGGCGACACCTCGCAACAAGAGTGCCTGGGATGTGTATCACCAGATCAAGTTGTTTCATCAGGACGACCGGACCGACCTGCCGATTGATCCGCCACACCTGAAAGAGTACTTCAAGCTGATTGACAAGGGGAAGCGGAAACTGCCTGAATTACTGGCGAATATTCTTGTCCGGCGAACGCGCCAGCACATTCTGCGCTGGTACGGCTATGACGCCGAAACGCATGAACCGGTTGATCCCAACAATTTTGCGGACTACCTGCACGGCACACGCAAGGCATATGTGCTGGTCGGCGGCAAACACCAATTCTTCCCCAAGCGCGATCTGGAAACCATTGAATACAGCATCGAAGATACCTACCAAGGTCTGTATCAAGAGTTACGCGGTTATCTGGGCAAAGCCCGCAAAGGCAAACCGGCAAAGGTTGTCCCGGATGGCGAACTCACCTATGCACGGTACGGCATCTGGCACTATGTCAAACCCGAAAAGCAGAAACAGGAACCGTACACCAGCCTTCAACGCGTCGGGGCCAGCTTGCGCGGTTTGATGCGCATCTTGCTGTTCAAACGGTTTGAATCGAGTGTGTACGCCTTCCGCGAGACGGTACAACGGCTGCTGAAGACGCATCAGGCTTTTATCGCCGCGCTGGACGCTGGTTTCGTACCGGCCGGTGAGGACGCGCAGTACATCCTATACGAAAGCGACATCATTGAGGAAGCCGATCTTGTCGACGCACTCCGCAACGTATCGCAACGCTATCATGTGGCGGATTTTGATGTCAAGACGCTGCGCCAGCACATTGAGCACGACATTGAATTGCTGAAGAAGATTCTGAAATTGGTCTTGCCCATTACGCCGGACAAGGACGCCAAGTTGCAGACCCTGAAAAAGCGGCTGGCCGACAAACCATTGAAAGGCGCGAAACGACTCATCTTCACCCAGTACGCGGACACGGCGAAATATCTGTTTGCCAACCTAAACCCCGATGGCAAGCACGCGGACATTGACGTCATTTTCAGCGGTGACAAGAGCAAAGAAAGAATTGTCGGTCGCTTTGCGCCGAAAGCCAACCCCGAATATCGTTTTGCCAAGGACGAGACGGAACTCATGATGGTGATTGCGACCGATGTACTCGCCGAAGGGTTGAACTTGCAGGATTGCGACAACATCATCAACTACGACCTGCACTGGAACCCTGTCCGCTTAATTCAGCGGTTTGGGCGCATTGACCGTATCGGCTCTGAGCACGAACGGATTTGCGGCTTCAACTTTCTGCCGGAGACCGGCATCGAAGCCAATCTGAAACTGCATGAGAAGCTCGAGCGCCGGATTCAGGAAATTCACGACACCATCGGTGAAGATTCCGAGATTCTTGACCGAACCGAGAAGTTGAACCCGGACGCCATGTACGCCATGTACGAGACACGCGGCGGCGCCTCGGCGCAGATGGACTTGTGGGGCGGCGCTGACGAGGAGTTCCTCGATCTGAACGAAGCCGAGGAAATCTTGCGCCAGTTGCGCAAGGACAACCCGGGCGAATATGAGCGGATTGCCAGTATGCGTGACGGCATCAGAACGGCACGGCCATCACTGCAACGCGGCCTGTACGTCTTCTGCCAAGCGGGACGTTATCAGCAATTGTTTCTGGTCGATGACAAGAACGAGATCGCGTCGCGCGATATTCCGCGGGTCGTCGGCGCGGTCAAATGTGCGCCCGATGCCAAAGCTGCGCCATTGCCGGCGGGTTACAATAAAACCGTCATGACGGTGCAACGGACGTTTGCGGAAGAAGTCCGCCATCGCCAGGCGGAGCGGAACTACACGGCGAGTCTGACCCACGGTCAACTGTATGTCCTGAGGGAAATGCGCATCCTGTTTGAAGCCACGCAGGAAGAGGACATCAAGCAAAACATCAATGTTCTGGAGAAGGTCTTCCGTGGCGCGCTGACCGGCGCGGTGAAACGGGAACTGAACCAACTGCGGCGCAGCAGCGTCACTGGCGAAAGCCTCTTGAAGAACTTGATCCGAATCTATGACCAGCACAATCTGAAAGACGTCGCAGCCCGGCGAAATCTTGAGATGGAAGAACGAGCCGTTCCCCGGATTATCTGCAGCGAAGCGTTTGTGTGAGTTCGATATTGAGTGCGCAGACGAACAAAACCGTGCTGGTTGGCATGAGCGGCGGGGTCGACTCGACCGTGACCGCGTGCTTGCTGCGCGCGCAGGGCTATCAGGTCATGGGCGTGACGATGCAAGTGTGGGACGGCTCCGTGCCGCTGCCCGACACCGGCCGCTCGGGCTGCTTCGGCCCGGGCGAGGTGCGCGAGCTCGAGGCAATCCGCGCGCTGGCCCGACAACTTGGCTTTGAACATGTCACGCTCAATCTCGCCCAGCAATATGCGCGCAGTGTGCTGGATTACTTCCGCGCCGAGTATTTGCGCGGCAAGACGCCGAACCCGTGCGTCGTCTGCAATCACACCATGAAATTCGGCGCGCTGCTCGACGCGGCGCGCGCCCAGGGCATTACCTTTGATTATTTCGCCACCGGGCATTACGCGCGCATCGGTTTTGATGCTGCGCGCGGCCGGTATCTGCTGCGGCGCGGCATTGACCCGACCAAAGACCAATCCTATTTTCTGTCGCAATTGACGCAAGAGCAATTGCGCTTGGTGCTGTGCCCGCTGGGCGAGATGACCAAAGCAGCGGTGAAGGCCAAGGCAATCGAGTTTGGCCTGCCGCAGTTGGCCGCGCGCCCGGAAAGCCAGGATTTTATTGAGAGTGACAATTACGCCGCGCTGTTTGCCGGTCGCGCAATCGAGCCCGGACCGATATTTGACACGCACGGCGTTGAGCTTGGCCGCCATCGCGGCATTGTCTATTACACGATTGGCCAGCGCAAAGGGCTTGGCATTGGCGGCGGGACCGGCGAACCGTATTATGTGGTGGCCATTGATGCCTGCCGCAATGCCGTGATTGTCGGGCGGCACGACGAGGTGATGACCTGCGCCTTGGAAGCCGGCGCGCTGAACTGGATTGCGCTGGCGGCGCCGACTGCGCCGTTTCGCGCGACGGTGCGCATCCGCCAGCAGCACACGCCCGCGCCGGCATTGGTCACGCCGCTTGATGCGACGCGCGCGCAGATTGTATTCGATGAACCGCAATTGGCGATCACGCCCGGGCAGGCGGTCGTGCTGTATGACGACGCGGTCGTGCTGGCGGGCGGATTCATCGTGTAATCAACTCTTGCGCAACGCGACAATTGTCACATTTGTTTGCGGCCAACAGACACGGTGTACACTCACACTAGTTTGTGATATACTAATAATAGAACATTAATGATGGCGCGGCAGGCCTAATAAGGCTGGCCGCGCAGTAATTCACTACTGGACGACACACAAAATGAAGTTGCCGATCAATTCAATCCGCGGGCTATGCGCCTTAACGACCTTGTTTACCGTTTGCATTGGACAATGCGCGCCGTCGCTGTGGGGACATGGCTATCCATATATTGTCACGCTTGAAGACAACGCCACGCTGTATTCGCAGCGGTATGCCGTGGTGGCCTATGACGCGCCGCCGCGGGCCAAAACCGGCGGCGAGTTCACCTCGCGCTTCATTTGGCAGGACCTGTCGTTTGCCAATGTCCTTGCGGGTGGTTTGGCGATCGGGAATTTCTGGCCGAATGCGCCGGCCAGCGGTGCGGGCACGGAGTATCTCGCGCTGGCGCGCCGCGCCGGCGCAAGCATTTCGGTTGAAGTGTATCGCGCGCCGGGCGTGTTCAGCACGCGGCCGTGGGATCTGCAATCCAGCGCGCTGTTGGTGGACAGCGCGGCGGAGAACGGCTCGAATGACCTTGTCTGCGTGACCGCCGGCGATGTCGTCGCCGCGTATGCCGGCGCCGAGTTGCTGCTCGTGCAAAGCACCAGCGACAACTACACGAACGATCCGCGCGCACGTCTGCTGATCTATTCCGCGCCGACGGCGACCAACCAAAACAATTGGATCTTGCGGTACAGCATCAGTTCGAGCGCGCTGTTTCCGCCGGGCGAGCGCGTGCTTGGCATAGCCGCCGGCGATTTCACCTATGCCGGGCGTGACTGGCTGGCGCTGCTGTATCAAAGTGGGCCGAACAAGATCGTGCGCTATTTTGATGTGGCGAGTGCGCCAACGGTCACGGCGCGCGGCACGGACACACGCGATTTCAGCGCAGTCGCGCCGTTTGGGCTGGCCGCCGCGGATTATGTCAAGGAATATCAGAAGGTCGGCAAAGACTATCTGACGACGCTCGAACCGCAGACCAGCGTCTACCAGCCGCGTGTCTACAGCAATTTATTTGTCGGCACGCCGACGTCACTGCCGATGATTGCCGGCCGTTTGAACGCCGGCCTGGCGGTGTACACCAACGCGCCGCGCGCGACCGCCGCCGGCCGCATCTTTGGCTACTTGTTGTATCGCTATGATTATGCGTCGCAGCCGCGCGAGCCGAATCAGCCGGCGGGCACGAAGGATGCCGGGATCTCGTACATCGAGCGCTGGCCGCTGTACAGCAAGAAGCAGACGCACAGCTCGTTCAGCACGCACTACGGCTGGCCGTTGCCGGGTGAAGCGATTTGGAACAAGGTCGTGCTGGAGAACACCGGCACCGCGCCGACGACGCCCAGCACCTTGCGTCTGTCGGCCTGGTTCAACACGCCGTATCGCAACGCCGACACGCATCCGCTGGCGATGACGCGGCCCGACACGCAACTGGTCATCAACGTCTCGCTGCCGACGTTTCTTACCGGGGTTTCAACGCAATATGCCACGCAGATCGCACTGACCTATTACACCAACTGGCCGTACCAATTCGACAATTTCTCGCCGGTTCGGCGGCTGATCATCACGCAAGAATTATGGAATGTTGTGCGCTTGGACAATATCGGCGGCGCTGCTGATGACGCCTGCGAGCGCAACAATCGCGAGGAGATGGCGGTGCACGCCTGGACCCTGCATCCGGTGTTTTATCCCAAAACGGCGTTGAATAACAATGCCAATCCGAACGTCACCGGCGATCCGCATTCGTATTTCTACCTGGCGCGCAAACTGTGCAATGCGATCCAGACGTTTTGGGAACGGTCTGGCACGACCAGCAATCAGGACATTGCCATTCGCGTGAATATGATGGGCTACGAGCTCGACGATGTGGACAATGTGCATCGCAGTTGGGTGTTCAACGGCACGAATGTGTGGGATTACTGGGAAGGGTGTCGCGGCTTGGATTTCAACAGCAGCACTTCGCCCTACGGCTATCCGTACGGCGTCTGGTTCGGGCACGGGCAATGGCAGCGCATGTGGCTGGACGCGGAAGGTTGCGAGGGCCACGAGACGACCCATTTGTTCCACCAGATGGGCGACTTGTACCAGTACCAGGTGTATCCGAGCTGGGGCGCGGGCGCGCTGCTGGGCGACGGGCGTCCCCTGCAAATCCGCACCTGGGCGGCGAATCCGGATGTGTTCTCATCGGACGCGCGCCAGAGATTCTGCAAAGGCACCTGCGACATTCATGTGCCCTCGGTTGGCATGCGCAATCTCGGCACCGACAATTGGACGAGCATGTCGCCGGAGACGAACATGACGCGCGTGCTGACGCGCAGCGGCGTGCCGCTGCCGGGCGCGGTCGTCAAGGCCTGGGCCTACACGGGCAACACGACGGCCTTCCTGAGCGCGGGCACAACGATTGCAGACGGCACGGTGGATATTCAATATCCGCGGCGGCCGTTCAGCCGCACGCGCGACAACATTCAGGGCTACTGGCATTATAATGATGTCTCGGCCGGCAAGACCTTGTATGTGACGATTGATCTGCCGGGCTACAGCGATGGCTGGGCTTGGCGCCAGAACGACCGCGAGTACATGCAATCGTCCACGGTCGGGACGGCCAGCCGCGCGGCGCTGAATCCGGCGCTGGATGTCTGGGATGTGCCGACGCTGTACGAGCCCGGCGCGCCGGCGTTTGCGCGCGCGGCCGCAGTCGTGGTCGAGGGCGCGCAGGTGCGCATCACCGCGGGCGCGCAGGCCGGCAATGTCTATCGCGTCTACCGGCGCATCTTCCCGACCTATGTCTTTGAGTTGGCGACTGTGCTGACCGCCGGCGCGAGCACGGTGACGCTGACGCCCTCGCTCGGCGGTGCGACCCGCGCGATCCTGTATCTCACCGAGCAGGGCGCCGGCCTTGAGAGCAATCCGAAGATCTTCCAGATCGCTACGATCGGCAATGCTGTCGGCCTGACTGCGCGCGATGCCGAAACCATGTTCCTGGCCTTGAATGCCGGCACGGCCGACCCGATCATCTCAATCTGCCGCGGCAGCGAGCCGTTCGCCGAAGTCGCCACGCATTTCTTCTTTGGCCATCGCGCCATCAAGCCTTATTATCCGAGCGACCAATCGCGCTTGCTGATGACGTTGTCCTCCTACACCGAGTACAGTATCCCACCGGTGTATGTGGCATGGTGCGAGAAAAACTCCGAATTCAGTTACCGGACCTACGATATTGATGGTAATGTCGCCGGCGGCTATGGCACGCTGGACACGGCACCGCAACAACTCCTGACCGACAACGGCAACAACTTTCTCGGCAAGCATGTGCAGGTCGGCGATGAAGTCGCCGTCGGCAATGTGCGCACCAGCATTGTCGAAGTACTCAGCGCGACGCAGGTGCGCTTGGCCAGCACGGTCAAAGCCGGCGGCGGCGGCACGGGCTATCAACTGATGCGCACGGCCGGGCGCGCCGGCACCGGCACGACCAATCGCCAGGTCGCGACGACCGTGCGCGGCCTTGGGCGGGTCACTGCGCCGAATGGCACACCCCACATTGGTGTCGCCGACATGGGCAACGCGCGCGTGCTGATCTGGGATGAATGGACGAAATACATTGCGCACTATGCCACCAATGGCTTTGCGCCAACGGATGTCGACGCCGATCCGCTGGAGCCCGGCGCATTCTTTGTGATCAGTCGCAGTACCGACAAGAAACTGTGGCGCTTGCTGTTTGACGGCGCGGCCGTGACCGCCGATCGCACCTGGAGCATCGCCAGTCTCGGCAGCGACACACCCGCCAGCTCGCAGCGCCAATGCGGCCTCGCGGTCGTGCGCGGCGCCAATACCACGCGCCTGATCGCCATCAGCGATTACGCAAACAAACGCGTCTTTCTGTATGAACTAACCACCAACAATGTGTTGGCCTTGAAACAGACCATCACCGCGCCGCTGCCGCCCTTCATTGCGGCGACGCTGCAGGGCCCGACCGATGTTGAATTCCTCGATGACCGCGTGCGCGGCATCGCCCAGCTGTACGCGGCTGACGGCGGCACACGTGTTGTCAAGCTGCTGGCGGACATCGTCACCGAGGTCATGCCGCCGGCGATTGATGTAACCAATCAGACCGCGTGGGTGCCCTATGAGACAACCAGCATCAGCATCGGCGGTACCAACGGCGGGCAGGTCGTCGGCATGATGAGCTGGTCGAACGCGTTGACCGGCGTCGACGGTTTTTTCGGCGCAGCCCCCGCGTGGCAGATTGCCGGCATTGACCTCGCGGTGGGCGCAAATCTCATTACCGTCGCCGGTACCAATGCGGCCGGGACGCGTGCCAGCGACAGCGTTCAGATCACACGCATGGATACCAGCAGCGGCGTGCCGTATGTCGCGCTGCTCAGCACCAATGCGACCTGGCCGTATGCCATCAGCACGGCCAGCGTGCACGGGACGAACAACGCGTTTGTCGTCGGCAGCATGACTTGGGAAAACGAGCAAAGCGGCGATCGCGGCGCGTTGCCGGCCAGTCTCGTGTGGAACATCGCGGATGTTTTCTTGACCATTGGCGACAATACGATTGTCGTGCGCGGCACGAACGCCTATGGCCAGCCGGCCAGCGATGCGATTACCCTCACGCGCCTGGTTGAAGTCTCGACCGCAACGACGGTGAACATCACCTGGTCATCGGTCACCACGCCCGAGGCCAGTCGCGGCGGGGTGAAACTCGGCTCGGATGGCCGTTTTCTCTATTGCCTGCCCGGCAACAACACACGCTCGTTTCTGCGGTATGATCCGCAGAGCAATCTCTGGGCGACCATGGCACAGCACCCCGGACTGGCAAGCCAGGACTCGACCGACAACAATACCGGCCTCGAATTCCGCGATGGCTTTTTCTTTGCCACGTTGCGCCACGCGACCATGACCGATGACTGGGGTAACGCGACCTATGGCATCTTCCGTTATCACGTTGCCGATGATACCTGGGTCGAGCTGCACAGCAACATCGTTGCGCAAGGCACGCTCTACGCACCCACCAGCACTAATGTGTTATACACCAACGCCGGCGCGTGGAATAATTGTCTGGTTACCTTGGGCTTCATTGACACGGTCTGCACCTCGATCGTCGCCGCCGGCGATCACGGTTTTCTCGGCGACACGCATCGCCCGTTCAGCTGCCAGGACTGCGGCTCACAGGGCAATTGGACCAAACGCTTCGACACCCACTGCGCCGCGTTTGACAACTATGTCTACGGTGTCAAACAAGACTGGAACGGCGGAACCGACGCCAGCGAAGGCGATGTCCTCTGGCGCGTGCAGAAAAACGACATTCGGACGGGGACGGCCATCGCCCTGACAAATCTGCCGTGGAATCCGGGCACGGGCTTGTCCTGCGTTTCGACGCCGGCGCTGCGCGCGCTGACCAAAAAAGATGAAGTGGTTGTCGTGCGCGGACAGGGGATTAACGCCAACCAAGACGGCTGGGGCGAAGCCACGCCCGACCTGGCCGTGTTTGTCGTGGGCACCCGCACGTGGCGGATGGCCACGCCCTTGCCGACCGACACCGGCTGGGGCACCGACATCAGTGAAGTCGGCGGCGAGATATTTGTCAAAGTGCAAAACGACACGGTGCTATACCGCGGCACGGCGGTTGACAGTGGCGGTGACACCCAACCGCCGGACGTGCGCGCCGATGCGCTCAGCTGCCCGGCTGCCGGCGCGTTGCTGGGCACCGGCATGCCGACCCAGATTCGCTGGCGCGTCCCGCATATCACCGACAATTACGACGGCACCAACTGCATCATCACGCGCCTGAGCGTGCTGCGCAGCAATGATGCGGTAGAAGTGGCGCTGATCGCTGAAGAACTGCCCAGCGCCAATGGTGCGGCGAACTGGACGCCGCCCGCCGCACTGGCCTCGAACAGCGTCTGGTATGTGATGGCGCTGACGGTGCGCGACCTGTCCGACAATGCGACCAGCGTTGTGTTCGCAGCCCAGGCATTCCGGGTCGTGCCGGCCGACACCCAACCGCCGATCATCGGCGCGGACGCGTTGCTGTTTCCCACGGCGCACGTGGAACTGTATGCGCAAGTCATGACGAGTGTGGTCTGGAACGCCGCCAGTATCACCGACAATGTCGACGGCATCAACTGCATCATCAGCCGGTTGGCCGTGATCAGCAGCAACACTGGGCTGGAGGTTGCGCTGGTGGCGACCGATGTGCCCAACCTGACGGGCGCCGCCGGATGGCTGCCGCTCAGCGCACTGCAAGCGCCGGACGTGCAATATGCCATCGCGTTGGAAGCGCGCGACCAGGCCGGCAATGCGGCCAGCAATACGTTCTGGCAGCAACCGTTCACGGTCGTGCCCGAATCGGGATTGCTGCTGTCGGCTGGCCTTGTGGCCCTTTTGATGAAGCGGAGAGTTGGCGAATAGTGCATAGCGATTGCTGAATGAAAAATGTTGAAGGTCGGCAAGCGTGGGCGTCAGCGTCAGCGCCGCGCCGCGCTTTCTTCTTGTGCTGCACCGATCACTGATCACTGATTACTGATTACCGGCAAAACGGGCAAGACAAGCCGTCCCAGATCGCCGTCTGCATTGCATTTGCCTTTCCGGGTCATGGTGTGGTATAATCCCCCCATGTAGTATACGCTAACAAGAACCATGGTAATTATTGATGAACACGACGCCTGACAACTTGATGGAATCACGAGTACGAATTGTGCTACGCCGGCACTTTCGCGAGATGCCGATTGACATCATGCGCGGGACGGTCACGCAGGTCAGTGCGCCGGGGTTAACCATCAGCGGCCGGCACTTTCAGGAAGTGCGCGACAGTGTCAGCGGCTTGTATGAGGAAAACCCCTTGGCGCGCCACAACAAAGTGTATTTCATCCCGTACAGCTCGATGAAATACATTGATGTAATTATGCCGGACTCGCCGGAAGCAGAACGCGCCGATCGGGTGGAGAACAATGATGTCCTCGCTGCGCCCATCAAGGAATACGTCTTTGCGTCGATAAAAGGCAAGAAGGCAATCTAACCCGGGTATGGCCCTGGCATGCTGGCGCAGCTTGGACGCAGTCTGCTTGACTTGGTCTATCCGCCGCGCTGCGTGCTCTGCCGGGCCGCGCCGGCAGATGACGGACGGGCGATCTGCGCTGCATGCGCCCGGCAATTACCGCTGCTACGCGGGGCGCAATGTCCGCGCTGTGCCCGCCCGATTCACACGCGCGACGGGCACGACCAACTGTGCGGCGTCTGCCGTCTGCATCCGCGCGCGGCGCTGGAACGCGTCGCCGCTGCCGGTGAGTATTATGGCGGGGTGCGCGCCTTGATCCACTTGTACAAGTACCGGCGCTGCCAATTCCTGGCAGCCCAGTTGGCCTGTCTGCTGCGCGATCGGCCAAGTGTGCACGCGCTGCTGGCCGACGTGGATTGGCTGGCGCCAATCCCGCTGCACTGGATGCGCCAGCGTTGGCGTGGCTTCAACCAGGCGCGCGAAATAGGCCGGTACTTGATGTGCAGCTTTGGCGTGCCGCTCCTGCCGGCCGGCGATTTCCGGCGCATTCGCCGCACCACGCCGCAAGTGCAGCTCAACGCGGGCGGGCGCGCGGCCAACATTCGCGGCGCCTTTGCGGTGCGCAATGCGGCGCGCATTCGCCAGGCCCGGGTGGCGTTGCTGGATGATGTGCTGACGACGGGCGCGACCGCCAATGAGTGTGCGCGCACCTTGCGTGCCGCTGGCGCCACCAGCGTCAGCTTGCTGGTTGTTGCCAGATAAAGGAATGAAAAAGATACTGACACTAGTGGTTGTGGGCGCCCTGATGGCCGCGGGGGTGTATGCGTACATCGCCTGGGTCAATGCCATGCGCGAGAAGCCGCATGAAATTCCGTTGGTGGCCGCGACCAACACGACCATCGTTTCAATTCTCGAGGAAAACGGGGCGATCCGCCCGCGCAACCAGGTCATCATCAAATCCGAAGTGAACGGCCGGGTCGAGAATGTCTACATCGAAGCCGGCGATGTGGTCACGGCCGGGTGCGTCTTGGTCGAATTGGACAAGATTGATCTGCTGAACAAGCGCCGCGAACTGGAACTCGATGCGCGCGAGTCCATGCTGCAGCTCGAAGGGGCCCAGCTCGATTACCAGCGCAATCGCGAACTATACCAAGCCAAATTGGTTTCACCGGATGTCTACGACCGCATGCGGATCGAGCGCGACTTGAAAAGCAATCGGGTTGAGAAAATCCGCTCGCAGATTACGACGGTGGATGACAACTTGCGCAAGACGACGATCAGCGCGCCGATGCGCGGCACAATCTATGATCGCGCCATTGAGGTCGGCGAGGTGGTCATTGGGGCCAGCTCGGTGTCGTCCGGCACGGAGATGATGAAGATCGCGGATCTGGATCTACTCGAGGTGCGGGCGCTGGTCAATGAAGTGGATATTTCCTCGATCAGCACCGGCATGCCGGTCATGATTTCGGTCGAGAGTTTGCAGGGCCACGCGTTCCACGGCTCGGTCGCGCGGATCGCGCCGGCGGCCAGCACTGACAAGCAAACGCAACTGCCCCTGGGCTTTGAAGTTACGGTCCTGCTGGATGCGCGCAACACCCAGCTCAAGCCGGGTATGACCGCCACCGTGCTGTTCACCCGCGGCGTGGCCAGCAATGTCGTGGCGGTGCCGCTGCCGGCCGTGTTTTGTGACAACTATGAAGTCGCGCCCTCGGAACAGCAATTCTACATCTATGTCAAGAACGCGACCAATTTCATCAAACACACTGTCACGATTGGCGTGCACGATCTGAAACATGTCCAAATAACGAGTGGCCTGACTGAACGCGTCATGATCGCGTTGGAACGCCCGCTGCCGGCCAGCCCGGCGAACGATCGTGCCGCAGAACCGCAACGCGCGCAACACTAATTCAACCGTGAGACCATCCATGCGACAGACTGTGACAATGCTTGTAGCCGGCGCGATGCTGGCCGTGCTGCTCGCCGGGTGCGGCACGATGAACGTGGCCGTCACCAAGGCGCCCGGCATCCAACTGGCCGGCCGCTACAAATTCAGCGTGAACTTCGACGTGCACGACCCGGACGGCAAGAAGATCACTGAAGAAATCATGCAGAACGATCTGGAGCGCTGGTACCAGTTCATGGAGCTGGTCAGCGCGACGCGCGCCTCGTTCGAGGATCGCGGCTATCAATGGGTCAGCGATCCGACCGAGCCGGCGGATTTCGTGGTGGACATGTGCTTCACTGCGTTTTACTCGGCTACGCTTGACGAGGAACGCATGAACACGCAGAAACTGGCGACCTTTCTAGTCGGCCGCAAGACGGGCGACATCTACCAACACTTGGTCGTGATTGCGGCACTGGGGCGCGATCCAAAGTTGAAATCCAGCGATTATGTGACAATCTGGGAAGGCCGGGCCACGGCGCAAGATGACCAAGAGGACGCGCGCCTGTGGGCCTTGCCGCTGATCGGCGATATTGTGGAAGCCTTTCCCGAGGTCGAAGTGCGCGCGCCGTAAGCCAGTTCCGGCGATCCCGCCGTCTTACGAATAGTGCGGCGGCGAGAGCTGTCCTGCGCCGCAATAGGAGCGGCTTCCAGCCGTCCCGTCCGCCGCTGGCGGGACCGCGTCTATCTTGAAGAGGCCGTGTTTAGAGCCCGCTGCAACGTGGCCAGATTCTGGCGCATGATCGTAAGATACGCGTCTTTGGTCAAGGGCCCGGTCACGGCCGGGTCGAGCAGATATACGGTTGCGCCGCATTCGCGTGCGATCGTGGCGGCAGCGCGCGCCGAGTATTGCGGCTCGGCGCACAGTGCGGTGACGCCGGTCTTGCGCACCAGTTGGATGGTCGCGGCCAATTCGCGCGGGTTCGGCTCGCTGCCCGGCTCACGTTCAATCACCGCCGCGATCCGCAGATCAAATTCGTGTGCAAAGTAAGGGAAGGCCTCATGAAACGTGATGATGGTCCGCGCCGTTGCGCCACTCAAGCCGGCCTGCATTTCTGCGCGCAAGGCCGCCAGTTGCGCGACATAGGCGGCGCAATTGCGCTGATACACCGGGGCATGGCGCGGGTCGCGCATGGCCAGTGCGGCGGCAATTGTGCGGACTTGGCCGATCGCCCCGCTGATGCTGACCCACACATGCGGATTGACGCCGTGCTCGTCGCGCAACAGATTCAGGCCCTGGCTGGCGCTGATAACGGTCAGATTCGTTGTGTGTTCGATGACGTTGTTGAGAAAGGACTCCATGCCCGCGCCATTGACGATGAACACATCGGCATCGGCCAGGGCGCGCAGCTCCGCCGGCGTCAGTTGATAGTCATGCAAGCAACCCGTGGTCGGCCGCGTCAGATTCTTGAGCAAGACGCCGGGCACACCATCCACGATGTTTAACGTGCTGATGTAGAGTGGATAAAACGAGGTGACGATCCGCAAGGGCGCGGGGTTGGTGGCTGGGCCGGCCGGCGCTGCGCCACGGGCCAGAACGCTGGCGCCCAGCGCCATCAAGCCCGCCCATACGCAATGATGGCAACGCAGCATACTATTCCTCCTCATGGCAAACACCACAATGCTTTCGCAACAGTAAAGTGGTGCGCGGAGGGAGACTTGAACTCCCAGGAGCTTTCGCCCACTAGCACCTCAAGCTAGCGTGTCTACCAATTCCACCACCCGCGCACGCGAGATCGGCGAACGTATATTGTACGGAATCAGGCCGCGAAAGTCAACCGATTCAGAGGAGCGCCAGGTATGATCCACCCACGTGATCGCTGCCCCCGCAACGCGTGCCGCAGCGCGTCGCAAATTATGGTAGAATTGATATATGAACATCCCGTGCCTACTGCGTCGCGCCTTCATTCACAACCGCGTGTGGCACCCGCTGGCTGTGCTGATCTGCGGCAGCGCGGTTGCCTTGGCGGTGAATGATCCGTCCTACAATGCTGATTACCGCGCCGCCGCGGCGGTGCTCGATACCGGCAGTGTCGCGGTCGTGCGCGTAACCATGGCGGCCGCGGATCTGTCGCACATGCTGACCGATGTCAACACCAATATCTACTATCTGTGCAGCATCCAGTTCAGCAATCAGTTGGTTGCGCTCGAGACGGTCAGCAACGTTGCCATCCGCTTGCGCGGCAATACCTCGCGCACCGCAACCAAAAAATCATACAAGCTCTCTTTCAATGAATATGTGCCCGGACGCAAGTTTCACGGCCTGCGCAAACTGAATGTGAATGGCGAACACAATGATCCGTCCATCATGCGCTCGGGGCTGTGCTGGCATCTGTTCGATCAAGTGCGTATTCCGCATTCGCGCGCGGCTCACGCGGAATTGTACATTAACGATCAGCTCTTTGGGTTGTTTGCCAACATCGAGCAGGTGGACGATGAGTTTTTGCAGGCCTGGTTCGGCTCCGACGCCGGCAATCTGTTCAAGTGCCTGTACCAAGGCGCGCCGGCGGAGTTGATCTATCGCGCCGACGGCCGCTATGACCTTGTCGGCAACGGCACCACCTATGTCCTCGAGACCAATGAAGCCTCAAACGATTTTCGCGACTTCGCCCAGTTCGTTGCCTTGGTCAACACGAGCGCGATTGCGAATCTGCCCGCCGCGCTCGAGCCGCTGTTCAATGTCGAGGATTTCTTGCGCTGGATGGCGCTCAGCGCCCTGTATGGCAGTTGGGATGATTACCGCTATCTCGCCAATAATTTTTATTTGTACCACGATCCCCGCGCGGGCCGCTTCCAGTTTATTCCCTATGATTACGACAACACCCTCGGCATTGATTTCTTCGGCATCAACTGGGCCACGCGCACGCTGAACAGTTGGGACAGCAGTCCGCGCCCGCTCTCAACCCGCATTCTGCAAGTACCGCGCTATCGCCGCCGCTATAATCAATTCCTGGCCGACTTCAGCGCGAACGTGTTCGCCCTGTCCAACGTCAGCCCGCGCGCCGTGGCCATGAAGACCATCATACAGACTGCCGCCCAACGTGACTATGCCAGCGTTGCGCACGATTGGGGCTTTAACCTGGCCAGCTTTAATGCGGCGCTCACTGCGCCCACGTCGTACAGCACCGCCAATCACGTCACCTTCGGCGTGCTGCCGTTTGTCAGCACCCGCGTGGCGCGCGTCGAGAGCCAACTCGATCCAATGATTCTGGGCTTGAATGAAGTGCTCAGCTCGAACATCACCAGTGTGACCGACGAGGGCGGCCGGCATGTTGCCTGGCTCGAACTGTACAATCCGCGCCAGACCGCGGTGTCGCTCAGCGGATTGCATTTGACCGATACTCCCGCGTTGCCGACCAAATGGGCGCTGCCGGCTACCAATGTGCCCGCGCGCGGCTTCCTGTTGCTGTGGCTCGATGGCCATCCCGAGCGTGGCGCGCTGCATGCCCCCTTCGGCGTCGGCGCCGCGCCGTTCCTGCAATTGCGCATCAATACGACCAACGTGCTCGACCAACTGCAGGCGCCGGCGCTCAGCGCGGATCACAGCTATGGAACCTATCTCGATTTCGGCAGTGGCGCGCGCACGTTCATCACCCCGACACCACGCGCCGAAAATCTGTTGCTGCCCGCGCCGGTGCCCGCCCTGCTCATCAATGAATTTCAGGCGGATAACAAGACCACGATCACCAATCCGGCCAATGGCAGTTGTGATGACTGGATCGAGCTCTGGAATATCGGCGCCACGCCGGTTGATCTGCTCGACCTGTATCTGTCGGACAATGCAGCGACGCCGACCAAGTGGCGTTGCCCGAGCTCACTGCCGCTGGCGCCGGGCCAACATTTATTGCTCTGGGCGGATGGCGAACCGGCCTACGGGCCGCAACATTTGTCGTTCAAACTCAGTGCGGATGGCGAGGAACTCCTGCTGGTCGCCAGTGACGGCACCAATGTGCTTGACGCCGTCCAATTCGGCACGCAAGCCGCGGATATCTCAAGCGGACGCTATCCCGACGGCGCCGGCGGCGCGCGCAGCAATGCGGCCTTTCAAACCATGGTGCCGACGCCCGGTAAGACTAACGTACCCGAGCCGGCGGCGGGTCTGTTCTTAGTCGCCTTCTTTGTGCGCCGCGCTGTCAAGGTGGGAGCGGCCTCCGTGCCGTGAATCTGAGCAGAATTGTCTCACCGCAATAATAACATTGCAAGGTGGCCTGCGGCATCGCCTGCCTAATCGTCAATCACATTTAGGAACGCCTTCAGCTTGTCGCCGAGGTGACGCGCGAGGTCCCTTTCTTGGTCGTGTCAAGCGCGACGGCATTGCCGCCGATTGCATCGGCGGCTATGCTGCCAAGGCGGGTGAGCGCCACGGCGTCTGTGTCTGAATCTTTTCCTTAGCGCGCTATGCGCTGCATGGCATGTTCACCCACGGCGCCTGTCTGCCGTACCCGACACAGGCAGGTTGTGCATCTGCCCGCAACTCGCCCAGCTCCGCGTTCATTGCCAGTCATGATTGGCTTACACTTATGCGGTGTTGCGAGTCGCCGAATCTGGGCCTCAAAAGCCCCTTGCAATCCTGAAAACAATATGCCATAATGACTACAGCGTAGCAAAGACATCGTGTCCGGGAAACCGGTGGCGATACACAAAACCTTATACAACAAGATGATTTCAGCCTGTGACGAGATGCAATGCACGTACTGGTGTTTCATGTTAATCAGCACTATTATGGCATACCGCTTGAACACGTTGATTGCATAGTTCCCGCCGTGGCAATCACGCCTGTGCCGGAATCGCCGCTTACAACGCTGGGCGTGATTAATGTGCATGGCACAGTGATGCCCGTAACCAGCGCGCGCCGGTTGTTTGGCCATCCCGACCGGGAACTGTGTCAAGCGGATCAGATGATTGTCATAGCGAGGCCGTCACCGCATGTTCTGCTGGTGGATGACGTTGCAGCAGTTGTTGAATATGCGCCGCAAGACGTTACACCCCCTGAACCGGGCGTGCATGCGCACGGTTTAATTAGCGGCATTCTTCGTCACGACAACGAATTAATCTTGTTACTCACCTAATCCCGGCGGGCATGCTTTCAACGGTTATGATACCCGTGTGCCAAATCAAGGCGGCGCCACTCCTGCAACTGACGCCTGCGCAGGCAAATGATGTCAGTGTGTTGATTGCGCGCACCATGGGATTGCACTTTCCGGCAGAGCGCCAGCGTGAGCTTGAAAGCGGCATGCGTTCGGCTGCGCGCACGCTGGGCTTCGGAAACGATGTGGCCGTGTTGTGCGCGTGGTTGCTGTCTGCGCCACTAACAAAAGAACAACTACGCGTACTTACAGAACATCTGACTATTGGTGAAACCTACTTCTTTCGCTATCGCGAACAGTTTGAATTCCTTGAAAAATGTATCCTGCCGGAAGTGATTGAACGCCGCCGTAAGGATAAATGTCTGCGCATCTGGAGCGCCGGATGCAGCACCGGCGAAGAAGCGTATTCACTGGCAATTGCGCTGCAACGCAGTATGCCACAGTGGAAAGAATGGCATCTGACTATCCTGGCCACCGACCTGAATGCCGCGGCCATTCGAAAAGCAACTGAGGCGCACTACGGCGAATGGTCGTTCCGTGACGCGCCGCCATGGTTGAAAAGCACCTACTTTACGCATGGCACTTCGGATAAACTGCGGGTGGTTGATGCGGTGCGGCACATGGTCACATTTTCCACCATAAATCTGATTGCTGATCCGTACCCATCGCTGCTCAATAATACGACCGCGTTGGACATTATCCTGTGCCGCAACGTCATGATGTACTTTGCCCAAGAGCAGATGAACCATGTGCTGGCGCGCTTGTATCTTTGTTTGTCTGAAGGCGGCTGGCTGCTCGTCGGGCCAACCGATGTGTTTGGTGTGCAGCGCGCCCCCGTTCCCTTTGCTGAATCAGACCAGCTGACCTGCTTCAAAAAAACATCCGCAGTGCCGCCGGCCGCGACACTGCTGATGCCGCACACTGCACAGGCTGCTGCGCATCCGCATCCGCCACGCCGTGCTGTGTATGCGCCCACCCCCGCCGCGCAGCACGACACGCAGGAATCACTGGCGCAAGCAGTGGTAGCCGCGGAAGCCGCGCTGGCGTGCGGGAAATTTGATGAAGTGTGCGCGTTGCTGAAACCGCAGGTGTCCGCCGCGCGCGCGCATCGCGGCGAAGCATATTGCACCGCCTTGGCGCTGCTGGCGCGCGCATCCGCCAACAGCGGCATGCTGCAGGATGCACTGCAGTGGTGCGACAAAGCGATTGCGGCGTCCGCCACGGATGCCCGGGCCCATTATTTGCGGGCCACTATTTTGCTGGAGCACGGCGACCTTGCGGAAGCCGAGGCAACCTTGCGGCGCGTGCTGTTTCTGAATCCGCAGCACGCGCTTGGCCATTTTACGTTGGGCACCGTGGCGCGCATGCAAAATAAGCTGCACGCTGCGCAACGCCATTTTTCAAATGCCATGACTGTGCTGCGCGCCTTGCCGACGGAAGAAAGCGCGCCGGACGGTGACGGCATTACTGCGGGCAGACTCGCGGAGATTATTTCGGTAATGATGCTCACGAAGGCGCGTCATGACGCATGAGACTGAACAAGCAGTGCTGCTGCGGCGTGCCTGTGCGCTCGCACGCCCGTTGCAGGAGGAAGAAAAGCGCACAGACATGCTGCAAGTGGTTGAATTCATGCTGGAAAACGAACGCTATTGTATTGAAGCACGCTATGTCCGGGCTGTGTTGCCGCTGAAGAATTGGACAAGCTTGCCGGGCGCGCCTGCGCATATTGCCGGCGTGATGAATGTGCGCAGGGAAATTATTGCCGTGCTTGACGTGCGAGTTGTACTGGGGCTGCCGCGCACGGTTGCGGAACAGGCGCATACCGCGCTGATTCTGCATAATGACACGATGGCATTCGGCATTGTGATAGACGCGCTGTGTGGCGTGACATTTCTTAATCGCGCAGACATCGCGCCTGCGCTGCCGACACAAACGGGTACGCGCAGACACTATGCGCTGGGCATTACCAATGCGCAGCAAGTGGTGCTTGACGCGCTGCAGCTGCTGAACGACCCGGCTTTGATTGTCGATGAATCATCAACCGTATAAAGAATAGCATATGCCAAGGAGCTTTCCATGAAGAATCTGCAGTTTCGCCTAAAATTAATGGTGTCATTTGGCATCCTGATTGCCCTCGCGCTTATCCTGGGCGGATTTGCCGCCTGGCGCATGAGCAGCGCCGGCGCACGCTGCAGTCGACTCGCGCAATGGGAAGTGCCCGAAGTGGTGTTCAGTACAGAGATTGAACGCCAAGCGTTGACGTTCATGTATTGGGTGCGCGGCTATGAAGCGAATCGGGACCCGGTGTTCTTGCAGAAGGGGCTGGAAAGCCTGACTAATTTGTATGCCGTCCTGAACACGACGCGCGCGCTGGCGGAGTGCTATGCGAATGAAGAAGTGCTGGGCGGTGTTGAAATTGCCGAAAACAATGCGCGTTATTTTGAAACATTGTTGATGAACACGGTTACGAACAACCATGCAATGGCAGAGAAGCGGCGGCAGCTTGACGCCGCCAATAAAATATACATGGATAACTGCTACGCCTTCCTTGATGTCCAGAATAAAAACATGGTAAAGGAAATGGCCGCCTGTGCTACGAATCACATTGAACTACGCGGCCTCATTGACCGCGTCAATCTGGTGAACGATATCATCGATGTGGGCAACACGATTCGCATCAATTGCCTGCGCGCGGAGATGGAAGAAGATACCAATGCGGTTGCCGCTGTCGCGGAGCTGTTTGCACGAGTTGAACAAGACGTGAAAACAATCGAGCCAATGGCGGCGGCAGATCAAATGACGCAGAATTTGACGAATGTGCGCGCCGCCGCGCACGCGTATCACACCTGTTTCCTTGATTTGATGAATGATATCCAGATGCAGCACGATCTAATGTTTTTGCGTGCCAAGAGCGCGGAAGCTATTCTCATAACCGCACGCGAAAATGCCGCGGACGGTGTCACGCAGGCAATCACGGTGGTGAATGCCGCCGCGGATCAGCTGCGCGCTACATCGTTGATATTGTATGTGGGGTTGGCGTTTACGGTTGCGGTCAGTATGATCATCGCGTATGTGCTGGCAGGCATGATTACCCGCTCGCTTGTTCATGGCGTTGCGTTTGCTAATAAGCTCGCCACGGGTGACTTCACTACCGCGTTTGAGATTAACCAGCGCGATGAAATTGGTATGCTGGCACGCGCGTTGAACACGATGCGCGAAAGCCTGCGTGCGCAAATTCAAAAATTGGTTGAAGTGATAACAGTATTATCATCATCCGCCGGCGAAATCTCCACGACGGTTTCGCAAATGTCGGCGTCCGCGTCGGAAACTGCTGCGTCGGTCAGTGAAGCAACCACCACCATTGAGGAAGTGAAAAAGACGGCGGAA
>Ga0268280_1000179_pt1 | contig 60256 bp, 57 predicted proteins | sample saktaG_9_FD_190139 | JGI IMG/M metagenome (GOLD analysis project Ga0268280, IMG submission 190139) | Saline water microbial communities from Sakinaw Lake, British Columbia, Canada - sak_2011_5_24_40m | ecosystem: Environmental > Aquatic > Non-marine Saline and Alkaline > Saline ...
AAGCCGGAATTTTAGTTGTCGTCGCAGAAAAGGACCCTGCGGATCCTTCCGCAGGCGCTCCTTATCTGCTCGGCGGAAGACCTGTCATACTGGAAGGATTCCAGCTGCCTGTCGGCATGCAAAGCAGTTCACCCTATCAGGCCACCGTTCATTATTTATTCAAAGTCTCCAGCCTGATGAATCTTTTTAAGGTGCGGTCTACGGAAGAGTATAGGGGGCTCTCAAGAGAAGATCTTTATCGCAAGATAGAAGAAGCCACGAGCAGTATACCTTTTGCCGTCGATATAAAAATGGTCAATGACAACGGGACCATGGTGCCGGCGGCGAATTTGATTCGTTCAATAGCCGATTTCACGCGCCTTATTCCGGCTGATATCGTAAAAGTTGACCGTGCGGGCGAGAAGACATACATAGGATTTTTACCTCATAAAAGTGGATCCGACATTCTTCGCCAGGCCGCCGTATCTGAAAAATTTGTGAGGTCTAGGATTCTGGCAGAGGATTCATCAGATGCGCATCAGAAGAGACCTTGTTCGGCAGCAGAGTTACAAAGCACGCTCACAAGGCTTCTTAAAGAATCGCTATATGAGGTTCCTTATAATTCTTGTACAACCGCTATGGATGCTGTTGGAGACACAACGCCCATAAAATTCGGCGGCAATTGCCTTCATCAGTCAAGGATCCTGCGAGATAAAATCAAAAAAACCCTCCCCGGCGTTAAGATTTCATATCTGATTGATGAAGGATATCATCATGCTTTATTGGTCGGCGATGCCGACACAGGACTGTTCTATCTGGACCCCTATCTTATGCAGCTAGAGGCAGTATCGGTACCATCTTCACCGGCCACATTGGAAGTGGGTGCCTACCCGGTATTTTTCGGCAATCCAGGAAAGCTTGTCGTGGAAAGAAAAGACGGTGACAAGCTTATAGTCACAAAATATATCCATAATAAATACGCAAGCGAATCTATGATACAGACGCACCGTTTCGAGTTTGACCTAAATACCGACAGGCGCGATCAGCATCTCGATACACGGGACAAAAAGCTGGCTATACGGCCCGACGCCACTACTTTATCTATTAAGGCATTGCTTCGCTCCGGCGAGATGGTATGCTATGTTTATTCTATACCAAAGAATACCGTATACATGATAGACCCATACGGGGAGAAAGTTTTTTCCCAGGAAGAGGATTTCGAGAAGTGGTTCGGGGTTTTATTGGGATCTATCGGCGTAAATCGTGATGAATTCTTAACCTATCTTCAGCATGGGTTGGCAGCATATAAGTATCTGGCCGCCGGCATGACGATAGATTTTCAGTATCCGAACGCGATCAACGCCGTAGACGTGGAGCCGACCAAAGCGTCTCGCCAGAAAACTATGCCTCCGCGATGGCTCTATTACATAAAAGAAGGCTCCGAAGAAGAGAAAACATTAGGAGAGTCGCTCTCTTATCTTAAGATGGGGTATTTCGATGATGTGCAAAAGCATGCTCGTCGTTTAGTACAAAAAATAAAACTGAACTTGGGTGATACATTGGATCAAGAGGTGGGAGGGTGGGCGGTTTGCAATATAGGCGGAACCGGAATTCCTAATGATGCTCATCTTATCGCCCGTGAAGTAGCAAAACAATTAGGTATGCCACACATAATGATAGAGACAAGAAAACGTGGAAATCTGGCCGCGGTATTAGGATATACTAAAATGGGCTCCTCTGATGAGCGCAGGCGCGCCGTGGAGGGAGCATTAGGCGTCCGCGATACAGATATTCCCGCTATAAAGGGCAAAAAAATTATTCTCATTGACGATGCCTTGACGGCAGGCGTTCTTCTGAAAGAGGCGGAGAAGGTTTTATTGGATATAGGGACCGGAACTATAACGCCTTATGTCATTGCGGTTTTTGATGGTCTGGGCAATCATGCTTTCGAGAACAAGATGAATCACAAAGCTTTGATTCAAGATCCAATAGGCGTATTGAGCAAAATACTAAATGACGAAAGATCGGCTTATACAACGGCGTTGGTCAAATTCAGTTTTGAGCTGAGCCCTTCGGATTTTGCCTCTCTTCTAGATAAATTAACCATTTCCGCGAAACTGAATCTCTATTTATATTCTGTAGAATATTTTTCTAATCTAAGTCCGCAAGCTACGGATATTCTCGTCAAACAAATTGAAAAAGTGACAGGTGTAAGATTTTTCAGCAGCTCTTTTTTGCGGAGTATTCAGGCCAAGAAGTTTTTCAGCGGGATAGCAGACATGCTTCGTAATCGAAATTATAGAGCAAAGGTAGAGGACGCAGCAAAAATACAGAAAGAGATGGAGCTGCTTTTTGATTCAACCGAACTTGCCGAAGAAAAAAATATCGCGATAGATTTTAGAGATAGCATCGTAGAACAGGCAAGATCGGCCAAAGAAAGCGGTCGGAAAATAATAGTTGCTCTTGGCACAAACTGGATACCTGGTTACGGAAAGAATTACAAATCCACTCAATATAGAGAGTTGAACGAGCTTATAGTATCAATAAGAAAATTCTGTGAAGAAAGAGACATTCCTTTTATAGACAAAAATGATGAGGCGTTGATAGCAGAGATTAACACACAAAAGACTCGGAAAGGTTATGGGAACGCCAAAGTAGTGGTGCTTGCAAGCGCCGACACTCTCGAAAAAGAACTATCGACTTTGCAAGAAGCTGAAAACACGTTTATTCTCGGAGTGGACAGGACTAATCTAACAGATGATAGTTATATACGGGTCATGGAGATGTTAAAGGTAACTATAAATTATGCCATTAATCCCGACATACCTCCGCAAAGCCACAACATCTCTATTGAAAGACGCGGTAGATTCTGGATCTTCGTTCCAAAAGCTGAGCCTTTGAAAATGGAAACCTTAAGAGCGATTTACGAGATCCAGAAGTTTGCGTAATGTTTTTCACTGCAAAAAAACAAAGGACGTGCTTGGCATAGAGGTATAGTTATTACCTAAGTCTACACGGGGAGCCACTAAAACATAACCCTATGTGAGTAAAATACTCGCGCAGGGTTTTGTTTTTCAATCTTCTGTGATATAATTATCGCAAAGGAGAAAAAGATGAACAGTCGAAATTTCAGAATAATGTTATTTATTTTAACAGGAGTATTGTTCTTGGCCGCCACTTCTGTCTATGCCGAAACGGCAAAGGAATATTATGATCGCGGTATCGCTTCTGGCAGAGAAGGCAATCTACCTCAAGCCATCTCCGACTTTACAAAGGCTATTGAAATAGATCCTAACTATGCGGATGCCTATTACACTCGTGGAGGCGCTTATCGCATGCAAAGAAACTTTACACAGGCCATCTCTGACTTTACTAAGGCTATTGAAATAGATCCTAACTATTCAGGAGCTTATTATAATCGCGGGATCGCTTATGATAGCCAGGGCAACTCTACCCAAGCCATCTCTGACTGTACCAAGGCAATTGAAATAGATCCCAACGATGCTGAGGCCTATAACGGCCGCGGTACTGTTTATATTAACCAAGAAGATTATGTTAAAGCTATCCCCGACCTTAACAAAGCTATTGAAATAAATCCCAACTATACAGAAGCTTATTGCAACCGTGGTATTATTTATACAGGCCAGGGAGATTTTAATCAGGCCATCTCTGATCTTAACAAAGCTCTTGAAATAAATCCCAGCTATGCAGCAGCCTATTACAACCGTAGCGTCGTATATTTTGCTCAGAAAGACTTTGCTAAAGCTTGGGAAGACGTCCATAAAGCAGAATCGTTAGGCCACGCCATTAATCCTAATTTCCTTAATGATCTTAAGAAAGCATCGGGAAGAAATAAATAGCCTATCATGAATTGATAGGCTATTTTAATTATTAAGTTTGTGGAATCTATTTCCTAACGCACTTAGAGCAGCACGTGCCGCCGCAGTCTATATTACAATCTTCGCAGCATTTTATTTCGCAGGCCTTACAGCAACGCTCCGATCGATTTACGCATAACTTATCCCAGGTGCCTAGCCAATTATAAATGGACTGCGTGATGTTATTCTTGCGCTTCGCCGTGCCGCTTACAGATGTTGCTGCAATCGCTCCGGAAGCAAAAAATACCAAAAAAACAAGTATAGCTATTCTTCTTACCATAAAAGCCGCCTTTCTATTTGTATAGATTATACCACGGAGTAAAATACTTGCGCAGAGTTTTGTTTTGGAGTAGAATAAAAAGAGAAAGGGAGGTGTGATATGGCAACGTTTTTTTTGTACGGAAAGTATTCGCAGGAAGCGCTGAAGGGTATCTCGTCCGACAGGACGAAGAAGGCGCTCGATGCTATAGCAAAGGCAGGCGGCAAGGTAAAGTCAATGTATGCGCTTTTGGGTAAATATGACATTGTGCTGATAGCGGAGTTTCCGGCGGTAGGAGATGTGATGAAGGCGTCCATCGCCCTAAACAAGCTGACCGGCATAGCCTTTACAAGTTTCCCGGCGATCAGTATCGAGGAATTTGATAAGATCACCGTATAAAAAAGGAGTTCTATGCCCAGAGAAAAGGTGCTTGTAGTCGATGATGAGAGGGAGTTTGTTGACGTCATTTCCGAAAGGCTTGGCGCAAAAGGATTTGATATACTCAGGGCATTTGATGGGAAAGAGGGTATCGAGAGAGCGCGTGCGGATAAACCCGACCTTATAATACTCGATATCGCGATGCCCGAGATGAACGGTTATGATGTATGCAGGAAGCTGAAGCTTGATGAAAAGCTGAAAGACACCCCTATAATAATATTAACCGCGAAATTTCAGCCCAACGACATCAGTTTTGGCGTGGGTATGGGCGCGGATGCGTATCTGACGAAACCGTTGGAGCTCGAACCGTTGCTGCAGACGGTAAAGGCGCTCTTAAAAGCCAAGAAGAAGCGGGTCAGACGATATTCCCTACGAGGCCGGTGAAGTAGGCTGGGACCTTTGTAATAAAGAGCATTCTTCTGCCGTTCCATGGGTGCAAAAAAGATATTGAACGGGCATGAAGCGCCATGCGTTTATGTATATCGTTCTTCTTACCATACTTTCGATCGCCCACGATCGGGTGACCCATTTCGGCAAAATGTACTCGTATCTGATTCTTCCTCCCTGTAACGAGATCGATCTCAACAGCGCTAAAATCTCTCGTCTCTTTTAGGACTTTATAGGCAGTGGTGGATAGTTTTCCTGCCGACTTGTCTTTTGTGCTGTATACAACATGCGCGGCGTTCTCTGTCAAATACGAAGTTATAACGCCGGACTTTTCCGGCAATTTACCGTAAACTACGGCGAGATACTTCTTCTCCGTCTTATCCCACTGGTCCTGCAGGCAGTTCTTCGCGGCCTCGGTCTTTGCGAAGATGACGATGCCGGACGTGTCTCTATCGAGGCGGTGTACAATGAAGACGCGCTTGGGCGATTTGGCCGAGCCCTTACGGACATAATCGGTAAGGATATGGTAGGCGGTCTTCTCTCTTTCAGTGGCGGAAGCCATCGTAAGAAGCCCCGGCGGCTTATCGATGACGATGATATCCCGGTCCTCGTAGATGAGTTCCATGCCCTTAAGATGGTCTCTCTGCATACAGGCGTTACTATAGCATAAATGGCGGACTTCGGCCGCACTTTTTGTTAAACAAGCGGCCTGCAATTGACTTCCCGAGCCCCTGTGATATACTCATCATGATGAAAAAATGTCCGTTCTGCGCGGAAGAGATACAGGAAACGGCTATATTTTGCAGATATTGCAGCAGGCGTGTTAAGACGAGGCCTATTCGCACCGCCATCTTTGTGCTTATAATGGTATCGATCGCGGTCTTTATAGGCGCGCACAGAGTGCAAATATCAAGGGCTTATTACGAGGCAAAAGTATCGATGAGGGAGTTCTGCGTCGGATGCCGGGAGCTTTTTCATACCATTAAACGCTTTCCCGATAACATGAAAACCATGACAGATCGCAATGAGCAAATAAACTCGTTGATAAGAGATGCGTCTGGTGTAACGGATCAAAACGTGGAGGGATCATGAAAAATATATTTATGGCAATAGCGATCTGCGCCTATATCGCAGGATCGGGTATGCCGGGATATTGTCAGTATACCGAAGGAGATGATAGAGCTATTGAGCAGACCGAGTCCCAGATGGGCCAAAGCCTCGATTCTGAGATGAGCAGTGAAAAGGCTGAAGGAACAGCTGAGATGGACACGGCAAATGAGGAGACCGCGGCTGGAGAGCCGATGACACTTTAGGTTTTGGAGCAAGGAGATCTTGTTTATGAAGACGCTTATAGCTTATTACTCTTTTTCAGGGAATACCGATAAGGTCGCGAATATATTCGCTGACGTGTTGAGGAAGAAGGGCGAGGTCATCCTGCAGAGGCTTAAGCCCGCTAACGAGATCCAAAAATTTGCCCTCCAGTGCAAAGCGGCATTTATGGGCGAGAGGGCAGTCCTGGAAGGCGACCCGCAGTTCGACCTTGGGCAATATGACCTGCTCTTGATAGGTTCGCCTGTGTGGGCTTTCGCTCCCACGCCATCGATAAATACGTATCTCGATAAATTATCCGGCCTAAGTGGTAAGAGAGTTATAATTCTTCTGACCTCGGGAAGCGGCACGGGGGTCAACAGGTGCTTCAAGAATATACGAAAAGTCCTTGAGAATAAGGGCGCGGCAAAAGTGGACGAAGTGAATATCCCGGACAGAAAACAGAAGGACCCTGAGTTTATCGCGGCCGCATTAGAAAAGGTGCTGTAAAACCTAAAGATACCGCTATATGACGATTTTACTTGCTTTTTTACGATCCAGAGGGTAAACTGCAAGGTAGTTGTATGCCAATGGGGAACGTCCCCTAAGGGCTAATGAAGGAGGAAGCATGGGTTTTAATTCAGGTGGTGGCGGTGGTGGATTTGGCGGCAGACCTCGTGAAATGCACAAGGCTGTATGCGCAGAGTGTAAGAAGGAGTGCGATGTTCCTTTCAAGCCGAGCGGAGATCGTCCGGTATATTGTAAGGATTGTTTCTCAAAGCGGAAAGATAGCGGCCGCTAAAATAAGTTAGCTTTTTGCGGCTTATAATATAAGACCCTACCATAAGTATTATGGTAGGGTTTTTATTGCATAGCGCTTCTCTTTGTTATAGAATGATGGGCCGGTAACCTAATTCTGCTTCGCCCTTCAATTATCAATAGCCGGTAGGGCTACGCAGGAATAGTTCCTACGAAGCCATACCCGAGCTTTACGGTTTGAATGGCGAAGTAGAAAACAGGGGGATAATCTCTTATGAAGATATTTTTAGCCACGATCACAGTGCTATTTTTTGTCGCGATAGTAACCAACTTTTATGGAGGCGCATTCGCTATGGATGGGAAGACGGTCATTTTAGAGACGAACCAGGGTAGTATAGAGATAGAGCTTATGCCCGATGTGGCGCCTAAGGCCTGTGAAAATTTTACAAAATTGGCGGAGAAGGGGTACTACAACGGCCTCATATTCCACAGGGTCATAAAGGGATTTATGATACAAGGCGGAGACCCTACGGGGACCGGCATGGGCGGAAAGTCGGTATGGGGCAAGCCTTTCGCGGATGAGTTTAATTCAAAAGCCAAATTTGACTCTCCGGGGATATTGGCCATGGCAAATTCAGGGCCCAATACGAACGGCAGCCAGTTTTTTATCACTACAGCGGATACTTCGTGGCTTAATATGCGCCATACGATATTCGGCAAGGTGGTATCAGGTTATGATGTGGTCCAAAAAATAGAGAATACTGCTACCGGCTCCGGGGACAAGCCTCTGGCCGAGCAGAAGATAATAAAAGCGTATATGAAAAAATAATGGAGGGATGGATTTATGGGTAAGTCGATCAAAGGGACGAAAACTGAGAAGAACCTTCTTAAGGCATTCGCGGGCGAATCGCAGGCGAGGAACAGATATACCTATTTTGCGAGCGCCGCAAAGAAAGAAGGCTATGAGCAGATAGCCAATATATTTATAGAGACCGCTGAGAACGAGAAGGAACACGCTAAGATCTTCTTTAAGCACCTTGAGGGCGGCGAGGCCGAGATAACGGCATCGTATCCCGCCGGTATCATAAAGGATACGAAGGCTAATCTTGAGGAAGCGGCGGCAGGAGAGAATATGGAGTGGACGTCGCTCTATGCCGATTTCGGCCAGGTTGCTAAGGATGAGGGTTTCCCGGAGGTCACGAGGTCGTTTGAGCAGATCGCCAAGGTCGAGAGATTCCATGAGTCGAGATACAGGAAGCTGATCTCCAACATAGCCAATAAAGAGGTCTTTAAAAAGAAGGGCTCCGTAAAATGGCACTGCATCAATTGCGGTTATGTTGTCGAGGGTAACGAGGCTCCAAAAGAGTGTCCGGCTTGCAAGCACCCTCAAAGTTATTACGAAGTCCTGGCGGAAAATTTTTAAAGTTAAGATATCAAAAAGTAATTTGGAGTTATCTGTATTTAGTAGTATAATCTCTACATGCAAAGTATCTCAGTAAGAAAAGGAAAGCCGGAAGACGCCCACCATTTTTCAGAACTCGTCACATTAACTTCCCCGGCGATATTTCCAATAGTATTCGGCTCCAAGGTAAAGCAGGTAATGAAGAAGTTATTCCCGCACAAAAGACATTACTACAGTTTCGATCGTTCTTTTTTTGCGGAAGTTGACGGCAGGATCGCCGGAATGGCGCAGTTGCACAAATTGACTGCCAGAAAAGGGCAGACGGTGCGCATAAGTCTGCTGCTATTAAAATATTTGAAGTGGAGATTGCCGACGAAAGCCGTCAATCTGCTTAAATTCGATCATCTTATAAAATTTGTCTCACGCAAAGATTGCTATCTTAGCAATGTTGCCGTATATCCCGAATTCAGGTCATTCGGTATCGGGACAAAATTGCTGGCGGCGGTCGAAGAAGAAGTTAAGTGCATAGGCAAGAAAAAGATAGTGCTGCATGCGGAGACTCACAACGCAAGGGCTATCAGCCTTTACGAGCGCCTCGGTTACAAGATCGAATCCAAATCCCCGTCTTTGAAGATTAAGAACAGGCTTTTTGAATCTTTCAAAATGTCCAAGTCGGTCACTTCCTAAATATCACAGGTCCTTCTTTTACAAGATCCGGATCCACCCATGAATGCGGCGCGGTCCTACGCGCATTTGCCCAGAAGGCCGAGCCGCCCCTGAAATCAAGAGAATGTCCGTAGGAAATCAGCGAATAGAAGGCGAGCACTATAAGTATCATCGCCGCGTGAGGCCACTTTTTAATATTGGCATATTTGACCATGTCTGTCTCCGCGACTATTATCAAAAGTCCCGCCATAGATAAATACACTCTTGTGTTCGAAAAGACTGCCGATACGCCGGTGCTCGGCCTTACAAGAGCAGGCAAAAGAAAAAAGATGAACCATGCCGCGCCGAATAAGCAATAGTTCAGGCGTTTACCTTTCGAGAAAGATAGCAATACCGTCAAAATGATAAGCGCCCATATGCCGGGGATCCATTGCGAGTCCCGGATAGTGGGCCAGACCGACAGATCTAACGGAAAAAATATCCTTCCCAAATATTGCACAATAACGATCAGATTGCTTACCAAAAAACGGGCCACTTCATAAGGTGTTATCTTGAGCGGATCTACGAGCGCGGTGCTGCGCAACGCAAACCATGATGCGAGGATAACCGCCCAGCCTATTATCGAGTATATTTCTTCAGAAGAGAACCATCTTTGTTTCATTATAAGGCGTACGTAGAGAAAACATATTACGCCCAGCGCCAGAGAGTTCTCTTTGCTGAATAGAGCGAGAGCAAAGAATGAGAGATGCGCAAGGTAATAACCGAGCCTTTTCGTCTCCATGAATTTAATGAAAGCGATGAAAGAAGCGATACTGAATATTGCGACTAAAGTGTCGGACCTTCCGGGAAGCCAGGCAACTGCCTGCGTCAGCATGGGGTGTACGACATATAGCGTTGTCAGAAGAATGGCCGTATGGTAATTATTCTCTAACTTTATCAGCAGGATGTAGAGAAGGCAGGAAGCCGCCACATGCAATGCTATATTTGTCATGTAGTATCCGGAGAGATTGCCGGGGCTGGCGATGCTGTTGATCATAAATGACGCGGCAAATATCGGCCGGTAAAAAATTTGAGGCTGCATGATCGATAGATGATTTTGCGTGAACAATCTTATGATGGAGAGAGGGTCTTGGGCGAACTTTTTGGACGTGTCAATTACCAATGAGGCATCATCAAGATATGTGAATCCGAAATTGCGGATATGGAGATAGAGGAGATATCCCAAAAGAGAAAAGAGGAGGCAGGGCAGCCAATAGGTTTTTGTTGTCTTGTTCATAGGACATATTATATAATAACGGCACAAAGAATGGAGTAATAAATTTGCGTATAGCACAGCTTGCCTTAAAGGCTCTTGCGCCCAGGGCCAGGGCCTTCGAAAGATCCACGCTCGACCCCATGAAGGCTCAAGGGTCGCTTCTCCTGAAGTACCTATCCAAAAATAAAAATACCGAATACGGTAAAAAGTATCACTTCTCCGAAGTGAGATCCATAACAGATTATCAGATGCTCGTTCCGATGAGCGATTCGGAATCCATATTCCCTTATGTGGAAAAAATAGTTAACGGCGAAGAGAACGTTCTTACAAAAGATAATGTGATCTTCTTCGGGCTCACCAGCGGCACTACCGGTAAACCTAAACTTATACCCGTAACAAAATTCTCCAGGGCAAAAAAATCCGAAACGCTCGATCTCTGGGCATACTACATATCGCGCGACCATCCGGGCGTACTAGATGGCAAGATCCTGGCGATAATAAATCCGGAAGATGAGGCGTTTACCAAGAACGGCGTACCGTACGGCGCGGAGAGCGGGCACGCATATAAGAATCTGCCTGCGATGATAAGGGGTATCTACGCCATACCGTATGATGTCTTTCGCATAAAGGATTACGAGTCGAGATACTACTGCATCTTGAGGATAGCTATGGGCCAGGATATAACCACTATCGCTACATTAAATCCCAGCACCATCATCCTTTTGTGCCAGAAGATAGAAAAGTATAAAGAGACACTGATAGACGATATCGAAAATGGTACGCTCTACCGGGAGATAAAAGTGCCCGTCGATATAAGGAAGTCTATCGAGAAGTCGCTTAGACCGTTACCGGAAAGAGCCCGGGAGCTAAAAAGCATACTTAAAGAGAAGGGCTCTCTTCTGCCGAAGTATTTCTGGCCCCGCCTTGAACTGATAGAATGCTGGAAAGGCGGGACGGTCAAGATATATTTAAAAGAACTGCCGCAATATTTCGGCGATACTCCGGTGAGGGACTTCGGCTGCCTTTCCACCGAGGCGCGAGCTTCCATACCGATGGGCGATTCTGGGGCCGGCGGAGTCCTGGCTATCAATACGAATTTTTACGAATTTATCCCTAAAGAGGATATGGGCAAACGCCAGAAGCGGTTCCTGCTATGCGATGAACTGGAAAAGAACAGGGAATATTTTATTATAGTTACCACTCCGGGCGGATTATACAGGTATAATATAGATGACATAGTCACGGTCAGGGGCTTCTTTAATAATACGCCCATGATAGAGTTCGTCCAGAAAGGCCTGAACGCCGTATCCGTCATGGGCGAAAAGCTCTACGAGTCGCAGCTGAACGAAGCCGTGAACAGGGCGGTGGACAAGAATAAGTTACTCCTAGAGTTCTTCTGCGCTTGCGCGCAGTCCGGTAAGCCGCCGCGATACGTCTTCCTGGCCGAATTTGACGGAAACGTCCCTTCCGGCAGTAAGAGAGAACTGTTGAAGTCGATAGAGGAGGAGTTAAAAATAGAGAATGCTGAATATAAGTATGTAAGAGACGCCCAGCTTTTAGACCCGCCGATACTTAAAGTGGTCAAGTCCGGCGAATTTGAAAGGTATCGGGCCAGGCGCGTTATGGAAGGGGCCAATGACAGCCAGTTCAAGGTGCCTGAGCTTACATCGGATGAGAGTTTTCAGAAGAACTTTATTATAGAGGAAGAGTTCGGCCTCGTTTGAAAGAAAGGCGTCGAGATGGAATTTGACAGCATAAAGGCGGAGATAAAAAAGACGGAGCCGGAGACCATGCGTATGGATAGTGATAACTATTTTGAAGCGGTCATAGGCCGCGCCCGCCTCGAAGGGATGGCCCGTGTGCTTGAAGGCATATTCGGAGCTCCCGTGTGGCCGTCAGACAAGAAACTATCGAAAGATACAGAGAAACTTATAAAGAACGTAGGGGGTTTAAGAAAGGGCCAGACACTATATGTGCTGAATGATGGAAGCGAAGCTTCAGTGTTCGCCATGTTATGGCCGTGGCAGGATGGAGAAAGAATAACTATAAAGATGTCAAAGATCTAGCGGAGGGGGCAAATATGCGCAATCTCGTAACGGGGGCGACGGGTTTTGTAGGCAGCCACATAGCCGAAAGATTGGTCAAAGAGGGCGAAGAGGTTGTGGCTTTGGTCAGAAAAACTAGTAATACCGGATTTTTGTCCGGCATAGGTGTCAAGTTTGCCTATGGCGATATCAACGATTTTGAGTCTGTCAATAGAGCTATGCAAGGCATAGATATCGTATATCACAGCGCTGCTCTTGCCGACGAATGGATATCTAAAAAAGAAGCATATCGTGTCAATGTTGAAGGTACAAAAAATCTTTTGGATGCCGCGAGAGTTGCGAAGGTGAAGCGTTTTGTATTTATAAGCTCCCTTGCCGTCCTGGGAATGAAGGACCATCATGGCACGCCGGCCGACGCTCCGTATAATAAGACGGGAGACAACTACATAGATACGAAGATAGATTCGGAACAGCTCGTCATGGATTACTACAAAAAGTACGGCCTTCCCGTTACGGTGGTCAGGCCAGGGTTCGTATTCGGGCCCCGCGACAACAAGCTCATACCGAGGCTTTCCGACAGGCTCGGCAAGAAACAGTTCATCTTCGTAGGAAGCGGGAAGAATAAGATAAACGCAGTATATATTGAGAACCTTACCGACGCCATAATAAGCGCGGCAAGAAGCGAAAAGGCCGTAGGCCAGAAGTACAATGTCACCAATGACAGCGGCATGACGCTCGAGAATTTGGTATTCAATATAGTCGATATATGGAAGTTCGATAAGCCCACTAAGCATATACCCAAATTCATGGCGTATCTTGTCTGCAATATTCTCACAGGGCTTGCCAGACTTACAAAAGCGAAAGAGCCGCCGTACATCACCAAGACCAGGATAAAGTTCTTAAGCCTTAATCTCGATTTTGACATCGACAAGACGAAGAAGGACCTGGGATATAACCCGCGCGTTTCAATAGAAGAGGGGTTAAAACGGACAAAGGACTGGATGGATAAGAATGCAGGTAGGGCAGTTCGAAACTGAGGACAGTTCAAAATTATATTACGACTGCTGGTCGGCCGGGTGGGAGGAGCCTTGCGTAATATATCTGCACGGGCTCGAGAGTCACATGGGCTGGTTCCTGAATCTTGCCGAGTTCCTGAATTCAAAGGGTATTAACGTATACGCCTTTGATAGGCGCGGCTCGGGCCTTAATAAGCATACCTCCAGGAACTTCTCTTCCAGATATATGTCGAGCGATCTGAAGATATTCATAGACCTTGTGAAGAAGGAGCACCCGGCAAGTAATATATTTTTAATAGGCCTTTGCCTGGGCGGCAAGATCGCGGTAGATTTCTTCTCGTATCACAAGGACTGCCTGGATGGCCTGATACTCATATCTCCGTCGCTTAAAAGTAAGCTGAAATTCTCTCTCTCCGACAAGCTGTCTATACTATTCAGGCCCAACAGCATGCTGAATGTCCCGATAAAAGATACCATGTTCACTTCTAATGAAAAGTATCTCAAGTATATAAAGAACGATTCTCTCCGGTTAAGACATATTCCTGCCGAGCATCTTCTGGAGATAGTGAAGATGGAGCGGCACCTGAAGAAGGCTTCCGGCAATATAAAGCTGCCGGTCCTCCTGATGCTCGCCGGAATCGACGAGATAATAGATACCATTGCAGTAAGAAGATGGTATGAAAAATTACCGTCCACAGACAAGACCCTGAAGTTTTACAAAAGCTATCATCATCTATTGACGTTTGAAGAGAATGCCGAAGATGTGATGGAAGACGCTGTCGAATGGATAAAGAGAAGAAGCGATGCCTAGAATCTCCAAATTAGAAGCGTATAAGGTGAATATACCGTTTAAGGTAGCTTTTAAACACTCTCTTAAGTCAAGACAGGAGAGCGAAAGCATATTCGTGAAGGTCTCTCTTGACAACGGCGTAACAGGGTTCGGCGAGAGTCTACCGAGAAGTTATGTCACGGGCAATACCCAAGATGCCGTATATGCGCAATTAAAAGATTTCCTGCCGAAATTAAATGGTGTGGAGCTGGGCCCGCCCGAAGAAGGAACAAGCTTTATAAGATCTCTTGATGGGGTAGAGGCCGAAGCGCGCTGCGCATTAGAGACTGCGCTTCTCGATTGCCTTGGGAAGGCCTCGAATAGGCCGGTTCACGATATGCTGGGCGAGACCTTGAACCAGAGTTTCGCATCGAGCGCCATAATATCGGAGGGTTCCGCATTAAAGACCGCGATCACCACCATATATTTTAAAGCCAAAGGATATAAGTTCTTCAAAGTGAAGGTCGGAAACGATAATGGTCCCGGGAGGGTCCGTCTTGTGAGGCAATTGGCCGGCGATGCCGATATAAGGATCGATGCCAATGGAGCATGGGATGTCATGGAGGCGCTTGAATCGATAGAGAAGATCCGGCAGTTCAAGATCTCCTGCGTGGAGCAGCCCACCCCTAAAGGCAACCTCGACGCTATGCAGGAAGTGGCGGACTTTTGCCATGAGCCGGTTATGGCGGATGAATCTCTATGCACCAGGAAAGATGCGTTAACGCTCGCCCAGATCAAGGGCTGCGATATGTTCAATGTCAGGCTCTCGAAATGCGGCGGCATATTCAGGTCTATGGAGATGATCAAAATAGCCCAGGACTATGAGATGGGCTATCAGATAGGCTGCCACGTAGGCGAGTCCGGGATATTGACCGCGGCCGCCATGCATCTGGCTACGGTATCTAAAAGGATGACGTATTTTGAGGGAGGCTACTCTAGGCTCCTTTTAAAAGAGGATATTATAGAAGAAGATTTGACGCCAAGGAGAGGCGTAGGGTATACTTTGAATAGGCCCGGACTTGGAGTAACGGTCAAGGAAGATATTTTAAGAAAGTATATAATAAAATGAACCTTATCAGCCTTCTCATAAGAACCCGCGTTTTCGACAGCATGAAGTTTGACCGCTCTGCCGTAGATCCTATAAAGATCCAGAAGAAGCTATTATTCGATATAATAAAGAAGAACAGGAATACGCTCTACGGTAAGGAGCACGGATTCAGTTCGATCAAAACCGTGGAGGATTTCCAGGAAAAGGTCCCGGTAAACAACTATGAATCGCTGAGGCCTTACATAAAGAAGATGATGAGCGGAAAACCGGGGATCCTGACCAAAGATAAGGCTATATTCTTCGGCATAACGAGCGGCACCACCAGTAAGCCCAAATTCATTCCCGTAACCAAGAGTTCTCGCAAGCAAAAGTCAAAGGTGATGAGCGTATGGCTTTACCGCGTTCTCACCGATCATCCCGAAGCGCTGAAAGGCAAGGCCCTTGTAATCATGAGCCCGGCGGTGGAGGGTTATGCCATGAGCGGCGCTCCGTATGGCTCGGAATCCGGAGACGCGTACAAGAATATGCCATCGCTTATTAAAAAGCACTACGCTCTTCCCTACGAAGTATTTTGCATAAAAGATTACGAAGCGCGGTATTACACCATGCTCAGAATAGGCATGGAAGCAGACGTCTCTAATATATCTACGATGAACCCCCTTACGATACTCGTGCTCTGTCAGAAGATAGAGCATTATGCCAGGGATATCATAAGTGATATAAGGACGGGCTCGCTTAACAAGTCACTCGATATAGATATACGCCTGCGCAGAAAGATAGAGAAGACGATGAAGCCCAACCCGGAACGGGCCGAGTTTCTGGAAAAGCTTCTTATGGAAAAAGGCGCTCTACTTCCTAAGGACTTTTGGAAGGATCTCGCTCTCATAGCGTGTTGGACGGGCGGCACGGTGGGATTGTACATAAAGGAGCTCTACAAATATTTTCCGGAAGAGATAAAACTGCGTGACTTCGGATATGTATCGACCGAGGCGAGAGTATCCGTACCGATATCGGATGACGGCCCGAGCGGGATCCTCACCACCTCCTCCAATTTTTATGAATTTATACCGGAGGAGGATATTGAAAAGCAGCATCCGAGATATCTTACGGTGGATAAGCTGAAGAAGGGCGGACGTTATTATATAATATTCACGACTCCCAGCGGTCTCTACAGGTACAATATCGACGACATAATAAAGGTGACGGGCTTCCGGAAAGCTGCGCCCGTGATAGAATTCATCCAGAAGGGGAAGAACGTCTCTTCCGCTACCGGTGAGAAACTTTATGAAGCCCAGATCATAGACGCGATACACAAAGCGAAGGAAGCGATAGGCGTAGACGTGGAGTTCTTCTGCGCGTGCCTGGAGTGGCAGATACCTCCCAGCTATTCTTTCTTAGTTGAGTTCACCGAGGAGCATGACGCCGGCAAGAAGAAGCATTTCTTAAGCCACGTCGAGGAGAGCCTGGGCAAGATCAATATAGAATATAAAGCGAAGCGCAGCTCTCAAAGGCTGGGGAATCCTAAATTAAAGATCCTGGAGAAGGGCTCTTTTGAAAGGTTCCGAAAGGCGCGCCTGGCGGCCCTCCAACACGACAGCCAGTTCAAAGCCTGCCACTTGCGCTGCGACTTCAAGATCCCTTCCGAGTTCAAGATAATCGAAGAGATACTTTTATAATGAAAGAGTGCCTGATACAAGAGAAGCGCAAACAGAACCTGGTCATAGCCGTGATCTCGGCGTCAGTATTCATGTTCAGTGTAGATTACAGCATGCTGAATATATCTTTACCCACGATAACCACTTATTTCAACGCTACCATAGGCAGCGTGGCAAGGCTGCCCCTGGCTTATCTATTGGTGGTGACGAGCACCGTCCTCCTCTTTGGGAAACTCGGGGATGTTATTGGGCTTAAAAAAATATTTACGGCGGGCCTTGTCATATTTATAGTGGGGACGTCCCTTTGCGTTTTTGCGCCTACGCTGGACATACTGTTCATATTGAGGATATTTCAGTGTTTCGGAGAGGCGATGTTCAGCCCCATAGGCATAGCCATCATAACTACATGCCTTCCGTCATCGATCCAGGGCCGGGCTCTCGGCATCATGGCCACGGCTCAAGGCCTTGGCTTCTCTTTAGGTCCGGTACTCGGCGGCTACATCAACAGCCACATAGGCTGGCACGGGGTATTTCTCTTGAATATCCCGATAGGTCTCTGCGTAGCGATAGCCGCATTTAAAATATTGCCGGCAAAACAAGGGAGCTCTTTGCGGGAAAGCATAGACTATCTCGGCGCGGTACTGATATTTATTTCGCTTGCTCCTCTGATATACGCGCTGAACTCCGTAAGTAAACTGGGATTTAATAATCCGATCATCATATCATGCCTGGTGGTATTCTGCGCGGCGCTCGCGCTTTTTATTATACGCGAGAAGAGGACACAGTATCCGATACTCGATATAGCTCTCTTTAAGAATCTTGATTTTACATTCGCGGTCCTTTCGGCGTTCGCGGCGATATTTGTATATATGGGGTTACTCTTTCTCTTTCCTTTCTACTTAAATATGGTAAGGGGCCTCGATCCTATGCACTCGGGCCTGCTCCTGATGTCGCCGGCGTTGATGGTGATGATATTCGCGCCACTGGCGGGGATAATTTCAGATAGGATAGGCGCCAGACATATATGTTCCATAGGCATGGCTCTAACGACCCTGGCATTCTTCATGTTCTCGTTATTTACACCGAAAGCCTCCCTCTTCTTCATATTGCCGTCGCTCATAGTGGCCGGTATAGCTATAGGGTGTTTTTTGCCGGCCAACAATAAGCTGGTGATGGCGCACGCTCCTGCGGATAAGCAGGGAATGGGATCAGCAGTATACAAGATAGTCATGAGCCTGGGTGGTGTGTTCGGGATAGCGGTGATGCCGCTCATATTGATGAAGGCGGTATATGCCAAGGCGGCCGGGCTGCAGATAAATATCCAGAATGTTAAACAGTCGCCCGAAGTTCTGATGGCCGGATTCGATGCCGCTTTCAGATTCGGCATGTTCGTCTGTATCGCGGGACTGATCTTCGCGCTGTTAGCGAAAGACAAAAAGCGCTTGGCCCCTTAAGGTGTTTTAATGAGCATAGTGACTAAGACCGGTGATAAAGGTAGGACGTCATTATATTGCGGCAGGAGAGTGGATAAGGACGATATACGCATAGAGATATGCGGCGCCCTTGATGAACTCTCTTCGTTTTTGGGTATGGCCAGGAATGCGTCGAAAGATAAAAGCACGAAGAGGGTCGTGCATTCGATACAGAAGGAGCTCATCTTGCTATGCGCCGAAGTGGCTACTAGCGCCGCGGGCTTGGGCAAGATAAAGAAGAGAGTGTCCAAAATCTCAGTATCTCTTCTTGAAAGAGAGATAGACCGCCTGGAGGGCAAACGCGTCATAAGGATGAGAGCGTTCTCTATTCCGGGTAAGGGCGCGGCCTCGAGCGCTCTCGATGTGGCCCGCGCCGTTACGCGGCGGGCAGAACGCAGAAGCGTTACGCTGCTCAAAAGAGGCATGATAGTAAATCCCAATATAGTGATCTACTTAAACCGCCTATCCGACCTGCTCTATCTTCTAGCCAGATCGAATGAAGAAAATGAATAAGATCAAAGAGCCCGCAGGCATGAAGGGCGGCCATTTTTTCCGCCTCGGTCCGGCCGATCTTATTAAGCTGCCTCCGGGAAGCGAGATATTTAATCTCCCGGATAGGGTAGCGGTCGTCTACGATCTTAGAAGTTTAGATTTTATACAGGAAAAGGACCGCCTTCCGATCGCAGCTTTTTTACCGCCGGGATATACGGTCACATACAACAGCGCATACCGCCAGACCGGCAGGCCCAAGCTATTACCGCTCTTCGCTTATGCGGCATGCGCGATCCGCGACGGCGATATTTACGCAGCGGCCGTACGCGTAGACAAGTCGCTCTGCCACGATTCGCGTTTCATGGATATGGGGCGAGTCCGTCGCGGCGCGGCAAAACTGAATAAGATCTTCCCGAAGAACAGGCTCGTCAAACATCTTGAAAGATGCGCCCTACATTATGGTTGTCCAAATGCCAAGAATCTCTTCCTGGCCAGGTATGAGGCACCTCTTCCTACGTCTCCCGCGTGCAATGCGCAGTGCGCCGGATGCATCTCGTACCAGCCCAAAAAGAGATGCCCGGTTACCCAGCCAAGGATAAAGTTCATCCCCACCCCGGGAGAGATAGCCCAGATAGCTCTTTATCATATAGATAATGTGAGAAGGCCTATAGTCAGTTTCGGCCAGGGATGCGAGGGCGAGCCGCTGCTTTCAGCCGAGGTAATAGAAAAAGCTATAAGGTCCATCAGGAGATGCTCTTCGAAGGGCGTGATAAATATGAATACCAACGCAAGCTCACCCGGCGCTGTCGCGAGGCTCTTCGACTCAGGCCTCGACTCTATCCGCGTAAGCTTGAACAGCGCGCGCGAAAAGTACTACGTCAAATATTATAAGCCGAGAGGTTATTCGTTCAACGATGTGCTAAGATCCATTAGAGAGGCTAAGAAGAGGGGTGGATACGTCTCTCTGAACTACCTCACCATGCCGGGGTTCACCGATTCTCTGGATGAGATCACCGCCTTTAAGAAGCTGATAAAGGAGACTCATGTGGATATGATACAATGGCGCAATCTGAACTATGATCCTTTGAGATATTTTGAGGAGCTCGGGATCCCGGTAAGGCCCGAAGAGATGTTCGGCATAAAAGAGACGATCCATATGTTAAAAAAAGAATTTCCCAAACTTAAGATGGGGTACTTTAACCCCGCACCTTCTTATGTTCGGGCACATCTAAAAGAAGGTGCGGGGTGAAGGTATTAATAGTAGACGGGTATAACGCCATACATAAGATACCCGAGGTCGATGATCTTTTGGACGAAAGTCTTGAAGATGCCAGGAACGCTATAACGGACCTGGCCCGCGAGTACCAGCGCAGACATGGAGGGATAGCCGAAGTCCACGTCGTATTTGACGGAAGGGATGAGTATATGGGTCTATCCTTCAATAAACCAGATCAGACATTTTCCGCCACTGGCGAGGGGGACAGGTCGATAATACGCCTGGCTCAGGATAAATCGGAAAAATTTCATGTTATAGTGGTCTCGGACGATAACCGCGTGGGAAACAGTTCCCGGGCCGCCGGCGCCACCGTCATATCGGTAAGAAAGTTCTATGAATTTATCAGATAATTTTAAACATATGTTCAGGGCGCTAAGGCATAAGAATTACCGCCTCTTCTTCATAGGCCAGGGCATATCGTTGACCGGGACATGGATGCAGCAGATGGCCATAGGCTGGCTTATCTACCGCCTTACTAAATCTCCTTTCATGCTAGGCTTCGTAGGGTTCCTCGGGAATATCCCGACGTTCATATTCACTCCCTTTGCCGGGGTGCTTGCCGACAGGATGAACAGGCACCGCATGCTGGTGATAACTCAGGCGCTTGAGATGGTACAGGCCCTGATACTTGCGGCGCTGATAATGACCGGAAAAGTAGAAGTATGGCACATACTGGCTCTGACCATATTTTTAGGCATAGTCGTATCTTTCGATTCCCCGGCGAGGCACGCCTTCATCGTGGAGATGGTGGGTAAGAGAGAAGACCTGGGAAATGCGATAGCGCTTAATTCGCTGGTCTTCAACGCCGCCAGGCTCATAGGCCCTTCCATCGCCGGAATACTCGTGGCTCTTTTCGGAGAGGGCATATGCTTTCTCTTCAACGGCCTGAGCTATATAGCGGTCATTGCGGCGTTGCTCGGCATGCACATTACGCATCGCGTTATGGTAGGTCAGGACAAACATATAATGCGCGGATTGAAAGAGGGAGTTAATTATGCTTTTTCCAATAAGTTGATAAGGTCCATTCTGCTCTTGACGGGCCTGGTAAGTATGATGGGCATGTCCTATGTAGTTTTGATGCCTGTCTTTGCAAAAGATGTATTGCGCGGAGACGCAAATACCCTCGGCTTCCTGATGGGATCGACGGGACTCGGGGCTTTAATAGGCGCATTCTTTCTCGCGTCCCGTGAGGGCACAAAAGGCTTGAACGGAGTGGTATTTTTGACCACCAATATTTTTGGCATAGGCTTGATAGCTTTTTCGTTCTCCAGGGTTTTATGGTTATCTATGCTGATCCTATTATTCATAGGATTCGGCATGATGGTCCAGATGTCCGCTAACAATACTATCATACAGGCGATCGTTCACGACGATAAGCGCGGCCGGGTCATGAGCTTATTTATGGTCGCCTTCATGGGGATGGTGCCGTTCGGGTGCCTTATAGCGGGGGCACTTGCGAACAGGTTCGGCGCTCCGAACGCGATCATGGCAAGCGGCATATCTTGCGTAGCCGGCTCGTTCCTTTTGCGCAATAAGGATCTATAATGGAAAAATTATCATGTGGTACGTGTATATAATCAAATGTTCGGACTCTTCGCTCTACACCGGAGTCACGACGGATATTAAGCGCCGGCTGGATGAACACAATACCAAGGGTGGTGCCAGGTATACTCATGGAAGGACGCCTGTAAGATTGCTCCATAGCGAAAGCCGTCCCAACAGGTCCGGGGCGTTAAAACGCGAGGCCGAGATCAAGGGTTGGCCAAGGATCAAAAAATTAGCGCTGGTAAAAAAAGGACATGACTGAAAAAAAGTACTTCTCCTATGATTTCTGGTCCGTCATCATCCTGATATTCTACGCTATCATGCAGATATCCCGATGGCCGATCTTTCCGCAGCATCTGGACATCTACTATCATCTCTTGACCGCATGGGGTTTTATCCAGAAGGGCGGCTATGCAAGCTGGGACTTCTGGCAATACGCTCCGGTCGGAAGGCCGCATGTATATCCGCCCATTTTTCATATGGTGCTGGCATTATTCATGAAGGCCGGCGTCGATAAGATAATCCTGGCAAAGATCTTCAGCATAGCCATACCGTTAACGTTCTTAGTTACATTATGGAGTTTTTTAAGAAATAAATTCTCCTCTTGCCTGGCATTCTTCTCTCTCGTCACCATAAGTTCCTCTCTCTCTTTCTACGCTTCTTTAACGAATCATATGCCCTCGACCATAGCCCTCACTCTCGGGATACTGGCGATATGGCAATTCATGGAGAAGAGGCCCGTCCCTGCTCTCCTTCTGCTTACGTTATGTTTTTATACGCACATCGGAGCGTCGTACTTCGTGATGCTCGCCCTCGTGATCTACGGGTTATTTAACAAAGAATGCAGGCGTTTGGCTTTCACCATAGCTATCGGCGCCGTGATATTGGCCACACCCATGATAATGCGGCAGTTGTCCGGCATCAACTTATTATCTCTGCCGTCCGTAAAAGAGAACTACTCCTGTGAGTTCAAGACGATCGACTATATTCTGGCAGTGATAGGTTTCGTGATCCTGTTGAGAAGCAAGGGTAAGGGGCGGCTATTTATAGCTCTATTCCTGGCATCTTTCGTCTATCTTCCTTACCTGGCAAGGTTCTTATCCGGCGAAGGGTATCTGGCTATAGCGTTACTGGCTGCAGTGGCGCTATACGGCATCAGCGAGAGTTTTGTTAAAAATAGATATGCAAAATATATAGTTATCTCGATCGCCGTATTCATGCTCATCTTCTCTCCTACTATCGCTACCGGACAGCTGCAGGTAGGAGGGCCTCTCACCAGGCTATACTTATTCGATTCCGCGCCGATGAATATGTTATTTCCGAAGGCCAACGAAAGGATTATATCGGGCACGATATGGTTTGAGAAGAGGTATTCGTTTGTGGCCGACCTTATAAAAGAGAACTCCGCTGGGGACGATATAATATATTGCACCGAAGATATAGTGGGGCTATGCCTCGCGGTAGCATCGGGACGCGCTACGGCGAATTATCTTTTGCCGGAAGTCTATTCCAAGGGCAGGACTGACCCGTATGCCGACTCCAAGATCATCATCATGCTCAAATATCACGATCCGAAGAGCGTGAAGGAGATAGTCGACAAATATGGCCTTGTATTGCTGGGCAAGAACGATATACTCGATGTATATAAGAATCCCAGCGCCAAAGCGAAGATGACCATCAGATAATAATTGACTAATTCTTTTTCGGATGCTATATTGTTAAGGAACATAAAAAGCCTGCCTGCCGGCAGGCAGGGAGGAATAGGTAATGAAGAAGGATATCTTAATAATCGCACTTATAGGAGTGCTTTTTGTATTGGTCGCCGGAAGCATTGTCGCCAGCTTCTCTTTTTATAAGGAATATAAGGACAAGATGGACTACCTGGAACAGCAGAGCATGTCCGGAAAGAGCAAGCTTGAAGGTCTTGAGGCAAAGCTCGATAATTTTAAATCTACCGTGGATGATGTGAGCTCTCAGATAAAAGGTTATAACGACACCGTCAAAGCTATACAGAATACCGTGAACTTGAGCGAAGAGGAGAGGAAAGACCTCATGTCTAAACTTGAGGAGATGAAGAAAGACCTCCAGGGCTGGCAGAAAGATTATGCGTCCACTGTTATCGATATCAGGCAGAGTATGATGGTCCTGAAAGATAATCTCGATACGATCGACAGCAAGTCAAAAGAGGTAGAGCTAGGCAAGATCACGGTGAAGCAGGGCGAAAAGAAAGATGATAAGACAGTCGCCGCGCCTACCCCCGCGAAGAAGAGCGCCGGAGGCATAAATTTTAAATCAGGCAACGTAAGAAAAGTAGGCACCTACTAATATCTCACTATATATACATATACCTTTCTGCAGAAGCAAATGCCGCTACTGCGGCTTCTATAGCGCCCCTTATGAAGGGGCGCTCTTCTTTCCTTATTGTGACGCGCTAGCAGCCCAGATAAGTTCCCTGGCGGGAGAATTTAACACCATATATATAGGAGGCGGCACTCCCACCGTTTTGGATCCCGGGCCGTTAAAGAAGATACTCCTCTCCTTAAGAAAGTACTCCAAAAAAAATATTGAGTTCACGATAGAGGCCAATCCTGAAAGCCTGACAGAGGAGAAAATAGCTCTCTTTTTAGATGAAGGCGTAAATAGGATAAGCATAGGAGTCCAGTCTTTCGATAGCTCCAAACTAAAGAGATTAGGAAGGCTTCATGATGGGCCGTCTGCCGCTCGGGCCGTTATGAAAGCAAAAGATGCCGGCTTTAAAAATATCAGTATCGACCTTATCTTCGGAGCATGGGGCGATAGTCTATCGGCATGGAAAAACGATCTCAAAGAAGCGGTGGACCTGCCGATAACGCACATATCCTGCTATGGCCTTACCTATGAACCGGGCACCCCCATTAAAGAATGCGTAAAGAACGGATCGATCATACCTCTGGAGGATGAGAAGTCCGCAGACATGTATAGTCTGGCCATCTCTTATCTGGCAGATAAAGGTTTTGGGCAATATGAGATATCCAGCTTCTCCAAGCCCGGGTTCTCCTGTAAACACAATTATGCCTACTGGAATAACAATCCTTACACAGGCCTGGGCCCATCGGCAGTTTCCTATAACGATGGCGCCAGGAGAGAGAATATTCCGAATGTGGCGGACTATATCGATAAGGTGAGGTCGGGTCTTCAGCCGGCCGGGTTCAGCGAAAAGCTATTGCCGGTCGAGAGGGCTAAGGAGACTGCCGCGGTCAAGATAAGGACCATGGAGGGGATAGGTTTCGATTGGTTTAAGGAGAAGACAGACTTTGCTCTGCCGGATCTCGAGAGAAAAGTATTGCCAAGACTTATCGAGGACGGTTTGATCGAGGAGATCAGGCCCGGCTCGGAGGTCGAAGGGGTGCGGCTTACCCGTAAGGGCATACTCTTTTGCGATACGGTCTCGAGCGCATTTCTATAAAGTAATACAATATGGTATAATACATCTATGACAAAAAAGCTTAAGAGGAGAGCCGGGATACTTGCGCCCTTATTTTCAATATACTCGGAGAATAGTCTCGGGATAGGAGACTTCGAGGACTTGAAGTTATTGACCGACTGGGCCTCGGAGTGCGGTTATTCGATAATCCAGCTTCTGCCGATGAATGAAGTCGGCCCTACATTCTGCCCATACGATTCCATCAGCTCTTTTGCCCTGGAACCGGTATATGCGCATTTAAAGCCTCACTCTATTCCCAGGATCGGATCATCGCAAGGATCATCAGGCCCTCATGTCGATTATAAGGTTAAAGATGAAAAGATGCGTCTGCTTAAAAGTTTATACAATAAAGAAAAACTGTTCGCTTCAAATAAAGAGTTTATTCTTTTCGCGCAAGAGAACCATTACTGGATAGACGACTATTGTCTCTTCAAAGCTCTGAAGGGCTATCACAACCACGCTCCCTGGTACGAATGGGGAGACGGATATAAGAACCGCGATAGCTTCCTTCTAGGGCAGTTCGAAAAGGAACATAAGGAGGAGCTATCCTTTTATAAATGGACCCAGTGGGTGCTCTTCAAGCAATTCAAAGAAGCCAAAAGGTATGCCGCCTCGAAAAAGATCTTGATCAAAGGAGACCTGCCCATACTCGTTTCACGCGATAGCGCTGATGTATGGGCGCATCCGGAATTTTTCAAGCTGGAGTTTGCCGCGGGGGCACCCCCCGACATGTACTGCGCCAAAGGCCAGCGCTGGGGCATGCCTACCTATAATTGGGAACGTATAAGAAGTGATGACTTCACATATATTAAGGAGAAGCTTAAGGTCGCGGAAAATTTTTATGATCTATTAAGGATAGACCACGTAGTGGGGTTGTTCCGTATATGGTCCATCCCCTGCAATGAGCCCATGGAGAACCAGGGCCTTAACGGTTCCTTCGATCCTCAGGATGAGAAGATGTGGGGCCCTCAAGGAAAAGATCTGTTGTCGGTACTGCAAAATAGCACGTCATTATCTTTATGCGCCGAGGATCTGGGCGTAATACCAAAAGTATGCCGCGATTCTCTCGGGGATATGGGTATTCCCGGAAATGATGTGCAGAGGTGGATGAAGGACTGGCAAATCAAGCACGACTTTCTCTCCCCCGATGAATACAGAAAGTTGTCGGTAGCGATGCTCTCAACGCATGACACTACCAACTGGTCCGCATGGTGGGAGAACGAGGCCGGGACGGTAGATGAGGAGCTCTTCATAAGAAAATGTAATGACCGCGGGATCGATCATGATAACGCAAAAGAAAGATTGTTTGATCCTGGACGTTCGAAGCATGGAAGGCTGCGCTGGAAAGAAGATATCGATTCCGTAGATATATATATAGAGGTCCTCGGTAAGGGCGCCGAACAATTAAAAGATTTTATCGAGCTCTACGAGAATACATATCTTGAAAAAGAGAAGCTCTGGAAGCGTCTGAAGCTTAAGGGCCCGATGAGGGAGAAGTCTGACTTAAAAATAGTCCGCGCCGCGCTCGACATAACGGCTTCGTCCGATTCCATATTTTGTATAGAGCTGATATTCGATCTCCTGGATCTGGCCGGCCTCTGTAAGGGCGACCCTTACAAATACAGGGTGAATCTTCCCGGCACAGTGAGCGCGAATAACTGGTCATTAAAGATACCAATATCGCTCGAGAAGCTACTGGCGCATAAAGTCAATAAAGAATTGAAACGAATAGTCACCGCGTCGGATAGAGCATGAAGAAGATACTGATAATATCATCGGACGGGAAGCTCAAAGAGGTGCTGAAGTTCTGCTTTGACGGATGGGGATACGAGGTATTCCTGGAAGATGCCGGATTCAAGGACCTGACCCCCATAAAGAAGATCTCGCCCGATGTCGTAGTCGTGGACGTATATTCCGCGAGCAAAGAGAGGCTCGAGATATGCCGTACGCTGAAGGATGACTTCATCACCGCGTTCATACCGATAGTCGCTCTCATCGATAAGAGACAGTTGAGAGATCAGCTCCTCGAGATAAAGCAGGGCATAGACGACTATCTGATAAAGCCTCCGGACCCGCTAGACTTAAGGGTCCGCATAGAGATGGCTATCAAAAGATCCCAGTACAGTTTTTACTCGAGCCCGCTTACGGGCCTGCCGAGCGGCCGTATCATAGAAGAGACGCTTAAGAACAAGATAGAGGCGGCCGAGAGCTTCGTGTTCGGATACATCGATATAGATAACTTCAAATACTTCAACGACGTATACGGATACTTAAAGGGCGACAAGGTGATATTGCAGACCGCCTATATGCTATACACCACCATAAAAGGATCCGGGAATAAGGGCGACTTCATAGGCCATATCGGCGGAGATGACTTTGTATTCATGACGTCGGTAGATAAGCATAAGGCCGTAAGTGAAAAGTTCATATCACTTTTCGACAGGCTGATACCCTTTCACTACTCTGTCGCGGATAGATCCAACGGATACATTGCCGCCAGGGACAGGACCCGCAAGACGAAGAATATCCCGCTCATGAGCGTCTCTCTGGCATTGGTCATTAAGGACGGTTCTTCGGATATAAAGAGCGTCATAGAGGTCAATGAAAAGCTCTTCGAGATAAAGAGATACTTAAAGACCGTGGCGGGAAGCAAGTTCATGTCCGATAGGCGAAACCGTAAAGAGGGACTCTCCGGCCCCAGCATACATAAGAGGCCGGACCATTCAAAAGACCCCTATAAGCCGCTTGGCCAGGTCTTGATATCCAAGGGCAAGCTTTCTCAAGATCAGCTCGATGAGGGGCTTTCGATCCACTGGAAGCGCGGGGTAGTATTGGGCGAGGTATTAAAAGAGCTCGGTTTTATTACGGAAGACAACCTGTCCGAGGCTTTGAAGGCCAACGATTTGTATAAAGAGTGATTATATGGTAAGATTTATTGTATATGAGCGATAATAACATAAGGGTCCTGCTCGTAGAGGATAACAAGCTCGACGCCGACCTTATCCAGGGGATGCTGAAGGAGGCTAAAAAGGCCGACTTTGTGGTGGAGGTCCGCAATACGCTTGAAAAATGCCTCGAACGGCTGGCAAAAGGTAATATAGATCTAGTCCTCCTCGATCTCACTCTTCCTGACAGCATCGGCCTCGACACATTCGGCAGAGTGCATGCGCACGCCCCTCTGGTGCCCATAATCGTCATCACAAGTTCTGCGGATGAGAATCAGGCGATGATGGCTTTCGAAAAAGGCGCGCAGGAGTACCTTGTAAAAGAGCAACTGAATGTGGAGCTCACATCCAGGTCGATACGCTATGCCATCGGGCGCAACAAGGTCAGGGTGGAGCTGCATAGCGTGCAGGATCGGCTGGAGAAGATCAATAGTTGTTTTCTGGGATTCGGTGAAGACCCTCACGAGAACATCCGTAAGCTGACATCCCTCTTCGGCGAAATGCTTGGCGCTACGTGCGCGCTCTACAACTGCCTTGACAGGGACGGGATGCTATGTTCCATGGGCCAGTGGCAGGTTCCCGCCGACTATAAATCAAGAGATAATCCCGAGGGGCATATATGTTATGACGTTATAAAAGAGGGTGACGGCGAAGCCTTTATAGTGCGCGATCTTCAGCACACCAAATACGCCGAAACCGACCCAAACGTCAAGCTCTATAAGCTCGAGACCTATATAGGATATCCCATTAAATGGAAGGGCGAGGTGATCGGATCGCTCTGCGCCGTTTACCAGAAAGACTTTGTGCCGAGTGCGGACGACATGAGGCTCGTAAGTATCATCGCCGCCGGAGTAGAGGTGGAGGAACGGCGCGCCCGCGCTGAAGACGATCTGGTCAAGCTCAATAAAGACCTATTGACCACGAATAAAAAATTGAACCAGCTATCTTTGCGTGATCTACATACAGGATTGTACAATCACAGGTATTTCGCCGAGATAATAGATGCGGAGTTCTACCGTGCCAAAAAATTATGCAGCTGCATGGCCGTGGTCATGCTTGATGTGGATTACTTTAAGTCTATCAATGACATGTACGGCCATCAGCTCGGGGATGTTATATTAAAACAACTCGCTCAAAAACTAAAAAGCATGATGCGCCAATATGATGTTGTAGTAAGGTATGGCGGAGAGGAGTTTGTAATAATATCTCCGGGGACCGATCGGAATCATGCACTGCTGCTGGCGCAGAGAATACTTGAGGCGATCAGCCTGCACAATTTTGGCGATACAAAGAGATCCGTTAAATTAAAGGTTAGCCTTGCCGTCGTCTCCTATCCGGAAGACAAGGTAAGGGACGCAATGGACTTGATAAAGCTGTCCGAGACTATTCTTGCTAAGGCTAAGGAAGACGGGGGCAACAGGCTCTATTCGTCGCTGGATAAGAGGTTGACCTCCAAAAGCGCCCAACAGCAGAGCAAGAGCCCGGACGTAGGCGTATTACAGAAGAGACTGGAGAGGCTTCATAAAGAGGCCAACGAAAGCCTCATAGAGTCGATATTCGCTTTTGCCAAGACGATCGAGGTCAAGGACCACTACACCGGGACGCATGTTGAGAGGACTGTGAAGTACGCCACCGATATAGCCAGGGCGCTCGATCTGTCGTCATCCGAAATAGAGATGGTGCGTCAGGCCGCCATGCTTCATGATCTTGGTAAGATAGGTATAAGCGAATCCGTATTGAATAAGAAGGAAAAGCTTACCGAGAAAGAGATAGAAGAGATAAGAAAGCATCCGAATATAGCGGCAGATATACTGAGGCCCATACACGTGCTTAACGCCATCATACCTTTCATACTTTATCACCATGAAAGGTGGGACGGTAAGGGCTATCCGACCAGGCTTAAGGGCGAAGAGATACCTCTGGGCGCCAGGATAGTGGCGATAGCGGATGTATATCAGGCGCTTACATCAAAGCGTCCTTACCGTCAAGCTTTCTCAAAGTCGAAGGCCCTGAATATGATAAAGGATGCCTCCGGCACCCAGTTCGACCCCCGCATAGTAAAGGTATTTCTCGATATAATAAAGAAAGATAAGAGCAGGTAGTTTTTATTAAGTAGTTGGATGAGTAGCCCAGGCTTAAGCCTGGGCTACTTTTTTGTATACACCCTTGACAGAGCGCATTTCTGATGGTATATTTAATTAGGTTGATAGTTAACTATATTGACTATTAAGGAGATTAAATATGCCAGATCTTACGCTTTCCGATTTCGCAGAGAGAATAGAAGATGTCATGCCCACCGTAATGAGGGGTTTTGCCAAGATGCAGACCAACGAGCTCTTCAAAGGCAAGATCACCCTGCCGCAATTCTTCATCTTAAACCATCTTGATAAGCACGGTGAATCGAAGATGAATGAATTGGCAAAGGTCATGGATGTTACGACGGCTGCCGTCACCGGTATAGTCGACAGGCTTGTGCGATGCGGTTATATAGAGCGTTCCTATGACCCCAGGGACAGGCGCGTTATAAATATCGGGCTCACCCATAAAGGATCGGACCTGGTGAAGAGGATCGGCCGCCAGAGGAAGGAAGTCACTTCCGAAGTATTCAGTAAGATCTCTAAAGAAGAGCGCGAGAGTTATCTGGCCATAATGCTGCATATACGTGATGTGCTGACGGAAGAGAGTAAGAATTAAAGAGAGCGAATATGAATAGATCTATTTTAACTATAATGGTGGTATCGGCGGTCTTGTTTTGCAGCATCGTGAACGCCGAAGAGGTAAGCTATTTTGATAAAGATGCCTATATAGCTTCCGCGCAATATCCCGAAACCCTCGAGCTTGCCATGGTAGACTGTATCGCGATGGCGCTTAGGAGCAATTCCGAGATCAGCATAAAGAGGATCACGCCTTACATAGAGGATAATAATGTACTGATACAGAAGTCGCGCTTCGAGCCGCATTTCACATTTGACGGATCCGTAAGCGAATCTATTGAACAGGATCCGGACACTCTTTTGGATGCCAATGTATTGAAGACGAGGATCGGACTATTCGATTTCGGGTACAACCAGAAGTTCACGACCGGCGCCGACCTGGAGCTAGATTTTTTTAATACAAGATCTACCTCCAATTCGCCGGTATTCATACCGAATCCCGCCTATGAATCCGAGGCCCAAGTCACGATAACCCAGCCCCTATTAAAGGGCGGGGGAGTGGCGGTGAATACGGCCGATTTTCGCATAGCGAAGAATAATAAGCTGAAGTCTGTTCAGGATTTCAAGACGGAGGTCATACGCGTCCTGACCAATGTCAAAAAAGCCTACTACGATTTTCAATACAGCCGCGAGCAGTATATAGTGGCGCAAAAATCATTGAACAGGGTGGAAGATCTGCACAGGATAAATAAAGAGAAGTACGCCAAAGGCCTGGCCAGCGATATAGATATCATAGGATCGGAGGCCGAAGTCGCGCGTATACGGCAGTTGCTGTACGAAGCGGAAGCCATAATGAAGCTTGCTGAAGACAATCTCAAACTTATAACAAACTTAGTCGACGATCCCGCCCTCTGGAATGCCCGCATAGTCCTTTTGGAGGGGCTCGGCTATGAGAAGCGAGCTGTGGATCTGCCCGAAGCCATAAGGACGGCTTTTATCTACAGGCCCGATTACGAAGCCGCTAAGATAGACCTGCGCAACAGGGATATCGCCATAGTAGTTACCACCAACGGCATGCTTCCGACAATAAATTTACTGGCTAGTTTCGGATTGAACGGCCTCGACGCTATATATGCCAAAGACCTGGCGAACGTGGGAGGGGGCAAGTACAATAATTGGACGGTGGGCTTCAACGTCGATGTGCCTTTGATAGGAGATGAGAATAGAGGTAAATACGAAAAATCCAAATCTGAAAAAGAGCAGGCTCTTCTCGCGTTCCAGAGGCTGGAGCAGAAGATAATCCTCGATGTCAGGAATGTTGTGAGGGACATCGACATCAATTATAGGAAGCTTGAAGCGAGCAAGATAAGCAAAGAGTCCGAAGACCTAAACTACACCGCCCAGGAGCTGCGTTTTACGGCGGGCCTGGTATCGACCCTCGACATAGTAATATACCAGGAGAGGCTGGCCAGGGCCGAAGTGAGCTATATAAAAAGTATTATAGATTATAACGTTTCTCTGATAGAATTATCGAGAGCGCAGGGCACCATGCTTTTTGATGACAACATAACTTTAGAGGAGAGTTAGTCAAAAATGAAAAAGATCACCGCATTCATATTATTCTTTATGGTCTGCGCGCTCATCACGGGATGCGGGGCAAATAAAGATAAGACCAAATATAAAGAAGAGCCGATCCCCGTAAAGATCATGAAGGTGAAAGCCCAGGATCTCGATAAGACGCTCGAATATGTGGGCAATATCATGGGAGAAGATGAAGCCCAGGTATACCCTAAGGTGAGCGGCAAGATAATAGAGAAAGTAAATAGAGAAGGAGACCACGTATCAAAAGGGGATGTCATAGCTTATATAGACCGGGATGAGGTAGGGTTGAAGTTCGAAAAAGCCCCCGTCGAGAGCCCTCTGACGGGCGTGGTCGGAAGGGTCTATGTTGACATAGGTTCAAGCGTGAACACCACTACCCCGATAGCGCTGATAGCCAATCTGGACCGCGCGGAGATACATCTCGATATTCCGGAAAAATATCTGCCGAAGATCTCGATCGGTCAAGAAGCCGATATTACGGTGGATGCCTATCCCAACGAGAAGTTCTTGGGTAAAGTTACCATGATAAGTCCTATAGTGGATCTCCAGACGCGCGCGGCGCCCATAGAGATAAAGATAAAGAATGCCGATCACAGGCTTCAGTCCGGTTCGTTCGCCAAGGTGAAGCTGGTCATAGAGGAGCAAAAGAATGTACCCGTTATATTTAAAGAGGCTATAATAGGAAGAGGCGCAAATACATATGTATACATAGTGGATGGCAAGAGAGCGTTCTTGAAGAAAGTTATCTTAGGGATACGTCAGGGCCCTTACTATGGGGTTGAAAGCGGCGTTAAGGTCGGCGACAGCGTAGTTATAGTGGGTCAGCAGCGGTTGCGTGACGGATGCCTGGTAGAGCCGGAAGAGTAGAGGTATATAGGTGAATTTTCCAGAATTTGGAGTAAAGAAGCCCGTAACAAACCTGATGATATTCTCTTGTATCATCATCATAGCTTTTTACGGCATTTCAAAGCTCGGCGTCGATATGATGCCTGAGATAGAGCCTCCCTCTATAACGGTCGTCTCCTCCTATCCGGGCGCGAGCCCTGACGATGTTGAGATAAAGGTGACAGAGCCTCTCGAGAACCAGTTGGCAACCACCCCGGGCCTTGAGAAGATCACGTCGCGTTCATCCGAGGGCTCATCGATAGTAAGCCTGAAATTTAAATGGGGCACCAACCTTGACGAAGCTTCAAACGACATACGCGACCGTATAGAGCTGACTAAACGTTACCTGCCCGATATCCCTGATGAGATGGATAATCCTTTCATATTCAAATTCAATACGGCCAACATCCCGATAATATATATGGGTATAACAGCCGAGCAGAGCTACCCGGAGCTTTATGACATCATAGACAAGAGAGTCGGCGATTCGCTGAAGCAGCTTACCGGCGTCGGCACCGTACAGCTTATAGGAGGTATGGAGCGCCAGATAAATATCTGGATAGACAGAGAGCGTCTTGAGGGTTACGGATTCTCGATCATGGATATACAGAATACTCTGAAGCAGGAGAATATCACCCAGCCTCTGGGGAGCATAAAGAGCGGGCTTACAGATTATATGTTGAGGCTTCCGGGTGAGTTCGCAGAGCCCGAAGAGATGAATCTTGTCATACTGGGGCAGCGCAATAATAAGTTTGTATATCTGAAGGATGTCGCTAAGGTAGAAGATAGTTTCAGGGAGATAACCACCATCATGAGGATGAATAGACAACCTTCCATGATGATGATGGTGCAGAAGCAGGCGGGGACGAATACCGTTGAGGTCTCTCGCGCCGTAAAGAATAGACTGAAAGAGATCCAAAAGACTCTTCCTTCGGACATAAAGATGCATACGATCTTTGACACGTCCCTGGATATCATAAACGCTATAAACTCGCTTAAAACGTCCTTATGGATCGGTATAATACTGGTAGTGCTGGTCGTATGGTTCTTCCTGAGGCAATTCTTCGGAAGCCTTATCATAGCTCTGTCGATACCGTTCTCGCTCTTAATAGCTTTTATATACCTCTTCATAAGCGGTAAGACGATAAACATAATAGGCCTTTCATCGCTAGCTATAGCGTGCGGCATGGTAGTGGATAACGCTATAGTGGTGGTGGATAATATTTACAGACATCTGGAAAAGGGACAGAGGCCTAACGAGGCGGCCATCTTTGGGACTCAGGAGATATTTCTGTCTATAGGAGCGTCCACGCTTACCACGGTGGTCGTATTTTTACCGATGTTATTAGTTTCGGGAGTAGTCGGTATCATGTTCGGGGAGCTGGCGATGATAGTGACTGTCACATTGCTCGCATCACTCTTCACTGCGGCGACTTTCACACCGATGCTCTGCGCCAGATGGCTGCGCGTTAGAGACAAAAGCGCCATATCCTCGAAGGGCAGATTTGGAGACCTGCTAAACAAATTCTATGACATATCGGAAAGCTGGTTCAGGTCATGGGAAGATTGGTACGCAAGATCTCTGGCGTGGAGCCTTAAGAATAAGAAGATAATAATATTCGGGTTTCTCTCGATCTTTGTATTGAGCCTATTTTCGATCCGTTTTATAGGCACTGAGTTCATGCCGGAAGAGGACTCCGGTGATATCCGTATTACCATAGAACTGCCCGTTGGAACGAGGATGGAGGAGACCGATAAGGTAGCCAAGAAGGTGGAGGATATCTTCGAGAGAATAGCTCCGGAATCTAAAACGATGTATGTAAGGAGCGGGGAATCGACACGCGGATTGGGCCGTATATTCGGCGGCGCATCAGGAACGCACGTGGTGAGCGCCGGCGCAAAGTTGGTATCGAAGAATGAAAGGAAGCGTTCGGTAACAGAGGTCGGACAGGCTTTAAGAAAAGAGATAAAGAAGATCCCCGGAGTCATAAAGGCCGACGTTTCGACCGGCAACCCTATAGGCCGGATGATAACAGGAGGCGGCGGCAAAGCTATCCAGGTGGAGATAATAGGACACTCTTTCGAAGATACAAACGCTTTTGCGGAGAAGTTAAAGACCATGATGGAGACGATACCCGGGGTCGTAGACGCCAGCGTATCCAGGGATATAAGCCTTCCGGAATTAAAGATAGAGGTGGATAGAGAGAAGGCCACGTCGCTAGGGCTTACGATGAATACTATAGCTTCAAGCGTCAAAACTTTTATAGAAGGCGCTACGGCTACCAAGTATAGAGAGAAGGGTAAGACTTACGATATATATGTTAGGCTTCAGGAGTCCTCCAGGACCAAGATAGAGGATATCGAGAGCCTCTCTATAGTCTCGCCCCTTACCAGGAAGCAGATAAAACTGATAAATGTCGCTAAAGTCTATGAGATAAAAGGGCCCATCCGCATTGAGCGCATGAATAGAGAGAGAGTTGTAAGGGTAGAGAGCAATGTATACAAGAGATCGCCCGGCAAAGTAATAGAAGATATTAAAGCAGGCTTAAAGAAACTCACATTACCGTCCGATACCATGGTCAATTTCGGCGGAGAAGCCGAGGAGCAGGGGAAGGCGTTCATGGACCTGACGCTTCTTTTGGTCCTGGGCATCATACTGGTCTACATGGTAATGGCGGCGCAGTTCGAGTCGCTGATAGATCCGTTAATAGTCATGTTCTCCGTGCCATTCACTTTCACCGGAGTATTGCTCGGATTTTTGATCACCCGCACGACACTCAGCGTAACAACATTTCTAGGTATGGTAATGTTGATGGGCATAGTCGTGAATAACGCCATAGTACTGATAAGCTACATATCGATATTGCGCCAGAGGGGGTATTCCATGATCGAGGCCGTGACCTTGGGTGGAAAAGACAGATTAAGGCCCGTTCTCATGACGACTATCACGACCCTGGCAGGACTTCTGCCCATGGCGCTTTCGCGTGGTGAAGGTTCGGAGACGTGGCAGCCCCTCGGAATAACGATGATAAGCGGGCTCACGCTATCCACTCTTATAACTATGATATTTGTACCTACGCTGTATGCGGCGGTCGAGGGCCGTATGAAGAAGAAGGTAGAGGTTAAGCCATGAAGATGGTCATGATATCGTATAACGAGGCAGTCGAGGTCGAGGTCATGGGATCTCTTACCGAATGCGCTCTAAAGAATTACACAAAGATAACGGATACATACGGCAGCGGTTTGACTTCGGGCACGCACCTGGGCAACGATATATGGCCCGGAAAGAACTGCATACTTTATGTTGCATGCGAAGATAAAGAGGCGAAGCAATTGTTGGCCTGCATAAAAGAACTGCGCAAGACCATCGGCAAGGAAGGTTTGAAGGCATTCCTTTTGCCGCTCGAGGATATGACATAGCTGTGTCATACCCGCGAAAGCGGGTATCCATACATCAGCATTGTTTGGATTCCCGCTTGCGCGGGAATGACAGTAATAATGAAAATGGAGGACTTTTGATGAGCTTAGGAAATGTTTATCTGTCTCATGACGGTTACGAAAAATTAAGAAAAGAGCTTGAGCAATTAAAGACCACAAAACGCAGAGAGATATCAAAAGCTATCGGAGAGGCGCGCGCTCACGGGGACTTAAGCGAGAACGCCGAATATACATATGCCAAAGAGGCTCAGGGCATGAATGAGAAGAAGATATCAGAACTGGAAGAGAAGCTCTCGAGAGCGAAAATTATAGACGAGAGCGCGATGTCCAAGGATGAGATCCTGATAGGCGCGAAAGTGAAGCTTAAAGATATGGACTCCTCCGAAGAGCTGGAGTATTCTCTAGTCGCTGAGGAAGAGGCCGACTATTCCGCAGGCAAGATCTCCGTCACTTCGCCGGTCGGCGAGGCTCTTCTGGGTCACAAAGTGAGCGATACGGTCAAGATAAAGATACCTGCCGGCACATTAACGTATAAGGTGCTTAAAATAACTAGAGAATGAGCCGTCCCCTCTGTAAACATTTCGGAGTCTGCGGAGGATGTGATTCGCAGGACCTGCCTTACGAGAAACAATTAGAAGATAAAGAAGCCCGCCTGAGAGATATATTTTCCCAGTTCAATATCAAAGAGACAACGCGAATCATCCCTTCCCCGGAGATCTACCACTACAGGAATAAGATGGAGTATGCTGTAGGCACGTGGGATGCCGTCAAAGTCGTCGGCTTAAGGGAGAAGAAGAGATTTTACCATGTGGTGGGCCTTGACGAGTGCAGGATATTCAGTAAAGACGTCTCTGATATATTTGGTATCTTTTCTAAATGGATCGCAGATAACAATATAGAACCGTATCATAACTCAAAAGGCACCGGACTTTTGAGGTACCTGGCGCTCAGGCATTCAAAACATTACGACGATATCATGGCTATAGTGGTCGCAAGATCGGACAAAATAGATAGATCCTGCCTGGTAAGAGAATTGCGCAAATTCAAAAAGATAAGATCCATCTACTTATGCGTAAATGACGGGGTGTCCGATGTCTCGGTGGCGGGAGATCTAAAGCTTATAGATGGAGATGAGCGCATAAAAGAGAGGATCAACGGCATTGATTATTTTATAGGCCCTGAGTCCTTCTTCCAGACCAACTCCTACTGCTCGGGCTCTCTCTACGCGGCTATTAAAGAAGAGGCGAAAGGCATTGGAGGCAAGGCGCTCGATCTATGCTGCGGGCTGGGCGGCATAACGCTGCAGGTGGCGGATATATTCGCGTCATTGACCGGCGTGGATATATCGGCACGCAATATTGAAGACGCTCTCCTTAACGCAAGATCGAACAATATCGATAATGTGGATTTTATATGCCAGGATGCAGAAAAATATATCCAGAATATCCATTCCTCAGGCGCCATCAAACAATTTTCCGCCATCATTCTTGATCCGCCGCGCGCCGGCCTTGGCAAGAAGACCAGAGTAGCCGTGCGCGACAGCCAGGTGAAGAATATCATATATGTGTCATGCAACCCAAAGAACCTGGCAGAAGACCTGAAGGTTCTTACAGAGGCTTACGACATAGAGAAGATGATCCCGGTCGACATGTTCCCTCATACGAAACATGCAGAGGTTATTGCTATTCTTAAATCGAATAAGGTATAATTACATTGATATCTACTATTGTCATTCCCGCGTAAGCGGGAATCCATTATGCTAAAATATAAGATAATATCTATCTTCTTTGCGTCTTCCCTATGCGTCGTGTTGTTGGCGTATGCGGATACCGTATACTTAAAAAATGGCGGCAGCGTTTCCGGCGTTATAGAAAAAGAAGGCGATAATACGGTAGAGGTCAATACGGGTTTTGGCACAGTCACTTTCAAGAAAGCCCAGATAAAGAATATCGAAAGGTCGAGCGCTGAAGAATCTCAGGAGATGGCCCAGGAGTGGGAAGAAGAGAGAGAGGAATTGAAGTCCAAGGAGAAGGAGTTCGAAGAGGCGCGCGATAGTAGATTTAAGGGAGCCTACGAGAACTGGGTGGAGGAAGCGAAGGTGAAGAGAACCGAGGAAGGGCGCGTCACGAAGCAGATCGATATAAAGCATGAGCCCGGCGGCAAAGGCATAATAGTCGAGGTCTTGTTGAACAACAGCGTAAAGGTGAACCTGGTATTGGATACTGGCGCGTCGATCATAGTCCTTTCGCGCAAAGCGGGCGAAAAGCTTGGTCTAGACCTTTCCGACACAAAGAAAGATGTTATGGAGATGCGTCTTGCCGATGGCAGCAAGGCTAAGGCCAGGGCGATGATCCTCGATAGCGTAAAGATAAAGGATGTCGAGGTAAAGGGCGTGATGGCGGCCATCCTGCTTGACGAAGTTCCCACGATCGGTGTTACAGAAGGCCTTTTAGGGATGTCATTCTTAAATAAGTTCAACCTAAAGACGGACCTTAAGAATATGTCGATGAGCCTGGAAAGAATAGAATAATATATAAAGGAGCCCGAAATGAAAGTCAGGATATATTATCATGATACTGATTGCGGCGGGGTGGTGTATTACGCAAATTATTTGAAATATCTGGAAGAGGCAAGGAGCGAATATTTTGAAGAGCGCGGCCTCATCATAAAGGATATGTTGAAGGATGGCATAGGTTTTGTGGTGGCGCGGCAGGAGATAGACTACAAGTCGCCTTCTTTTTACGGAGACACTCTGGAGGTGAAGACGCGCATCACGGATGCGACGTTGACGAGGGTCAATTTCGAATATGATATAGTTAAGGACTCCGGCGCTCTTGTGGCAAGCGCCAAGACGGTGATAGTATTTGTGGATAAGACACTCAAGCCAAAGAGAATACCGGAGGATATACTGAAGAAACTGGAGACGAAATGAAGGTAGGCGATTGCGAAATAAAAATTATACATAGCGATATCACCGGTGTGGCCGTCGATGCTATCGTCAATGCCGCTAATAATAAATTGCGGATGGGCGGCGGCGTTGCCGGCGCTATTAAAAAGGCAGGCGGTACCTCAATAGAGGAAGAGGCCGTTAAGAAGGGCCCTATCGAGATAGGCGGCGCGGTAGCGACCGGAGCGGGCTCACTCAAGGCGCGTTATGTCATTCACGCGGCGACTATGGGGCTGGATCATAAGACCGATGAGATAAAGATAAGGAATTCATGCGCCAGCGCATTCAAGGTGGCGGACGAATTAAAGATCAAGTCGATCGCCTTTCCGGCTCTCGGATGCGGGGTCGGCGGTTTTCCTCTGAAGGCGAGCGCCAAGATAATGGCGCAGGAAGTCATGAAGCATCTACGAGAAAATAAAACATCTTTAAAAGAGATCGTATTCTGCATGCGCGAAAAAGAGGCCTATGAGATATTCGATAAGAATGTCGCCGGATATATCGATTACATGCTGACCAAGCAGGGCAGGGGCCCATTCGTGGCAGTCGACGCCATCATAGAGATCGACGGCGGCATAGTGATAATAGAGCGCTCCAACCCGCCGTTCGGATGGGCGCTGCCGGGCGGATTCGTGGATAACTACGAGAGCCTCGAGGATGCGGTGAAGCGCGAGATGAAAGAGGAGACTTCGCTCGAGCTGCTTGATCTCAAACAGTTCCACGCATATTCAAAACCGGGCCGAGACCCGCGCTTCCACACGATAGGCATAGTCTTCACGGCAAAAGGTAAGGGAACGCCCAAGGCAGGAGACGACGCGGCCAATCTAAAAGTCATCAAGCTAACCGACATAGACAATATCCCATTCGCCTTCGACCACAATCAAGTCCTCAAAGACTACCTCGCAAACAGGAAATAATCACATCCTTAGAATTAATTTTTCACCTCAACCATTAGGCGGGAACTTACGGTGCCCGCCTTCCGCTTGACGCAAATTGCATTAGGCATGCAATTTGCTATGTAAAAATTCTGACAAAAATTCAGCCCTAAGACTTATTCCAGCATCATTGGTCGTCTGAATTTTTTTCTGTACCGCCATAAGGTGTCAGAATTTTTGACATTCGCTCCAGGCGGATCACCGTAAGTTCCGCCTTCAGTATGAATGAAAAATTTCTAGTGCTGGCAGGCGAGACCTTAGCGGGGTGGTTGCCGGAGCGGCGTTACAAATTTCACTTCGCTCTACGCGAGAAATCCCCGAGCTCCGTGGAATTTCCTACTTGTAAGCGAGGGAAATTTTGATACCTTATGGCAATGTAGAAAGGCCGGACAAACTGCTCAAGCTATGTATGGTTGGCAGGTTGGACGGCCATCAAAATTTGTCCGAGCAAATTTACTTGCCTAATGTAAATTTCACTTCGCTCTCCATGAGGAATCCCCGAGCTTCGTGGAATTTCCTACTCGTAAGCGAGGGAAATTTGCGTCCGCGCAGGCAATTACCCCGCAAGGTCACCGCCTGCTGGCTAATGTAAATTCAAATCAACTTAGGAAATTTCGAAGAGCTTGGTCTTTGAGGTTTCGCCGCTCTTTTTATTGGCTAAATCAATTATTTTGAACTATAATTGAAACCAATATGATATATGACCGTTTTCAGCAGGAGGCGATCGAGCACATAAATAACGGTTATTCTGTTATCGTCTCCGCTCCCACCGGCGCCGGCAAGACGGCCATCGCCGAACATGTCATCAGTAAATGCCTGGATGAGAAGATAGGCGTGATATACACGGCGCCGTTAAAAGCGCTCTCGAACCAGAAGTTCCGGGACTTCCAGGTGAACTTCAAGGACGACATAGGCATCCTTACCGGCGACGTCTCCCTTAACGCCAGCGCGCCCGTTCTTATAATGACCACCGAGATATTCCGCAATAAGATCCTAGATGACCCGGAGAGCCTCGCGCAGTATCAATGGATCATATTCGACGAGATACACTATATAGATAACCCCGAGCGCGGGACGGTCTGGGAAGAGTCCCTGATATTCCTGCCCAAGCACATGAAGATACTCGGCCTTTCAGCGACGATACCTAATATAAAAGAGTTCGCCTCCTGGATAGAGTCCATCCATAAGAAAGAGGTCAAGGTCGTCATTGAAGAGACCAGACCCGTGCCGCTACACTTCTTCTACCAGTGCCATAACCAGGTGGTCGATAAGATAGAGCTCTTGAGGAAGATGCGCATGAGAAAGCCGAACATCCTCAGGACCATCATACACTACATAAGGCAGAAGAACGGCCTGCCCTGTATATACTTCGTATTCGGCAGACGGCGCGCCGAAGAACTTGCATTTGAACTCTTCAGTGAAAACTTCCTTACTAAGGAAGAGGAGATCAAGATAAGGGATATGTACGACTCTCTTTGCGAGCACTACGATCTCTTACACGAAAAGACGGCAAACTCCATGAGACAGCTGATAACCAGGGGCATAGCCTATCATCACGCCGGAATGCTCCCCACCCTCAAAGAGGTGGTGGAGAGGTTATTTACGAGCAGGCTCTTGAAGGTCATCTTCACCACGGAAACATTCGCTCTCGGCATAAATATGCCGAGCCGCTCCGTAGTATTCGATGACTTGAGAAAGTTCTACGGCAGCTTCATCAGAAATCTGAAGACGCGCGATTTTTACCAGATGGCCGGACGGGCCGGAAGGCGCGGCATAGATACCGAGGGTTTTGTATACTGCCGTATAAATCCGAGACGGATCGAGTTTCCGGAAGTGCGTAGAATTATTTACGGAAAACCGGAAGAGGTAAAGAGCCAGTTCAATACATCATACGCCACTATCCTGAATCTTTATGAAGAGCATAAAGAGGACCTGTACAAAATATATCCTTTCTCGCTGCATTATTATCAGAGTAAAATTCACCATCAGCGCGAAGCGCTGCGACTTATGGAGTCGAAGCTGAAGCTATTGAAAGAGCTCGGCCACATAGAGAACGGCATCCTCACGCCGAAGGGGATGTTCGCTAAAGCAGTTTATGGTTACGAGCTTTTGCTGGGAGAGTTCTTCCAGGAGAATATTTTTGAACAGCTCGATGAGCTGGGCATAGGCATGCTGGCAGCCGGCGTAGTCTTTGAACCGAGGAAGAATCAGAGCGGAGTGGGGGTACCCAAAGAAGGCGTCCAGTTGGAAAAGATGTGTCGCGACATCCACGAGAATATAAGGCGTCAAGAGATAAAGTATAAGATCTATCCATTCTCCAAGGCACCCCATTTTCATATGGCGAAAGCTATAAATATGTGGATGCGCGGTGAGAAGTTCGCTCAAGTCCTGCGTTTTACCGATACGGATGAGGGGGAGGTCGTGCGATATTTCCGCATGTCTATACAGATACTGCGCGAAATGGCGGACTCCGAAGCCTCATCATATCTATTGAAGGACAGGATAAAAAATACCATACGCCTGATAAACCGCGATGTTGTAGATGCGGAGAAACAGCTTCGCGAGGGATAGGATTATTATATATTGAAGTTTTGTATTTTTTGGAGTAGAATATACCCGTTAATTAAAAACCGCAAATTAGGAGAATCACCATGAAAAGAGTCGTATCCCTCATATTAATGTCCCTCTTCGTAATCGTTTCGGTCGGCTATAGCTACGCTGCGGAGCTTGAAGGAAAACATAAGGCCCAAATGGACGAGATGCAGAAGAAGTTCCATTGGTGGCCGACGGACGCCAAACCCAATCCCGTGAAAGATGAGCGCGGCGGATACTGGTGGTGGCCTAAAGATAAAGGCACGACAAGCGGACTATGGGGCAATAGAGGATATGTTTACGTATACAAGATAATTTATGACTACAAAGAGGGCCTGCCGGAGCCTAAGAAAGACGAGCTCAGGGCGTCGCTCCTGGTAAAGAAGATACATAAGAACGTAAAGGTATATTTTGATTTCGATAAGTCAGAGATCCGCGATGATGCCATTTCCGTGCTTGAGCAAGGCGTGGCGCTGCTGAATAAGAATCCCGAAACAAACATATTGATTACAGGGAATTGTGATCAGCGCGGGAGCGAAAAATATAATGAGAAACTGGGCTTACGGCGCGGAGAGAGCGTAAAGAAGTTCATGGTGGATAAGGGCATACCCGAAGATCGTATAAAGATCGTAAGCCGCGGCAAGCTCGATGCCATCGCATATGTTAAAGATCTTTTAGGGATGGCCAAGGACAGGAATGCGCAGTTTATGGTGGCCGAGGTAGAAGAGATCAATATCCCATATGCCGGCGATATACCTGAGGGCGCTACAGCAGTTGAGGAAGGCAAATATATAGAGGAGAAAGAGGTGATAGTCGAGTCCGAGCCTAAAGTCTCAACCAGGGAATATATCATCAAGCAGAACGACTCCCTCTGGAAGATAGCCCAGAGCCAGTTGGGCAGCGGACATCGCTGGAAATATCTGTACGAACTGAACAAAGACAGGATAAAGAACCCGAAGAAACTAAAAGCAGGTACGACGATAATAATACCTGTAGAATAGGTCATATGATAGAGGTAGATTCGGCAGCCATAAAGCTCTCGAGCCTTTTAAAAGAGAATCTTATAGAACTAGGGCTTGAGGGCAAAGATAAAACAGAGATAATAGACGAGTTAGTAGATATAATAATCAAGTCGGGCAAGTCAAAGAACAAGAAGGCTCTCGCGGCCGCTATAATGGGGCGCGAAAATCTGGGGTCTACGGCCATAGGCAACGGCGTCGCCGTGCCTCACGCCAAGATCGACGGTATAAGACAGACGGTGCTGGCCTTCGGCAGGTCGGCCGTCGGGGTGGACTTCAACTCCCTGGACGGCGAAAAGACGCACCTCTTCTTCATGCTTATATCGCCGAAAGAGGATATAGGCTCCCATCTAAAGATACTCGCAAAGATATCGCACCTCATCAAAGACCGCTTCATGGTAGGCCTCTTCAAAAAAGCTCATAGCAAAAAAGAAGTCCTCTCAATGATCACCAATCTGGAAAAGTCCTCAAAGTAAACAGTTTTTAAGCTCAGGCAGGCATCGACCTCGCGGGGCCAACTCTCAAAACCTAAGCCTTGTTATGTTCCGCACAAGGCCACCTAATAAGGTGGCAGGAAAAATGTTCCCCTCACAATAAAGCTTGAGGTCGGTCTTTTGCTCAGTCGAAAAACGGGGGCCTGCGGAACTCCCCCGCCAGAGGCGGGGTCATCCCGCCTAAAGGCGGGACCGCATACCGTCAAACGAGGGCGGACATCCTCGGCCCTTTTTAACCGTTTTTCTCCATTACAAAAGACCTAACATTTTTATTGTGCGTCACATAACGAAGGCTTAGGTTTTACAGCACATAACCGGGCAGGCGAGACCTTGCGGGGTAGCAGCCGAAGCGGCGTTACAAATTTCACTTCGCTCTACGTGAGAAATCCCTGAGCTCCGTGGAATTTCCTACTTGTAAGCGAGGGAAATTTTGATACCTTATGGCAATACAGAAAGGCCGGACAAACTGCTCAAGCTATGGAGGGTTTGCAGGTTGGACGGACATCAAAATTTGTCCGAGCAAATTTACTTGCCTAATGTAAATTTCACTCCGCTCTACGCGAGAAATCCCCGAGCTTCGTGGAATTTCCTACTTGCAAGCGAGGGAAATTTGCGTCCGCTGAGGCGCTACCCCGCAAGGTCCACGCCTGCCTGTAGTAGAACGCCAGGTATTTCAGTGAAAGATTTGACTTGGATGAGAGTGTATGCTATACTTATTATACTTTAAGTAATTACTATAACTACTACTATATGGCCAAGATCTCCGCACAGGACGTCGTAAAGAAGTTCGGCATCAAGTACCATACCCTCAATTTCTATACCACCATAGGCTTACTGCCCCTTTCGGGAAAGAACGGCAACCAGAGAATGTTCGATGAGGACGAGATCAGGTCGAGGCTGGCCCGGATCACACGCCTTTCGCAGGAAGGCTACCCCTTGAACCTGATACGCAAGAAACTGGTGGGCGTATGACATTCAAACGCTCTTATCCTATTGTAGTCTTCGCTATTCTTACTATGGCGATGGCCTTAACCTGTGCAGAGGGCGAGGAGGCGACAGCTCAAAATCCGACACAGCCTGTCCAGGAAGCGACTACCGCGGTAAGGGGTGAGAACGCCATGATATCCCTGGACTTGAAGGGGATAGACATAATAGAGCTCTTAAGGATACTATCTCTCAAGACCGGCCTGACCATAGTCCCGACCAAAGGCGTTTCCGGCAGGGTCAACGTGTATCTCAATAATCTCACTTTCGAAGACGCCTTCAACATAATACTCTTAAGCCAGGACTTAGCCGCAGACAAGAAAAGCGGCGTCATAAACGTCATGACATCCGCCGAATATGAGAAGATATACGGCAGGAGGTATGCCGACAAGAGGAAAGTCAAGATCCTGACGCTCGCTTACGCCAAGCCCTCCGTAGTATTCAATGCTCTGGGACAGCTGAAGTCCGATATAGGAAAGATCATAGTAGATGAAGCGACCGGAACAGTATTTTTGATCGATATCCCAGAAAAACTGAAACTGATGGAAGATACCGTAAAAGACCTTGATCAGCCTCTCGATACCGCGGTATTTGAGTTGAAATACGCTAAACCTGCGGACATAAAGGCCCATCTCTCTACGGCCATCACAGCCGGACTTGGGGAAGTATTTGTCGATGAGAAGGCCGGGAAGGTAGTAGTATCGGATCTTCCGTACAAGATAGATAAGATACGTAAGATGATAAAGTCCTTCGATTCGGCGCCTCTACAGGTATTTATAGAGGCTGAGATATTGGAAGTCCTGCTTGATGATAAATTTGAAAGAGGCATAGACTGGGATGCGATGATATCCGGGAAGGCATGGCAGAAGTGGCTAAGGGTAGGCACCATAGATCTAAAAGGCTTTTTCCCATCCACTCTGACTATCCCTTCTCAAAAGATTACGGTCGGCACTCTGAAGGAAACAAATTACACCTCCATTATAAGATTCCTCCAGACATACGGCGATACGAGGACTCTCTCCCGTCCGCGTCTTGCGGTAGTGGATAACCAGGAGGCCAAGATATTGGTAGGGACGAGGCAGGCTTATGTGAGCCAGACCCTGAGCCAAGGGGGGACGAGCACTACCGTAACATCGGAAAGCATCCAGTTCGTGGACGTAGGCGTTAAATTAAACGTAGCCCCATCCATATCGAGTGACGGATTCATAGTGATGAAGATAAGGCCCGAGGTGAGCGCGGTCGAGACCACGATCACGACATATCTCGGAAGCACCATACCTATAATAAAGACCTCTGAAGCCGAAAGCGTCGTTAAGGTCAAGGACGGCACCATGATAATTATAGCGGGTATGATCAAAGAGGAGAACCCGGATGATATCACAGGCTGGCCATACCTGTCTAAGTTAAAAGGCGCGGGATTTTTATTTGGCAAGAGAACCGTTCAAAAAAGGCGTACCGAGCTCGTGATATTCATTACACCTCATATTATTTCGGGCGAAGCGCCTGTGGATGATCACACGATCGAAGACCTGATGCCGGCAGAGATCGTACCGTGGGACGCGAAGAAAGACATAATAGACGATAAGATAAGGGAAGATATAAATTTTAAGAAAGAACCCAAGGCCAAAAACTATGCTCCAAAAGGTCAGGCGGCTAATTCAGGTCCGGAGAGCGGCCGAGGAGCTGTTATGGGGAAGTCGAAAGGGGTTAAGAGTTATTGATATAATTGCTGTACTTTAAGTAATTACTTTAACTACATAACCCCGCACCTTCTTAATGGAGATGCGGGGAGGAGAAGGTGCGGTCTTGAAGAAGATCTCGGCTCAGGACATAGTGAAGAAGTTCGGCATCAAGTACCACACCCTTAACTATTACACTACGATGGGGCTATTGCCCCTTTCGGGTAAGAGCGGCAATAGGCGTATGTATGACGAGAACGAGATACGGACGAGGCTTGACGATATCATGCGCCTTTCGCAGGAAGGTTACCCTTTGAACCTTATACGCAAGAAGCTGGTGGGGATATGAGCTATTTTAAGATATTAGGATTGGACAGGGAGCCTTTTTCCACGAGCCCCGACCCCGCCTTCTTCTATGAATCGCAGGAGCACCACGCCGCTCTCATGAGGCTCATGATAGAGATACGTTTGAAGAGGGGCTTAAGCCTTATACTCGGAGACGTGGGGACTGGGAAGACGACGCTTTCGCGCAAACTCTTCCAGATGCTGAAGGAACGCACCGACATAATATTCCATATGGTGATGGACCCTACCTATGATAGCGAGAAGTTGCTGCTCGAATCTCTTATTCGTACATTCGGCATAGATATGGGCCCGGGGCCCGATCGTTCGATATTGGATTATAAGGAAGAGATAAAGAAGTATCTGTACAGAACGGCGGTTGAGGAGAATAAGATAGTGGTCCTCCTGGTGGACGAGGCGCAGAAGCTGAATGCGATGTCGCTGGAGATCTTAAGGGTAATGCTCAATTATGAAACCAATGAATTTAAGCTCCTGCAGGTGGTCTTGCTGGGCCAGCTTGAGCTTTTACCGCGCCTAAGAGAGATAAATAATCTATGGGACAGAATAAGCTTGAAGTACATGTTGAACCCGCTGGATGAAGAAGAGACTAGACAGATGATAGATTTCAGATTAAAGGCGGCGGGCTATAATTCACGTGTGGAATTTTTCACCGATGAGGCGATAAAAGAGATATATCAATACACCCAGGGGTATCCGAGGCGCATATCTATGCTATGCCATAACGCGCTTAAGGCTCTAGTTATGGTGAATAAGCCTATAGTGGATGTGAATATAATCCGCGACATAATGAGTAAGGATATATGGCAAAAGACGACATGACGCCTGAAGAGAGGCTTTTGAAGATAATCGAGAATCCGAACACCCCGAAGCGCCAGGAGTCTTTGGCCGCCAAAGTGAGATCGTTCGATCCCGGATCTATAAAGGAATGGTTCTCCGGCATTCGCATGGATAAGGACCTTCTTAAAAAGATAAACCTAAAGGCGATCAATAAGATAATAGCCGTAATATGCGCCCTCATTACCTTAATATGGATATTCGATTTTGGCAGGGGTGGCATAGCGCTGGCAAAGCGTTTTAAGAAGATCTCCTCCGGCGAATCTCTCGTTTCGTCGGATGAAGGTAAGTGGCCTAAAATAGACGTTACTATAACAGATGCCACAATACAGGCAAGAAAACGGAATATATTTACATTTCTGCCTACAAAAGAAGAGGCAGCTTCTGCGGTAAGCGTGGGGCCGACATTGGGCAATTTTAAACTTGTCGGTATACTGTGGAGCGATAACCCGCAGGCGATGATAGAAAATTCGCAAGAGCAGAGAACATACTTCGTTTCAAACGGAGATAAGATAGGCGAGCTGACTGTAAAAAAGATCCTAAGGGACAAGGTAATGCTTGGTAAAGATGATCAGGAGTGGGAGTTAAGATGAGGCGAATATTATCGATATTGATAATCGTCGTTTTCGTCTCCTCGTTCGTATATTGCGAGGAACCTACGCAAGAGTCCGAGTTGAAGGTTAGCGAAAAAGACTCCATGATATCCCTCGACCTAAAGGGTATAGATATAGTAGAACTCCTAAGAATACTCTCTCTCAAGACCGGCCTTACCATAGTCCCCACAAAGGGCGTATCTGGCAGGGTCAACATATATCTCAACAATCTCTCATTTGAGGACGCCTTTAATATCATTCTCCTGAGCCAGGACCTTGCCGCGGACAGGAAGGGCAGTGTGATAAATGTCATGACATCCCCAGAATACGAAAAACTATACGGCAGGAAATATACCGACAAAAGAAGGGTCAGGCGCTTAAAGTTAAATTATGCTAAACCCTCTGTAGTATTCAACGCGCTCGGCCAGCTGAAATCCGATGTCGGCAAGATAATCGTGGATGAGGCGTCCGGGACGATAATACTTATCGATATCCCGGAGAAATTAAAGCTGCTGGAAGAAGCCGTGAAGAAGCTCGACCAGCCTCTCGATACGGAAACTTTCGAACTAAAATACGCCAAGCCCGCGGATATTAAGGCTCAGCTTTCATCGGCTATTACCCCGGGGCTCGGCGAGGTCTTTGTAGATGAAAAAACGGGCAAGGTCATAGTCTCGGATATGCCCGACAAGATAGCTAAGATCAGGCGCATGGTGAGAGCTTTCGACTCCGCGCCTTTACAGGTATTTATAGAGGCCGAGATAGTGGAGCTATTGCTTAATGATGAATTCCAACGCGGTATAGATTGGACCAAGGTCTTTGGAGAAGAGCAATGGATGAAGTGGTCCAAGCTTTTAGGCCTTTCTTTGGTAGGGGCATTTCCCGCGGTTCCTACTCTTGCGGCAGCTTTCCAGAAAGTCACTGTTGGAACGCTCGCTGCCAACAAATATACAGCCACATTAAAATTCCTCCAGACATACGGTAAGACGAGGACCCTCTCCCGTCCGCGTCTGGCGGTAGTGGATAACCAGGAGGCTAAGATATTGGTAGGTAAGCGCGAAGCCTATGTGAGCCAGACTTTGAGCCAGGCGGGAACGGGTACCACCGTGACATCAGAGAGCATACAGTTCGTGGATGTCGGAGTGAAGCTTAATGTGGTGCCGTCCATCTCAAGCGACGGCTTCATAGTGATGAAGATAAAGCCCGAAGTCAGCTCGGTCGAGACCACGATTGTTACATCCCTGGGGAGCCGTATACCTATAATCAAGACTTCGGAAGCCGAAAGTGTCGTTAAGGTCAAAGATGGCACTATGATAATGATAGCGGGCCTGATGAAAGAGGAGAATATCGACAGCATAACAGGCTGGCCATACTTGTCCAAAATGAAAGTGCTTGACGCTGCATTTGGGAACAGGACGACTACAAAAAAGAATACAGAACTTATAATATTTATTACTCCTCGTATCATAACGGGCGAAGCGCCCGTAGAGGATAATGAGCTCGAAACGCTGATGCCGGCAAGCATCATACCGAAGGATCTCAAGGAAGATATAATAGACGATAAGATAAAGAAAGATATAAATCTGAAGAAAAGAGAGAAAATGGGGACAGCGCCCCTTTTAGACAAAAGCTATTTGAGTGCTAAAAAGGGCGCTGTCCCCATTTCTGAAAAGTCCGGCGTTAGCTTCGCCGACAAGATGAAAGGAATTAAAAAATATGAAAAATAATATGCTTATGGTATCGATCTTAGTCGTCTCTCTGTCGTTTGCGGGATGCGCAAGGGTGCTGCCGAAGCGGATAAGCGTACAGGAGTCGGCCGCGGAAAAGGGCGCGCTCTATGAAGAGCTGGGGACCGCTTATACGAAGGCCGGCCTCTATGATGAGGCTATAGAAGCCTATAAGAATTCCCTTGTATGTGATCCTAATAACGCGGATATACATTATTATCTGGGCCTGCTTTACCAGAAGTCGAATAAAGATGTGGAGAAGGCGGTATTCCATTTTAAGAGGTACCTGTACCTGAAGCCGGACGCCAAGAACAGAGAAGATGTAAGGTACCTGATCGAGATGGTGCTGAATAAAAGATAGAGGAGCCAAGAATGGGCAAGAATAAACAGTCGGCGATCAATTTACCTATCATCCTTTCAATAGTTTTGGCTGTGATCCTGTCGGTATCTTTATGGCAGAATCACAGGGCAAGGATATACGAGGCTATCCTCGAAAAGAACATATTCTTGCTGAATGAAAATCTTATGCAATATCAGAGGTCGGATAAAGAGATGGTCTTTGGCGCGGACAACGAAGCGGCATCATACCTTAAGTGGAAGTTCGTTCTTAAAGAACAGGTGGATCAGACCACCCAGATATTCAGCGACAAAGCGGCTGCGTTAAAGAATGCCGGCAAAGATAAGGTCCTCGCTTCGCTTTTATACTACAACGCTGGATTGGCCCAGACTGTCAATTCAGACTTCTCATCCGCAATAGCGGCTTTTGAAGAAGCAGTAAGACTCGATCCTAAAAATGGTTACGGCTATTACAATCTAGGCATGCTCTACTGGGCATACGGTAAGAATAAAGCCAAAGCGCTCCATTGTTATAAAAAATATATGGAGATATTTCCGAGAGGTATTTATTCTGGCGTAGTCAAGGCCAGGATCGATCAACTAGAGGAGCTTAAACGATGAAGAATAAAGCATATGTAATAGCCATAGCCGCGCTGGCGGCGATCTTAGCGCTGGCATCCATCTTTTTCATACTGCACGCGAATAAATTAAAGAGTCAGATCAGCCAGAATAAGAATGCTATCCGGAACATAGAATCTGAACTCTCCCGCGCGCGTGAAGAGAAGGAGAACATAACAAAGGCCAATGAGAAGCTCCAGGCCGATAGCGTATCCTATCTTGCTATAAATTCTAAGCTTGGTGATGAAAAGGAAGAGCTTAAGACCAGGCTTGATAAAGTCCAGAAGACTATAGATACGAAAGAAGCAAACCTTCAGAGGGTTCAGCAGAGGTTGGATGAGATAGAAAAAGCTGCGGCCGCAAATAAGAAGGCCGAGGATGAAAAGCTGGCAAAAGATAAGAAGGTGCTGGAAAAGAAAGTTTTAAAGACCGCCTCGGCTATAAAGAAAGAGAGGGGCGTTTATCATTACAATCTTGGCGTAGCGTACGCGCAGGCAAAGTTCTACGGCGAAGCGATCGAAGAATATGAAAAATCTATCAAGTTTGCCCCCGAAAACGCCGATACCTATTATAACCTCGGCGTATTATATGAAACCGTAGAGGCTGATACCGAAAAGGCTATAGCTAATTACAGGAGATACCTTGAGCTTAATCCAGCGCCAGAAGATATTGATGAGATCCGAGAGCGGATAAAGAGATTGGGCGGCTAGAGACTCTAAATGCGAAATAATCTTTCGGTAGTGATCATCACCATTATAATTCTGCTGATGTCGGCCGGCATATATCTTTCTATAGATAGTTATGGTTTAAAGAGACGCATTGCGGAAAAGGAGAGAGAGTTCATCGCCAGAATATCCGAGGAGCGCGATATATTAAAGAAGAGCTTGCAGGAGAGATACGGTGCGAGTATGGCATCTTACGAAGAGATGTATAAAATGATGGAAGCCCAGAAGAAAAAAGTTCGCGAAATAGAAGATAAGCTCCGAAAGACCGACGGCAATAGTTAGTCGATAAAAAAGTAAGATGCCGGCCTATTGACTATTTTTAAAGGCGTGATATACTTATAGTAGAAATAAATAGAAGTCGAAAATGGCAAACCTGGGGTGACCCAGGGACGCCCGCCTGCCCGCATGTTTTGAGGCAGTCGGGACTGTCCGCCAGCAGGCGGGCAGGCAAAGTCGTGCATCCTGATGTAAGGAAAGGCAGACTGCCGATGTGGGAGTAGAACCCAGGTCAGTTTGCCTGGGATTTTTTTTCGGAATTTTTAAAAGTGCCACGCTGAATTATAGTTTTTGGTAAAAAAAGGAGAAATAAAATGTCTAGAGTGCCACGCATATACATAGAAAATGCGGTATGTTACATCACCTCCAGAGGTGACCATGAAGGAGCTATATTTAAGGAGGATGGTGACTACAAGGCTTATATGGAGTTATTGAAAAAGACAAAAGATCAGTTTAAATTTAAGCTCTTTGCGTTTTGTCTGCTTCCGAATCATGCGCATCTGCTCATTGAGCCTGATGAAGAGAGCACAATATCGCAGACGATGCATGGGTTAAGCTCAAATTACACGAAGTATTTTAATGGCAAATATAAGAGTAGCGGACATCTTTTTCAGGAAAGATACAAGATGGCTCTCGTAGAAAAAGATCCCAATATCGCTAATATGACCGCATATATTAACCTGAATCCAAAAGCCGTGGGAGTCACCTCAGAACCAAAGAGTTATCAGTATTCAAGTTATCCGTCTTACCTATATTATGGCGGGAGTAAGGGAAGTTTAATTGGCATTCCGGTAATATCGATCGAGAAAGAAGTGCGGGAGGTGTCGACGCACCTTAACGGAAGAAGATACGAAGATTATGTTAATAGTATATCATCGGAAGTCCTGCAGAATATCGGTAAGGAATTATCCAAAAAACCTATCATAGGATCAGATGAATTCGTTACAAGAGTAAAGTCAAAGATAGAGAGCGAAAAGCTAAAAGCTGAAACAGAAAAAGCTGGGGCCGGCGCGGTGGCCAGGAACAGTAAGAGATTTATCATTGTCTCCGGAATCGTTATCGCTGTATTGGGACTATTGACTTTTTACCTATATTCAAGAACCATTTCTTTTAAGAGCACTCTTAAGAACAGGGAAGTAGAGCTCAGGCTGGGAGCGGTAAAGGCCAGGGAAGAGATAAAGAAAGATTTGAATGAAAGGTACCATGCTGACATGGTCTCTTATGAAGCGATGACAAAGAGACTTGAGATAGAGAAGAAGAGGGCGGTGGAGTTGGAAAATAAATTGAAAGCTGAAGGCGCCCCAAAGATCTGAACGAAAGAAGATGATCTATATGAAAAGCTTAAAAGGTAATGCTATAGTATCGGGGTGTTTTAAACTCGCGTTTATCGCATTCCTTATGACAGGCCTATGGACCAGCACTACCGCGAGCAACCCGGATTACTACGAGTGGACGCAGAACAACTGGAACAGCAGCGCCAATCCGGCAGCGCAGGGTTCCCACCCCGGTAGCCAGACCGGCTGGACCAATTATTTTAGTAAAGACACGCCCCTTGGCATAGATACTTCCAGCGGCAAGGTGAAGCTAGCAACACTACCGTATACAATTACGAATACGACGCCAACCGATTTTAATTCCACTGAATTTCAGAATATAGAAAAAGTGAGCGATGGAAATGGAGCGTTGAGGCTCTTACCTACTATTAATGACCCCTTTGCAAATAATGAACTTCGTAAATGGAGAGCGCTTCCGAGCACTCCTTATTTTAATGCCAATACCAGATTTACGCGTATGGGTGATTATATATACTGCATATTCGTCTCCGGAGACGGCAAGCAGTTTGGCCGTATAAAAGTAAGCGACATATCGGATCCTGCCATTCTTCCAAAATGGCAATTTTTGACTTCTCTGCCCGTTCCATTAGGCGCCGGCGCGGCGATAACCAACGATGGCCAGTATATATTCGTCCTGCGCGGCGGTGGTTCCAACGCGGCTTATTTTTATCTGCCTCCGGAAGGAACTAACCCCGGAACTAATCCATTCACCACGGCTGACAATCCAATAACTTTACCTGTGGCAGGAAGCGAGGATCCCGTTCTTGCATGGCCTAAATTCTCTAGTTTGTCTGAAGGTGCCCAGAAAGGATCGTCGGTGATTCATGTTGGTACGATAGCCGATCGTTTCGCAAAAGTGGCGGATAGAGGACAGTTGTATGCTGTGTCAGGTGGCAATAGAACGGGTTTTTTTTACTACGACACATTTAACAAGGAATGGAGAAGGTTCACTAATCCGTCAAGAGCGGCTGTGAATGTTGGAGCCACGCTTATCCATAGAGGCGGCGATTCTGTTTATCTGGTATTTGGAGACGGCTATAATGGCCGTATAGATAGATTTAGCAGAAGTTCTGGGACATGGTCTAATGCCTCCAGTAATACGTTTTTTCCCAAAGATCCGAATTTAATTTCTTTTCCGACTCTATGGGAAGGCTCTGTCTGCTCGTATCCCGGCTCAGGAGATTACGTATATGCGGCATTCTGTTATTATACCTATATGCAGCCCTATAGATCGGGCGCCAATCACACGCTCCGGGGATTTTTTAGGTTCGGGCCGCTATCCGACCCAAATCCTACCTGGCAAAGACTTGATGATGCGCCTGCCTGGATAGAGACTACTGCTTCGATCATCTATGACCCCGGTGCAGGAACAGGCGCTGAAGGAAATAAGTTGCATCTCTTTTCCGGTAGGAATTATACCCGGCCCTGGGTATACAAAACAGATAATCCGGACCCCTCTCAAAACCATTGGGAAACAATGTCTATGCCCTTAACTTATACAACCAACAGCTCGATGGTCTACGTAAAAGCGGATACTTATACGGGAAATAAGGATTATATGTATATGGTCGTCAGAAACACATGGTTTCTCCGCTACGATGTTGCAGCGAATAAGTGGGATCTACTGGCATATCTACCAGAGACTGCCGGAGATCATCCCGGTAATCGCCTTACCTACTTGAATGGATATATTTATTACCTGGCGGGAAATAACAGTGCTGATCCGCTAGATGGATATAAGAGCGGATTTTACAGATATAGGGTATCTCAGACGTTGAATGGAAGCGACTCATGGGATCCAAAAACCGTCCTTCCGCAATTCCCAAGAGTGGATTTAAATACGAGCGATGCCATATTTAATAATGTAAATGCAGGCTCGGGCATTATAGGCATATCGCAGGGCGGTAGGAATTTTATATACGGCATCAGAAGTTCATCAAGCAGCTATTTTTATGCGATGGAAATTGGTGCCGACAATGCTCCCGTAGGAGGCTGGATTACCATGCCCAGCACAAGGGATAAATATAACAATTTAACCACTTTTAATACAACAAATTTGGTATACCCGGGTTATCCGGAAGACGGCGGTCAGCATACCTACATATATGCCATCACGTACTTCAATACCGTAAGTGTCAGAAGCGGTTATTGTATATATAAGTATGGACCTATCGAACACGACACTGATACGGATCCCTCTACCGCCGCGCAATGGACCGAACTTTCGGCTACCTATCCTCACGATGTTACCACCGGACATAACATGTCCATCGCGTATCCTGGCACAGGCCAATATCTATACACAACTACCGGTACATCAGATACATCGCTTGGCAGGTATAACATGCCTACAGGTGAATGGACCAAGCTCGATACTGTAGTACCCGTTGCCTATGAATATTACAGCCATGCTGTCGGAGGCAATAACAGCGTATACTTAACGACATATTATTCACAAAATAGTTTTTACCGTTATGATGTGACTTCGGGAAGGTGGGATGATCTGCCGATGGATCAGGGCGGTTTCTATTTCGAGGCCGGCAATGCGGTCAAGGACTCAAATAACAATGTATATTTTGTGGGGGGTAGGTCAGGTGATAATATATCCTCACATCTCTGGATATACAGTACTTCGCTAAAGAAGTGGGTTGGGCTTATGCGGGCGCCATTTCATTTGTCCAGAGGGACTAAAGCCGAATATTTGAGTGGTAAGGACAACTCTATAAATTCAATCTATGTAACAGAGGGTAGGCAGTCGAATCGGTTCTGCAAGTATAATATCACAAATGACGCTTGGAGTTTTTGCAAGCCTATTAAAACGGCTGTTACTACCGGCAGCCAGATAACTACCGATGGTATAAGCAAGATATACTTTGTGGCCGGAGGTGATGCTATCGGTAAGACAGTATGGATCTACAATGCGCTTCAGGATGATGGCCAGGCGGATCCCTGGGGTGAGTTTCGCGAAAGCCTTAAGTTGCCATTTGCCTCTACCGTCACCGCGGACTTGATGGAATATGCTCAAGGTAATCTATATTTAGTGGCGCAAAACAGTAACACCTTCTATAAGTATCAAGTTGACGGTCAGTTGTCAGGGTGGGACTCAACAAGCCTTAGGCCTGTAGGCGATTCCGGCTCAGGAAGCACCATAGTGCCGAGCGGCGGAATATGCCTTTATTATCCCGGCGCGGGATCAAAGCTATACTGTATACCAAGAGATGGATTTAGCGATTTTCTATCCTATGATATAGGTACCGACCTATGGAGCCCTTTAAAAGAGATGCCCTGGATACCATCTGCCGGAGTGTCGGCTATAATTGACGCCGGCGAAAGTTGGGTCTATACGTATAACTCAGCCTGGCGCGACATTCTGATACGGTATGATAAGACCGATAATATTTGGGACGCCATACCTTCCATGCCCGCTGCGCTAAAAGGGAACTCTGCGTTATGTGCATACAAAGGATATGTATATATTCTTAACGGAGGCGCCGGAGACGGTTCCTTTTCCCGCTATAATACAGAAGGAGAGGTATGGGAACAGCTTCAGTCACCCTATTCTGCAAACTCATCGTTCACATTTCCGAACCAGGGTATATTTGCGCTTCCGGTAGAAAATCCTTATGATGGAAAAGCGTATATATATTTTACAGAGGGGTATGGCCTCAGCCGGTTTTTCAGATATAGTATAAACGACAACACATGGCAGACAGTGACAGCTCCGCCCGGAGGAACGACTTGGAAATACGGCAACAGTATGACTCAGGTGGGAAATTACCTCTATATTGTTGATGGCAATGGTACGAATTTTTGGAAGTATCGTCTTGATGACTTCTACGACATGTCGTTTTCTGTTCCTCTTCCCGAGTCCGTAGGCAGGGGCGCCAGCGTCGCCTATAGCAGCTACGATGGCCGCGTCTATTTCTTCTCCGGCGCCAGATTCTCTTATTTTTATAAATGGCTGCCGGGCGCAACGGGATGGACCCCATTAGCGAGCTGCCCCGTGTCGGTCAATGACAGCCAATCTAACCTGCTTTATCCCGGATTTGGAAAGTACCTCTATTACATACAAGGCTCATCATATGGGTATAGCGACCCTTCATCCGTTTTCCTTAGGTATAGTATGGACCCGACGACACCGGCCTCGGACAGATGGACCGAGCTTACTCCCTCTTCTTTCGGCATATATGTGCCGGGCACATTGCTTTATGCGGGAGGTCAAAATTTTTATGTTGCAAAAGGATATGATAGCGTTTTCTTGAGCAAATATTCCGCATTCTGCTTCGGTGATTATGTTTCTAAGCCGATAGAAGTGGGAAGGCATTGCAAATGGGGCACGATAAGCTGGGATAGCATAGGGAGCGGATCGGTGGGAGTGAGCGCAAGAACAGGTAGCAAACTGCTTAACGCTAATCTTACCGATGCTCTTGACTGGGGGCAAGTCACGAGCGTTGGAAACGGACAGAATCTATCCGATCCATCAAGGCCGTTATCAAGCATCAAAGACACAGATAAATATATACAATATCGGGTAGATTTTTCCACGGATGAAACTGGCGTTGGGGTGATAATGCCTCGACTGGATGAGATAAGGATAAATTGGGAGAAATATGCCTCAGAAAAGACCCTCGTCTCGTCGCCATACAACACAGGGTGGGATAAAAACAGATTAAGAAAATTGATGTGGAATAATGCGGGCGCTCTTATGAATCCTACAGGCAGCGAAATACGTTTTCAACTGCGTACATCAGCAAATGGCAGTGCGTGGAGCGACTGGCTGGGACCGCTCGGTACAAGGATGTCAACCTACGCCTTAAGCGATGATAGCTTATACGTGCGCTCCGGAGACATAAAGAAGCTTAATGCATCCGATAGCTGCGCCTCTCTTTATTATGAATTGGAGAATTTCAACTTCTGGCAGGATGTCGCCATAAGCAATAATGGACCCAGCAGCATAGCGGCGGGTCAGGTAGCTCTGATAGACATAAACAGTTCCGCGACGCATTTTTGGAATAATGTAGCTTCATCTGGCCAGGATATTAGATTTTTTGACGGAACGAACAAGATGTCATATTTTCTGGCAAAGTTTGATAATCAAAGTGATATCGCGCAGATAGCCGTAAAACTAAATAGTGCCATAGCGCCAGGCGCTACCATGCATGTATATATGTTTTACGGAAACGCTAGGGCGTTCTCTGAAAGTAACGATATAATCAGAAATCTTACTGCTATTAAAACCGATCCGAGCATAAGTAATATAGGATGGTGGGATTGCGACCAGAGGATGGTCGCCTCATCGGCCTATTACACTCCTGACTCATCAGGCATGGGCACTCGACTATATATGAGAAAGAACATTGTGGTCAAGTCTGGTGAGGGTGTGTCCGGCGGTAATGCATTTTATATGGATGGCGCAAGCGGTTACATGACAACATATCGGGTATCGAGTTCTTTCAGCTATAAAGGGCTAGACAGGACATTCTCTCTATGGATAAAGCCGGAAGTGGATCCCTCCGGATCGTGCTTACTATCCAGCTATCCCATCAATGGATACAATTACAGGATACAGTTAAATTCGGCCAGGGAGATGACTATCTATATTTCAAATTCAACACCCGGCACGGCATTTAAAGACTTTTCAGTAAAAGCCAATGCAAAAATTCCGGCAGATAGTAGTTGGCATAATATAGTATGGGTCTTGAAAGGCAAAAATGGAGCAATAACAGGAGCTGTCAATAACGGTGCCGGCAAGGTTCGATATACCACTTCTTCCCCCCACAGCTTAACGCCTTTTACGCCTATTTCTGTATTCGCAATGGGCGAGCCAACTTATAATACGCTGCAAACAATAACAAGCGTTCCGGATGCAACGCATTTTGATACCGCTATTGACTATGTTGCCAATGCAGATGTAACCGGCACTTATTGCGCCGGGGGAACGACATCTCTCTATTTAGACGGCACCCTTGTCGGCGGGCCATTTACGCACTATATTACAGATTGGAGTTATGTCGACACTTCTTTCCCCAGTGGCACTAACTATATATTCGGTAGCTATACGGACTATGATAATTCTGACAGAAGCTGGCTCTACAAGGGGTATGTCGATA